>OGYX01002074.1_pt1 | contig 13388 bp, 9 predicted proteins | sample 1576601 | NCBI WGS metagenome assembly OGYX01 (sample SAMEA3541561, study PRJEB24748) | human gut metagenome | biome: human gut; feature: human-associated habitat; material: faeces | place: China | collected 2012 | reverse complement strand
AGGACGACCTCATCGGGCACGGTAGTTTTTTGCGGACCCTCATCGAAAAGGACACCATTCCGTCACTGTTGTTTTACGGTCCTTCCGGTGTCGGCAAGACGACACTGGCCCATGTCATTGCCAATGAAACGGACAGCCGTTTCGTAACCCTCAACGCAGTCACGGCAGGCACGGCAGAACTTCGCAAGGTCATTGCCGCTGCGCAGGATGCCATCCATCTATATCAAAAGCGGACGATCCTCTTCATCGATGAAATCCACCGCTTCAATAAAAGTCAGCAAGACGTCCTGTTGCCGTATGTCGAAGACGGGACGGTCATCCTCATCGGGGCGACGACGGAAAATCCTTATTTCGAAGTCAACCGCCCCTTATTGTCGCGCCTGCGCGTCATCCAATTGAAACCCCTGTCGGAACAGGCCGTCACAGCCGTCCTGCGGCGGGCCCTGACGGACAGGGAGAAAGGCCTGGGTTCGCTGGGGATTTCCGCCAGCGATGAGATGCTGGGGACCTTGGCCCGTCTGGCTGACCGCGATGCCCGCGTCGGCCTGAACCTGCTGGAACAGGTCTGCCTGGTCGTACCGGCTGGCGGCCATATCACGCACGACGCCATTGAAAAAGTAGCCGGTCATAAAGTCTATACATATGATAAAAAAGGCGATGCCCATTACGATACGGTGTCGGCTTTCATCAAAAGCATGCGCGGCTCCGACCCCGATGCGGCCCTGCACTACCTGGCCCGTATGATCGAAGCCGGCGAACAGCCGTCCTTCATTGCCCGCCGCCTGGTCATCTGTGCAGCCGAAGACGTCGGACTGGCCGATCCCCAGGCCCTGGTCATTGCCAATGCCGCTGCCCAGGCCGTCCAGTTCGTCGGCTGGCCGGAGGGACGCATCATCTTGTCAGAAGCCGTCATTTACGTGGCCTGTGCGCCGAAAAGCAATAGTGCCTATCTGGCCATCGATGCGGCTCTGGCCGATGTCCGCCACAAAGACTGCGGTGATGTGCCCGATTATCTGCGCGACAGCCATTACAGCGGCTCAGCCGCTCTGGGCCATGGCCTGACCTATCGGTATCCCCATGATTTCGATGGGGGATGGGTGGCCCAGCAGTATCTGCCGGATGCCTTGAAAGAGGCGTCGTATTACAAGGAACGGCCTTACGGGCAGGAACAATCTATGACGGCTGCCTGGCACAAACGCCGCGGCGGCAAGTAATCTATTAGTAGAAGGTGAAATGTTTTGGCGAAAGGAAAGACTCGTAAAACCAGCCGTTCCAAGCGGACTGCTGGTACGCGTCAGAAGGCGAAGACTGCCAGGAAGGCAGGGACATCGCCGCTTTTGAAATATGAAATCATTGGTATCTGTTGTATTCTCGTAGGCCTTTTTGCGACGGTCGGTTTCATCGGCGTCGATACAGGCCGCATCGGCCACAGCGTCGATGATATCTTAGCGTATATTTTCGGCCTGGGCCGGATTGTCGTCAGTTTGTCCCTCATCGTCCTGGGACTGAAGTATATCGTCATCCGCAAGGCCTGCCCGGTTACGAAATCCTGGGCCGTCGGGACTTGGATCTATGTCCTCCTCTTGGGATTGGTCCATTTATTGGTCATTCCGGAGGGGACGGAATTTCTGCCGCACAGTCTGTCCGTCGGCGGCGGTGTCGTCGGGGCTGTCATGGCCTCGGTCCTGCGCCGGTTTCTCGGATTTTTTGGGGCTGTCATGGCTATTACCGGCGCCTGCATCGTCACCTTCCTGGTCTGGAAGAATTGGTCTATTTCTAAGCCTGTGGCTGTCGTAGCCGATAAGGCCGGACAGGAAGCGGCCAAAGTATCGGGCAAGGCCGTCGAAGGCCTGCAGGACGCATCCCAGTCCCTAAAACAGTGGCACGAACGCCGCCGCATCTTCGATTTGCAGGCGGTTGTAGGGGACGACCCGTTAGGGCGGCCCGCTTGTGGGAATCCCGATGATTCGCATGGCGTAGGGGCCGTCCCGGAAGGGCGTCCCGCTTGTGGGAATCCCGTAATCGACAATCATCCCGAGAACTCGGACCATCCCGCAGCGACGACCATATCCGACGCCCGCGACCTGGGCAACGGCGTGGAAGAAGTCCGTTTCGACGCCAGCCCCATCGAAGAAGACGTCCCGTATGACTGGGTCAGCGACGGTTTTGAAGAAGCAGAATCTTCCCCGGAACCGCAAAAGCTCAGCCAGATCCATGAAACCATCATCGGCGATACGGAACCGACGGCCCACGATGTCCAGCCTGCCGCCCCAGTAAAAACGCCGCTGGCGCAGGAAACGGATGTCCTTCGTCATGACATGGACGACCTCAAACCCATCGAAGTCGAAAAGAGCAGCGTCGCCGTCGATACGAGCGAAGAAGGGAGCAGTGCCGTTCCCAAAGCCGCCGGTGAAAAGACGTACCATCTGCCGCCGGTGAGCATGTTGAAACCGGGTCCGCAGCACGCCGTCGGCCTGAGCGATGAAGTCCGGGAAAATGCCCGCATCCTCCAGGAAACGCTGCAGAGCTTCAATATCGACGCCAAGATACTCAATGCCAGCCAGGGGCCGTCCATTACGCGCTATGAACTGGAACCGGCGGCTGGCGTCAAGGTCAGCAAAATCGTCCATCTCGCCGACGACCTGGCCTTGAAACTGGCTGCGACGGATATCCGCATCGAAGCGCCGATTCCCGGCAAAGCTGCCGTCGGCATCGAAGTGCCGAACAAGAAGCTGACCGGCGTCAATCTGCGCGACGTCATCGACACGGATACGTTCCGCAAGGCCGCTGGCGGCGTCCCGGTCTGCCTGGGCAAGGATATTGCCGGCAATCCTATCGTCGCCGACCTGACCAAGATGCCTCACCTCCTGGTAGCCGGCTCGACCGGTTCCGGCAAGAGTGTCTGCATCAACACCTTCATCGCCAGCATCCTCTTTAAACAGCGGCCGGAAGACGTCAAGCTCATCCTCATTGATCCGAAGGTCGTCGAATTATCGAATTACAACGGTATTCCTCACCTGCTGACGCCAGTCGTCACGGATCCGAAGAAAGCCGCCAGCGTCTTGCGCTGGGCTGTCCGGGAAATGGACGACCGCTACAAGCGCTTCGCCATCACTCATACGCGGGATATTTCCCGGTATAATGAACTCCATCCGGAAGATGCCATGCCTTTCATCGTCATCATCATCGACGAATTGGCAGACCTCATGATGACGGCATCGGACGACGTCGAAAAGTCGATCATCCGCCTGGGTCAGAAAGCGCGGGCCTGCGGGATGCACCTTGTCCTGGCTACACAGCGGCCGTCTGTCGATGTCCTGACCGGCCTCATCAAGGCCAATGTCCCCAGCCGTATCGCCTTTGCCGTTTCCAGCCAGGTCGATTCGCGGACCATCCTCGACATGGCCGGTGCCGAAAAACTGATCGGCAAGGGTGACATGCTCTTCTATCCCCTCGGCGCATCCAAGCCGCTCCGCGTCCAAGGGGCCTTCATTTCTGATTCGGAAATCGATGAGATGGTAGAATTTATCAAAGCCCAGGGCGGTCCTCAGTATGATGAAGCCGTCCAGAAGGCCCAGTCGGAAAATCCCGAAGACAGCGTCGATTTCTTTGAAGACGACCTCATGCGCCAGGCCATCGACATGGTCCTGGAAACGGGGCAGGCATCGACGTCCATGCTCCAGCGCCGCTTCCGCGTCGGCTATACGCGGGCAGCCCGCATGATCGACATGATGGAAGCCATGCACATCGTCGGCCCCAATAACGGCAGCAAGCCGCGGGAAATCCTCATGACGGCCGATGAGGTCCAGCAGAAGTATTTGAGCTGACCCCCTGTACCCTTTGCCGTATCTGTTATATAATAAAAGATACGATTATAGAGAGTAGGGAGAGGAATAACCGTGAATGAATCTTCGATTGGCGAAGTATTGCGACTGGCAAGAGAACAACAGGGGCTGACGCTGCAGGATGTGTCTTATGCCCTCAATATAAAGCGGGAATACCTGGAAGCCCTGGAAAAAGACGAATACGATGCCATCCCCGGTGCCGTCTTCGTCAAAGGTTTCCTCCGCAACTATGGCAATTTCCTGGAACTGGACGGCGTTGCCCTGGCCCGGGAATATAAGGAAAACGTCGAAGAGCGGACCCCGCAGCCGGAAGTGCGGACTATTATGCCCGTGAAAAAGAAGAAAATCCGTAAAGATAGTACTAAAAAGAAGAAGCAGCGCCAGGGGAAATGGCCGGAAATCACTATCATTGCCGGTATCATCATTTTCCTGCTGCTCATCATTTGGATTTTAATTTAAATAAGGAGCAATATGCGCGAGAAATTTTTAGTAACCAGCCGGGAAGACATGGAACGCCGCAGCTGGGACCAACTCGATTTTGTCTACATCAATGGCGATGCTTATGTCGATCACCCCGGTTTTGCCGCAGCCCTCATCGGCCGCGTATTGGAAAGCCGGGGCTATCGTGTCGGTATCATTTCCCAGCCCGACTGGCACAGTGCCGAACCGTTCAAGCAATTGGGACGGCCGCGGCTGGCTGCCTTGATTACGGCAGGCAATCTGGATTCCATGCTCAATGAAAAGACGGCGGCCAAGAAATTCCGCAGCCACGACAGTTATTCACCCGGCGGAGAAGCCGGCCGTCGGCCGGAACGGGCGACGATTGTCTATGCCAACCGCATGCGGGAAGCTTATAAAGACGTGCCCATCATCATCGGCGGCATTGAAGCCAGCCTGCGCCGTTTTGCCCACTACGATTATTGGTCCAATAAAGTGCGTCATTCTATCCTCCTGGACAGTAAGGCTGATATCCTCAGCTATGGTATGGGGGAACATTCCGTAGTCGAAATCGCCGACGCCCTGGCCGAAGGCAAGACGGTCGCTGAAATGTACGATATCCGCGGTATCTGCTACGTGACCAGCAGGCCGCCCATTTCGGATAAGACCGTCGTCTGCCCGTCTTATGAAGAGGTCAAGGCCGATAAACTGGCTTTTGCCAGGGCCTTCAAGATGCAGTATGAAGAGCAGGACCCCTTTTACGGCAAGACCCTCATCCAGCCGTCAGAGAACCGCTTCGTCGTCCAGACGCCGCCGGCCCTGCCCTTGACGACGGAAGAGATGGATGCCATTTACGAACTGCCCTTCCAGCGGCGCTGGCATCCCGATTACGATGCCGCCGGCGGCGTACCGGCTCTCCATGAAGTGCAGTTCAGCCTGACCAGCCAACGCGGCTGTTTCGGCCACTGCCATTTCTGTGCCATCGCCAGCCATCAAGGGCGTATCATCCAGCATCGCAGCCATGAATCGCTCGTCCGGGAAACGGAGCGCATGACCCATTTGCCGGGCTTCAAGGGCTATATCCATGACGTCGGCGGCCCGACGGCGAACTTCCGTCACGTTGCCTGTGCCAAGCAGCTCAAGGACGGCGCCTGCCGCAACCGCCACTGCATCGGCAGTGAGACCTGCCCGAACCTCGATACGTCCCATGATGATTATGTCAAGCTCTTGCGGGAAATCCGCAGCGTCAAGGGCGTCAAGAAGGTCTTCGTCCGTTCGGGCCTGCGCTATGACTATGTCTTGGCCGATCACAACAAGGCCTTCGTCAAGGAACTCTGCCAGTACCACGTCAGCGGTCAGCTGAAAGTGGCTCCGGAACACGTCGTCAAACACGTGACGGACCTCATGGGAAAGGCCGACGTCCAGGCTTTCCTGAAGTTCAAGGACTGGTTCGATGAAGCCAACCGGGAACTGGGAAAGAAACAGTACCTCGTCCCGTATTTCATGTCCAGCCATCCCGGCTGTACCCTGAAGGATGCCGTGGCCCTGGCTGAATTTCTGCGGGACATGCATATGCAGCCGGAACAGGTGCAGGACTTCATCCCGACGCCGGGGAGCCTGTCGACGGCCATGTATTATACCGGCCTCAATCCCTTGACGGGGGAAAAGGTCTACGTCGCCCGCCGGCCGGAAGAAAAACAGATGCAGCGGGCCCTCATGCAGTATAAGAACCCGGCCAATTATGATATTGTCTATAAGGCCCTGTGCCTGGCCGGCCGGCGGGACCTCATCGGTTATGGCCCGAAATGCCTTATTGCGCCGCGGCGCCATCAGGCAGGACGGCGGCCTGATAAAGCCGGCCGTCCTGCTGCCCCATCCCGCAGGCAGGGAAGGGGAACGGCTAAGACTAGAAAATTCAGGTGAATCTAATGAAGAAATTCGTGCCTTTTATTGTCCTCAGCCTTTTCGTCATCCTGCTCCTCAGCTTGTGCGGCCCGATTTTGACGAAGCGCCAGCAGGAAGAGGCTCAGCGGGCTTATGAAGCGGAACGCCATCTCGTCGTCTTTTCCGACCTGCCTCAGGATGTCAACGACGGACTGGCTCAGCTTTTTTATGAACAGAAACATCTGCGCGTCCAGATTTATTCCAAGAGCGACGGCGATATCCGCCAGGCCCTGAAAACGGACAGCGGCGTCAAGCCGGATATCCTCATCGCGTCGGAAGACAATCTGCGGGAACAGAAGAAAAACGGCATCCTCCAGCCCTATGCGTCGCCCGTCACCGATAAGGTGCTGCCGTCCATGAAGGACCCGGAACAGCTGTGGAATGGCCTGTGGTATAACCCGATGGTCTTCATCGTCAGCCAGTCTTATTATGAACGGCGGGGTATGCAGATCCGCACCTGGGACGACCTCCTGACGGATCCCGAAATGGTCCTGGCCTTCCCGGACCTGGCGTCTATGGACATGGCCGGCGAATTTCTCTGTTCTTTCGTAGAAATGAGAGGCATTGAAGACAGTGAACGCTACCTGCGCTCCCTCCAGGGCCATGTAGCATCCTATTCGAAATCAATGTCGGCCAACGTCCGCCGCGTAGCCAGCGGCGAAGCTGATATGGGCGTAGCCGACGCCGCCGTCGCCCGGCAGTACCGCCATGACGGGGCGCCTATCTATATTCTCTATCCCCGGGACGGCACGTCATATTGGCTGACCGGGGTGGCCGTTACCAACTGGTGCGAAGACGGTGAATTGACGAATGCCTTCATCGACTGGCTCTATTCGTCCAATGCTAATGCCGTCTTGTGGCAAAAACACATTTTTTTGAGCGATGCCCTGCCGCCGGCTAAGGCGGAAGTCGATGCCAAAGGCCAGGAAATCGCTTTATTCCCCGTAAAAAAACAATATTCTGATCAAGGCCGCCGCGATTTGCAGGCCTGGTGGATCAAATCAGTTCGCTTCGGAAAGGAAAAGTAAAGATACATGGAAAAAATCGGATTTGTCAGCTTAGGCTGCTCCAAAAACCTTATTGATACGGAAGTCATGCTGGGCATCCTTCGTGACCGCCATATGGAGATTACGGAAGACCTGTCCCAGGCGGATATCATCATCGTCAATACGTGTACGTTCATTGAAAAAGCCAAGCAGGAATCCATTGATACGATATTACAGGCCGCCCGCTACAAGACAGAAGGGAAATGTAAGATCCTCATCGTCACGGGCTGCCTGAGCCAGCAGTACAAACAGGACCTGATGAAAGAAATGCCGGAAATCGATGCCTTGTTGGGGACCGGTTCGTGGGACCGCATCTGGGAAGCCATCGATACGGTCAAGAAAGGCCGCAAAGCCTGCTACATGGATGACGTCAGTCATCTCTATAACCAGAATACGAGCCGCCTGCGGACGACGCCGAAATACAGTGCCTATGTCAAGATCGGCGAAGGCTGCAACAACGGCTGCTCTTTCTGCATCATCCCCCATGTACGGGGCAAGCTGTACAGCCGTCCTGTCGACTCTGTCGTAGCCGAAGTACAGCAGCTGGCTGCTGACGGCGTCAAAGAAATCAACCTCATCGCCCAGGATACGACGAGTTATGGCGTCGACCTGGCCGGGCACTCCCTGCTGCCGGAATTGCTGCGCCAGCTGGTGAAAATCGATGGCATCCGCTGGATCCGCCTGTTCTATCTCTATCCCCATTACTTTACGGACGAATTGATGGATCTCATCGTCAAGGAAGAAAAAATCTGTCCCTATGTCGATCTGCCGCTCCAGCATATTTCCCAGACCGTCCTGCAGCGCATGAACCGGCGCGATTCGGAAGAGGATGTGCGCCGTCTCATGAAGAAGCTCTGCAGCCACGGCCGCAAGCTGACCCTGCGCTCGACGTTCATCGTCGGCTTCCCCGGCGAAACGGAAGAAGAATTTCAGGAACTCTGTGAATTTGTCAAGGAAACGGAATTTGACGACGTCGGCGTCTTCACTTATTCTCAGGAAGACGGGACGCCGGCCGCCCTTATGGACAATCAGATACCGGAAGAAGTCAAGGAAGAACGGTATCACCAGCTCATGGCCATCCAGGCCAAGGTATCGGAAATCCGCAACCAGGAACTGGAAGGCTCTGTCCATACGATGCTCGTCGAAAAAGTAGAAGAAGAAAAGGGTATCCGTCAGGCCGTCGGGCGCATTGAAATCCAGGCTCCCGATGTCGATGGCCTGACCTATCTGGAAGATGCCCAGGGCGTGCAGCCAGGCGATATGATTCCCGTCCGCATTGCCCAGGGCTTTGCTTACGATCTCGTAGCCGAACGGATCGATTAACCGAGGTGATGGCGTATGTTAGTGGAATTGGTTACGACAGGTTCCGAATTGTTATTAGGTGAAATTACCAATTATAATTCCGCTTACTTATCGAAGAAACTCAATGAAATAGGCTATTCTGTCATTTATCATACGACTGTCGGCGACAACCCGCAGCGCATGGAAGAAGCGCTGAAAGTGGCTCTGTCCCGCGTCGACCTGGTCATCACGACGGGCGGTCTCGGACCGACCCAGGGCGACATGACCAAAATCATCGGCGCCCGCCTCATGGGGATGTCCCTCGTCTATGACGACGCTATTGCCGAGTCGGTCCGCCAATGGGTCTGCATCCATCATGGCGGCGTGGCCATGACCGAGAACCAGAAGCGCCAGGCCATGGTCCCGCAAGGAGCGGTACTCTTCGATAACGGCGCCGGGACGGCACCGGGCGTGGCCATGCAGCAAGGCGGCAAGACCCTGGTCCACCTGCCGGGGCCGCCGACAGAGATGCGCTGGATGTATGAAAACCGTCTGAAACCGTGGCTGCTCCAGACCTTTGGCAGCCAGGGATGCATCGCTTCGCGGTACATCAAGATTTACGACTTGGGCGAAGCTTTTATTGAAGAACAGCTCATGGATCTGGTCCAGGGGCAATCGAACCCGACCTTGGCCATGTATGCCCGGCCGGGCTTCGTCGAAGTCCGCCTGACAGCCCGGGCTGACCGCGAAGACCAGGCCCGGGAACTGCTGGCTCCCTTGGAACAGGAAGTCCGCCGCCGGCTGGCCGGACAGATCGTCACCTTTGATGACGACACGATGGCCCATGTCCTGGGGAACGTCGTCCGTCAGGGCGGCTATTCCGTCAGTGCTGCCGAATCGTGTACGGGCGGACTCGTCGGTTCGCTCATCACCGATGTCCCTGGCGCTTCCGATTATTTCCGCGGTTCTGCCGGGACGTACTGCAATGAGATGAAAGAAAAGATACTCGGCGTTTCGCATGACACGCTGGAAACGTATACGGCTGTCAGTGCCCAGACGGCGGCCGAAATGGCCGATGGCAGCCGGCGCCTGTATGGGACGGATCTGGCCGTCAGTACGACGGGTATCGCCGGTCCCGGCGGAGGTACGCCGGACCAGCCCGTCGGCCTGGTCTATACGGGCATCAGCGGCCCCTGGGGGACCGTGACCCACCGCGACGTCTATCACGGCGGCCGGGCCGAAGTTAAACGGCGGGCTGCCCTGCGGGCCATCTATTATTTAGTACACTATGTAGTGAATCATACAAAGAAAGCCTAGTTAGGAGGAATGAAGTTGGACGCAAAACAGACAGCACTTGAAAATGCAATGCGCAAGATTGAAAAGGATTTTGGCAAAGGTGCCATCATGCGCCTGGGAGACATTGCCGACAAGATGAACCTGGAAGTCATCTCTTCCGGTTCCCTGGCCGTCGACCTGGCCGTCGGCGTCGGCGGCTATCCCCGGGGCCGCGTCATCGAAATCTACGGCCCTGAATCATCAGGCAAGACGACCCTGGCCCTGCATGCCATCGCTTCGGCCCAGAAGAGCGGCGGCATTGCCGCTTTCATCGATGCCGAACACGCCCTGGATCCGGTCTATGCCCGCCACCTCGGCGTCGACACGAATGAACTGCTCATTTCCCAGCCGGATAATGGCGAACAAGCCCTGGAAATCACGGAAGAACTCGTCCGCAGCGGCGCTGTCGACATCATCGTCGTCGACTCCGTAGCCGCCCTGGTCCCGAAAGCGGAAATCGAAGGGGAAATGGGCGATTCCCATGTTGGCCTCCAGGCCCGTCTCATGAGTCAGGCCCTGCGCAAACTGACAGGCATCATTTCCAAGTCCAAGGCCATTGTCATCTTCATCAACCAGCTGCGTGAAAAAGTCGGCGTCATGTTCGGCAATCCCGAAACGACGACAGGCGGCCGGGCCCTGAAGTTCTACGCGTCGATCCGCATGGAAATCCGCAAGGGCGAAGCCATCAAATCCGGTGGCGACGTCATCGGCAACCGGGCGCGGGTCAAAGTCGTCAAGAATAAAGTGGCACCGCCTTTCAAACACTGCGAATTCGACATCATGTACGGCACGGGGATTTCCCGCGAAGGCACCGTCCTCGACCTGGGCACGTCCATGGATATCATCGAAAAGAGCGGCACCTGGTATTCTTATAAAGGCGAACGCCTGGGCCAGGGCAAGGAAAACGTCAAGATATTCATGAAGGAACATCCTGAAATCACAGACGAAGTCGAAAAGATCATCCGCGATACGCTGGCAGCGGAACCGGAAAAATTTGACGAAGCCATGGAAGAAGAGGATACGGCAGCACTGGAAACGCCGGATACGCCGGCAGCCGGCAGCGACGAAGCGTAAATGGAGTACCGCGAAGCCTATGAAAAGGCCTTGCAGCTCCTGAATGTCCGCTTTCTCAGCGAAAGGGAACTGCGGGACAAGCTGCGCCGCCGCGGTGCTGCTGACGCCGTCCTGGACGAAGTCGTCGCCGCCCTGAAGGAAGAACATTTCCTCGACGACCAGCGCCTGGCCGGCGACGTGTACCGCTATTATGCCCGCAAAGGGCAGTACGGCCACCTGTACATCGCCAACCGCCTGCGCCGCCGCGGCCTGCCCGTACCGGAAGACGTCGAGCGGCCTGATGAGTACGCCCTGGCTCAGGCCCTGGCAGGGCGGAAATTTTCCTATCGTGCCGATGAAGCCCGCAAGGCAGCCCGCTTTTTGCAGTACCGCGGCTTTTCGCCGTCTGTCATAGGGGACATCCTGGAAGACTTCACCGGTGGCGATGAAGAGGACGATGGGTGATTACAAGGTGCCGGAAACGTCAAGTCTATCTTGACATTGATATAAAAAAAATTTACAATTAAGAGAGCCGGTTTGATATACTGGTCTATATTTTGCATAATTGTAGGTTTTTTGAACATGAAGTAAATTTTACATACTCATAAAAAAAGCCGGACTGGGAGTTCGGCTTTTTTTTGTGAAAGGGGAGGTGAATCCATTACTATGCTAACGATTATTGCTGCAGCAGTCGCCTGCGGTCTCATCGGCGGTGGCACCGGGTATCTTTACCGCAAGAAAATCGCCGAAGGCAAGATCGGCCAGGCTGAAGTCGAAGCGCAGCGCATCATTGCGACGGCCCAGCAGAACGCTGAAGCCCGCAAGAAGGAACTCGTCCTGGAAGGGAAAGAAGAAGTCCACAAGATGCGCAACGACGCAGAACGGGAACACAAGGAACGCCGCAATGAATTGCAGCGCTTTGAACGGCGCCTGTTGCAGAAAGAAGAACATTTGGACAAGAAATCCGATTCCATGGAGAAGAAAGAAGATGCCCTGCAGCGTAAAGAAGATGAAGTTACGCAGATGCAGGAAAGAATCGAAGCCCTTCATGAACAGAAGATGGCTGAACTGGAACGGATTTCCGGCTTGACATATGAAGATGCCAAGGAATTGCTCCTGAACAACGTCCAGACCGAAGTGAAGCACGAAACGGCACAGATGATCAAGAGCCTGGAAGAACAGGCCAAGGAAGAAGCCGAAGGCAAGGCCAGGGAAATCATTTCCATGGCTATCCAGCGCTGTGCTGCCGACCACGTCGCCGAAACGACGGTATCTGTCGTGTCTCTGCCGAACGATGAAATGAAAGGCCGCATCATCGGCCGCGAAGGGCGCAATATCCGGGCTATTGAAACGTTGACCGGCGTCGATCTCATTATCGACGATACGCCGGAAGCGGTCATCTTGTCGTGCTTTGACCCGATCCGCCGCGAAATCGCCCGCATTGCCTTGGAAAAACTGATTGCCGATGGCCGTATCCATCCGGCACGCATCGAAGAAATGGTCGAAAAGGCCCGCAAAGAAGTCAATCAGAAAATCCGCGAAGCTGGCGAACAGGCGACGTATGAAACGGGCGTCCACGGTTTGCATCCTGAACTCATCAAGATCCTCGGCCGCCTGCGCTATCGTACCAGTTATGGCCAGAATGTCCTGCGCCATTCCATCGAAGTCTCTCAGCTGGCCGGCATCATGGCAGCTGAACTGGGCGTCGATGAAAACCTGGCCAAACGGGCCGGGCTGATCCACGATATCGGCAAAGCCCTGGACCACGAGCTGGAAGGGACCCATGTTTCGATTGGGACGGAAATCGCCAAGAAATATGGCGAATCCAAGCTGGTCGTCAACTGCATCGCCGCCCATCACGGTGATGAAGAGCCGCACAGCGTCGAAGCCGTCCTGGTATCGGCGGCAGATGCCGTTTCGGCTGCCCGTCCGGGTGCCCGCCGGGAAACGCTGGAAAACTATCTGAAGCGCCTGACGAAGCTCGAAGAAATCGCCGAATCCTTCGATGGCGTCGAAGACTGCTTCGCCATCCAGGCTGGCCGAGAAATCCGGGTCATGGTCAAACCGGACAAGCTGGATGAATCGGACTGCGTCCTGCTGGTCCATGATATTGTCAAACGAATCGAAGCGGAACTGGAATACCCAGGCCAGATCAAAGTCGTCGTCATCCGTGAAACGCGGATGGTGGATTATGCAAAATAACCTTTTTTGAACTATAGAGAGGCGTCGCGTAGTGGTTTCGGCCATTGCGGGGCGTCTCTTTTTTAGCCGTCAAAAAAAGTTTGAAAAAAATAAAAAAAGTACTTGCCAAAACCCTTTTCTTGTAGTAGAATAGTTTTTGTTCGAGGCACTAAGAAATACCGAAGCGACCTCGAAAGAACGAAAGAAAGTGGCCCCGTGGTGTAGCGGTTTAACATGTCGCCCTGTCACGGCGAAGATCGTCAGT
>OGYX01002071.1_pt1 | contig 13405 bp, 17 predicted proteins | sample 1576601 | NCBI WGS metagenome assembly OGYX01 (sample SAMEA3541561, study PRJEB24748) | human gut metagenome | biome: human gut; feature: human-associated habitat; material: faeces | place: China | collected 2012 | reverse complement strand
AATCAATCCCTGAACCATGCACGAGAAGGTGTCGAGAATGCTGGCTGCCTTGCGGCACCGAAAAAAAGAGGTAGAAAAAAGAAAGAAGAAAATCAGGTTTTAGAAGAAATAAAAGCTTTTGACGAATACGCATAATCTATTTTCATACTATGACAATTATCCTACAAAACACCCAGCAAGGACCATGTTATGCTGTTACTTTTGATAGATACCGCAAGCAGGTGGTTGATCGATTAAAAGAATCGGTAACCACCCGCTGGTGGGACCGGCAAAGTGGAACGTGGTTAATACCGGCCAATCCTAAAAGCAAATTGGAATTGGATCAGCTTGCCTTTTATGTACGACATTTTGAGCCGGTACAATGGGGAAACCATATAGTCAAGACGGATGAAGAACAAGTATTCAGCATCCCGGAAATGCCGGAATTAGAAGGCGACCATGGACTCAAGGTACAACCCTACCCTTACCAACTACAAGGCATAGCCAGAGGACTCCAGCTAAAACGGTTTATCAACGGTGATGATATGGGATTGGGCAAAACTCTGGAGAGTATCGCCACGATCAACAAAGCAGATGCATTCCCTTGTTTAGTAATATGCCCCAATGTAGTAAAAATCAATTGGCAACGTGAATGGCATAAATTCACTGACAAAAAAGCTATGGTATTGACAGATTCTGTTCGCGATAGCTGGCCATTCTTTTGGCAAACAGGCATGAATCAGGTATTCATTACAAATTATGAGAGCCTTCGGAAATATTTTGTCCGGAGAATTGCCAAGGCTGACAAATGGACGTTGAAAGACGTTGAGTTTCACAATACGATCAAGTTATTCAGGTCGGTAATTATCGACGAGTCTCACAAAGTAAAATCTACAGGTACACAACAAACCAAGTTTTGCAAAGGTATAGCAACCGGGAAAGAATACATCATCCTATTGACAGGTACACCCGTAGTTAATAAGCCTAAAGACCTTGTTGCCCAACTGGGAATCATGGATCGCATGATAGACATGGGAGGTTGGAAACACTTCATAAATCGGTATTGTTCCGGTCCTAACCAGGCCAGCAATTTAAAAGAACTAAATTACATGCTTTGGAAACATTGCTTTTTCCGACGGGAGAAAGCCAAGGTACTGACACAACTCCCAGATAAAGTAAGACAAGTTGTTACTTGTGAAATAAGCAACCGCAATGAGTATCTTGATGCAGAACGCGACCTGATTGATTACTTGCGCCGTTACAAAGAAGCTGATGACGAAAAGATACAAAAATCCCTGAAAGGAGAAGTTATGGTGCGCATTGGTATTCTAAAAGACATAACCGCCCGAGGAAAACTTAAAGAAGTCATAGACTTTGTAAAGGATTTCCGGGAAAACGGAAAGAAAATCATTCTTTTCTGTAATCTGCATGAGATAGTAGACCGTTTATTGGACGTATTTCCTTCTGCGGTCTGTGTTACGGGCCGACAAAACATGCAAGAGAAACAAGCTGCAGTCGACTCGTTCCAAAAGAACCCCAAAACGGATATCATTATCTGTTCCATCAAAGCGGCCAATGCCGGAATCACTCTGACCGCTGCCAGCGACGTAGCGTTCATTGAATTACCATGGACTTATGCCGATTGCGACCAAGCAGAGAGCCGGGCACACCGAATCGGACAAAAAGATTCGGTAAACTGCTATTATCTGTTAGGCAGACGGACAATCGATCAAAAGCTCTATAGGATAATAGAAGAGAAAAAGCATATCAGCAATGCGGTCCTGGGTGCGGAAGATAACATACAAACAAATATTGTAGACATGATGGCTAACCTATTTGATGGAAATGACAAGGAGGATGAACCATGAGCAGCATAAAGTCTTCTGATATTCAATATCCATCTAGAAATTGTACAAACTGCCTCCGATATCCTTGTTTTATGGGACAAGGTATCGGAAGCCATAAAGCGAACACAATAGTATTTCATATACTTCCAGTATAAAATATTTGGATAATGATGACAAAAACGGATTATAAAACTAACTACGTAAAGAATATGTTAATTATACACAAAATATCAACATGTATTTTTCATATGAGAATATATTTTACCGATAAATAAAAGAAAACAGAATTTGATAGTTAAATAATTCATTTTCATCTCTCATTAAGATATTCATTTACAGACAAAAATTATATATATTTGCCAGTATAAACTAATAATAAAGTAATATGTATTACATAATAAAACATAATTCAATAAACAAAATAAAAAACGCAAGAAAGAACCCTGAAAAATATGGATTAGAATATAAGAGGTATGGAGAATTTGACGATATAGAAAAATATTCAAATGAGGATATTTTTCTAATGCTAATCGGCGCATATGTAAAAAGAGGGTTTCTTCGCGTTGATGGTAACTATTTCATAAACGTGAAAAATGTTGTAAGTAGTGGCTGTACATTGATTGATGTTGAATTTAATAAAAAGAAACACCTATTCCAATCCCCCCTCAACATTAAAGCCTACTATTTAAAAGATTACTATCTGATTACAAAAGAAAGTATTAATGGTAATACAAAACATACCATAAATTCTTTTCTAGCAGGGACGAATGTAATAAGTCTAAATAGAACTCGCTTTAAAGGACTCTATGGACTAAAAAACAATGATGATATATTAAAAACTTTCACAAATGGTACTTATCCAAAGCTGTTATTCCATCCAATAAAAGCTTATTTCAATAGGATTTTCTGGGAAAATGACTATGAGATAAGTGATTTTATTGTTGATAACTATAGTAATATAAAGTTTTGACTAACACAATTTTCATATGAAGACAACGAATAGTTGCATTTATTGTCTTCATATGAATATTTTATTACTATTTCTTACCACACCCTCCAATATCCCCCAACTCCAACATAAGGAGACAATCCATTCCGTCCGATTCCATAACCGGCAATAACCCCAATCCCCCATCTTTTCGGCTTCTCTCGAATAATGATCTTTTCCGGATATACCCATACGCTATCCAATGACGGCTTATAGCCGGAAACCCAAGCATATGATCTTCGGTATTAAAATTCTCAGTGAGCTATTATCCTATACTATAAAATCTTCTATTACTTTCACGAAACAAGTTTTTTTTAGTTAATAAATTTGCCCTTAGAGAATAAATGATTGATATTTGCACAGAAATTAAAAAATAACAATATCACAACTATGTGTATAGGAGTATCTGTAAATAAAGAGAAAATAGGAAACTTGATGGTATATATACTTAAACATCAAGGTATAGTATTCCATACCCAATTAATAAAACTTCTTTATTTAATAGATGAAACTGCAATTAAAGATGATGGTATACCTGTAACATGGTTGGACTATAAAGCTTGGCAATTCGGTCCAGTAGCTCCAGAAACCTATTACATCAAATATAAAGAAAGTGTCTTTGACAGTTTCATTTCCTTGTATAAAAACGATATTGGAGAAAACAAATTGCTGTTATTTCCAAAAGTAGATTTTGATGACAGCGAGTTCAGTGATTACGAAATAGACATAATAGATTCTGTACTGAAAGAATATCAGTCCAAATCTCCATCACAGTTAGTCGACATTACTCATGAACCAGGATCCTTATGGGATTTAACACGCATTCAATATGGCATAGATTTTACAAAAAGAAAAACAACAGATATCAGCCTTGATTTTACAAAACTTATAGAAAATGACAAACTGAAGCTGATGAAGTATCGTGAAGCAGAAGAAAATATGTATTTCTGTAAGGAACTCCAAAAACATTCGTAATGTTTACACCGGGAAGTATATTATATGGTACATTTCAACTAAAAGCTGTAACAAAGCCAAAGTATGTAATTGTTTTATACAATGATGGAACAAATTGTATATTAACAACTTTTACTACTTCAGAAGAACGATCTGGAGTTATATCCCCCATACACGGCAAAAACCCACAAGAAGGAGAGCCTCTTTCATATGTATTCAAGAAAGATATCATCGTCGGAGAATTACATAGCAAAGATAAGACCAATTTTTTTTCTTTTCCAAAAGATACAATTGTCGTTCCTGACTATGGGAACCAATATACAACACAAGAAGCGTTCTTGTCAGAAGTAAAGAATTTAGTAAAATGCTGTGAATTATATCCCAAAGAATATGAAAACTTAATTTACACATTATATAAAAGTAAAAAAACTAAAAGACAATTCAAACGTATATTTGAAGATATTTTGAAAAGTATAATCAAATAAAAAATTCAAATTTGAACAGAGAAAGGGGTTTTCTTCTACTCCTAGGCCCTGAAAAAGGAGAAAAAGGATTATCCCCCCTTCCTTATCCGATAAATAATTCCTCCGAATATTACAACCAACAAGATTAACAATATAACCATGGCATAACCACCATAATTTACTTTAGTCTGCTCCCATCGGTCCAATTTTTTTTCAACTTCTACTATTTTAGGCACTTCCCTATTTCTTATCACTTCCACATATTTGGGTACTTCAACAACGAGGAAAACTCCCGGCCATATCTTCAATGAATGTTCCAGAACACCACTGTTCCATCGTGCCCAGCTGTAAGCATACAGATTGCTCAGATATGATGCAGTGTCTTTAACTGCTATCGAATCTTGAAAAGGAACCAGTTCTTTCTGTATTGTAGTATCCCTAATCGTAATAGTTTCTGTTGTTTTAATTTCAATAGGGACACATTCCGTCATAGTCTTGCAAGAAAACAAACATATTGCTGCTGTCAGCAATATGATGAGTATTGTTTGCCACGCCTTCATAGCCTCAAATATTCTTATATTCCTCTTCCGCATCGAAACAAGGACACATCTTGGTCCATTCGTTAGGTGTGATCTTCCCGTCACCGTTCAGATCAGGTGATAGGTCACGGTGGCCACAGATACGGCTGTCTGGGAACTGCGCTACCAGTGTAAGCAATAATTCCACGATGGCACTCCGTTGCGCATCCGTCCTGGTATCGTCAGGATTACCATCAGCATCCAAACCACCCTCGTAGCAGATACCAATCGAATTTTTATTGTACCCTGTCACGTGGGCCGGAATAAGTTCCAGCGGGCGTATCGGTACGACCTCGCCGTTCTTACGGATATAGAAATTATACCCGGCAGAATTAAACCCACGAGCCTTGTGGTCACGTTCCAACTGTTCCGGTGTGTAATCCTTATCAACTCGGGTCGCCGAGCAGTGGATCACGATCAAATTTATTTTGCGATTTATCTTTCTCATTTTCTCAAATATTTAACATTCTCACGCACAGCCGTCTCTGCGTTTCGCTTCTTTTCCTTGCTTGATCAGATGGATCAATTCTTCGGCATCTTGACGTGCCGCACAACGGATTATCTTTTCAACCATCTCGCCTACTTCGCCCGCGCCGGTTTTCTTTTTCTTACTGTTCTCGATCACCGACCGAAATTCTATCAACAGTACTCCCAGGGTAGAAAGCAGGCAGCAATACGGTAATGTGTACCACGGGAAAAACAAACCCAGCACGTCGATCAAGACAGCAAAAAGGACAACACGCCAATAATCAATAATTTTCGTCACCGTCTTCCGGAGCGCATGGCTCCTGATGGGTTCCTGGCTGGCACGCGCCGCATCCAGACCAGTCCACAGGTCGATAAACGAAGCCACGAGGATCAGGATGCAACACACAAAAATAATATGTATAACAGAATGTGACATAACGATTTGCACATAAGTAACTAACTGTAAAAAAACAGGTCGGACGTAATCTTGTTTAGGTCCGACCTAGCTGACTTTACACCTGGCCTAAAAAGAAACAGGCCGGATGTATTTCCTTAGGATTCATTCGACGGAGGAACGTACTTTTCGAACGTCACATCCGTCTCGCGCATACTACGCAACTTCTTCCCGGCATAATACTGCACGCCCGGAGTACGCATCATGGTCTGAGGGTCATAAGCCTCCGGCGTGTCGGCGCCGGTGCTCCGGATGTTGATCCGGAACGAGCCGAGGTCGCCACAATCCACCGAACGCCCTTCCTTGAGGTGGCGGACGAGGCAGTTGATCAGGCGATCCATACAGTTCTTGATGTCGCCCGAGGTGAGCGACGACTGTTCGGCCACCTCCTCGCAAAGCGAGTCGAACGACACGCGCCCCTGGTTGATCACTTGCGGATAATAGAGTTTGGATCCCTCCAAAGCTCCCTTTGACATGTCCTTCCGCTGGACTAACTTGTACTTTAACATACCTGTAAAAATTAAAATGTGAATAAATAAGTATTGTTTTGAATACACGACAAAGGTAAAGATGAGACCACACGCCGAATCTACTTCTGTAGAGATAGGTGGATTTAAAAGGGAATAAAGGGAGATAAGTAATCATAAATCCCTTATCTTTGTGCTAAAGAAGGCAAACGCGTATGAACTTGAGAGAATATATACAAGAAATTGATCGCCAATTCCAAACAGGGATAGCACGCGAACATAGTTATCGACCAGCTTTACAACATTTGCTGGCAGACCTATTACCCCAGTTAATAGTAACAAACGAACCGGCACGCATCTCCTGTGGAGCACCTGATTTTATCATCTCACGTAAATCAGATAACGCTCCTTTGGCTTTCGTTGAAGCCAAAGATATAGATGATATTGACCTAGACGGACGCAGGCAGCATAAAGAACAATTTAATCGTTACAAGTCGTCGCTTGATCATATCATATTTACGGATTACCTTGATTTCCATTTCTATCAAAACGGAGAATGGGTTGAAAATATACGTATTGGTGAAGTAAAGGGAGGCAAGATCGTTTTTATCAAAGCCCAAGAAGAGCGATTCATATCTCTTATCTCTCATTTGGTTGATGCCGAACCTCAACGCATCACTTCAGCTAATAAATTAGCCGGACTAATGGCTGCCAAAGCCCGGTTGTTGGCCGAAACAATCCGGCGGTCATTGGAAACAGAGAATGACTGTAACAGTCAGCTATACGGACAACTCGAGGCGATCAAACGAGTATTGATCCACGACATCACGCCAGAAAGCTTTGCCGATATTTACGCGCAAACTATTGCTTACGGTATGTTTGCCGCCCGATTGCATGATGATACTCCCGATACTTTCTCTCGTCAGGAAGCGGCCATACTGATTCCGAAAACCAACCCCTTCCTCCGGCAAATATTCCAAAGTATTGCCGGTTATGACCTGGACGACCGTATCGCTTGGATTGTGGACGACCTGGCAGTTACCTTTCGGGCTACCGACTTGCGCAAGATCATGACCGGATACGAAGGCAACAAGCGCCACAGCGACCCGATGATCCACTTCTACGAAGATTTTCTTTCGGCCTACGATCCGCGCCTCAGGAAAGCCAAAGGGGTCTGGTATACGCCTCAGCCAGTGGTACGCTTTATCGTGCGGGCGGTTGATGAAATTCTGCAACGCGACTTTTCTTTACCGAGGGGATTGGCGGATTACAGCCAAGTGGAGCACGAAGTAGTCAACGAATGGTATTCCAAAGGAAAGAAAGGCGAACCGCCTACTCGAAAAAAGAAGTTCCACAAAGTACAAATACTTGACCCAGCCACCGGAACAGGTACATTCTTGGCAGAGACTGTCAATCAAATCTACGATAAATTTCAGGGGATGGAAGGAATGTGGCAAGGCTATGTAGAAGAACATTTGTTACCTCGTTTAAACGGGTTCGAACTATTGATGGCCTCCTATGCCATTGCCCATCTGAAGCTGGATATGCTTTTGCAAGAAACCGGTTATGTACATCAGAAAGATAATCGATTAAATATCTATCTGACCAACTCACTGGAAGAATGTCATCCCGATACCGGTAGCCTTTTCGCGCAGTGGCTCAGCAATGAAGCTAATGCTGCAAATCGTATTAAACGAGATACTCCTGTGATGGTCATGATCGGGAATCCACCGTATAGTGTAAGTAGCAATAATAACGGTGAGTGGATTACCGGACTTGTAGCTAGTTACAAAAAAGACCTGAACGAGCGTAATATCCAACCCTTATCAGACGATTACATCAAATTCATCCGACTCGGACAACATTATATCGAACGTAACGGGGAGGGTATCTTGGCGTATATCTCAAACAACAGTTTTATAGACGGCATCATCCACCGCCAAATGCGTCGCCAGCTTTTGGAAACATTCGACAAGATCTATATTCTCGATCTACACGGCAACAGCAAAAAGAAAGAAACCGCACTTGACGGGTCGAAGGACGAGAACGTGTTTGACATTATGCAAGGTGTTAGTATCAATATTTTTGCAAAGACAGGAAAGAAAAAAAAGAAAGGTACATTGGGCGATGTATTTCACTATGATTTGCGAGGGAAACGGCAAGTAAAGTACAATTTTTTAGATGGGAATGCTTTGTACGATGTAAATTGGAACAAGCTTTCGCCCGTAGAACCTTACTTTTTCTTCGTGCCTAAAGACTTCTCGACACAGAAAGAATATGAAAAAGGGTTCAGTGTGGACAAACTGTTTGCCAACAATGCATGTGGAATTGTAACGTCAAAAGACAAAGTAAATATTTGCTCATCAAAAGAAGAGGCTGAACAGTTAAAGAATGATGCTTTAGAGTTGCCTGAAGAAATATTCCGAAGAAAATACAATATACAAGAGGACAGCAGAGACTGGTCTGTTAGCAGAGCGATAAATGATGTAAAAGAGAACAAGGAGTCTTTAATCATTGTTCCATACGCATATCGTCCATTCGACACGAAATTCATCGTGTATACAGGTAAAACGAATGGTATCGTGGCCAGGCCACGATACCATTCGTTTCATCATCTGTTGCACCCTCAGAATTTGTCAATGTTGATATGCCGACAGCAAAGTTCTTTCGATTTCCAACACGTATTTGTTACCTCATTTTTGTCAGATAAATGCACCGTATCTTCTCAGACTAAAGAGGCGTCTTATGTTTTCCCCCTCTACCAAACCACCGGCGAAGCCGGTTCATTTTTTGAAAATCAGGAAGAGGGAAGCCTTGTTCCAAACTTCAATCCTGAGATCATTAAGCAAATCGAAAAGGGATTGGGAGAACCCATCGAGCCACTGGAACTGTTTGACTATATTTATGCCATACTTCATTCCCCAACCTATCGCGAACGGTATAAGGAATTCCTGAAGATAGACTTTCCTCGTATTCCTTATCCTACGGACAAGAACCGTTATCATCAGCTTTCAGTATTAGGTAGCAAACTGCGTAAACTTCATTTGCTGGAAAACTCTTCGTCATGGAAAGTAAAAATTACTTATCCTCAAAGCGGCACCAACAAAGTAGAATCGCTCCGCTATCATGCAGGAAACGTATATATAAACGAAGAACAATATTTCGGAAATGTCACCGAAGAAGCCTGGGATTTCTATATCGGAGGTTATCAACCAGCACAAAAGTGGTTAAAAGACAGGAAAGAGAAAACCTTGTCTTTCTCTGATATCCGCCACTATCAGGAAATCATTACCGCACTCTGTGAAACTCAACAGTTAATGAAGGAGATAGACGTTATGGTTCTCCCAGATATTGGTAAATCAAACTGACTTGTCTGGGGGTCATCAGGCGTTGCCCGCTGCGATAACCAGCATTGGCAAGTTCAAGCCAAAGTTGTTGGTTAAATTTGATCCATCGTATAAGCTGCGCTCCGGCAGATTTGCTAGTGGAATTAGGGAAATACATTTGTCCGAGTTCTTTAATCGTTAATGCTTGCATATGTTTTGTTTTTTAGATTGGTAGGCATAATCGTTTTATGCTAAAATATAAACAATACAAAAAAGCGTGACTACCTGAAGATAATCACGCTTTACTATCAAGTAACGAATTTTATCACATCTGGACGATTGGCTTTACTATGTCAAACTTAAGGCCAAGAGCATTGATAATACGAAGGAACAAATTAACCCCAGGCTCTACAGTGCCATTCTCGATTTTTGAAATATAAGACTTATTCGTTCCTACCCTTTTGGCCAGTTCACTTTGGGTTATTTTTTCTTGTTTGCGGGCTTCCTGTATAAGTTGCCCTATGCAATAAGAATATGCTTCTTGGCGGAATGCTTCACGCTCAGGAGACCCGACTTCGCCATACAATTTATCCAATACGGCATCCATACTATGTACATCAGGATTTGCTTGCATAATACTCTTTTTTTAGATTTAACGCTTTCTCTATTTCATTCCAACATATCAAGTACATAAGCAACTTTCCTTTGTGCTCCAGATTCCAAAGACAAGAAGAAGTCTATGAAGTAATTTTTATAATACAATATTTTTCGCTCATCTTTCATATGGCAAAGTTAGCGAAAGTTTCTTTATATAGCAACTTTTCAAAGAGGACAATTTATCTTGCCCGTGCGACCTGTCGAACCCGATTATTTTTACAAAGCCCTATGAATTCTACATTCTCTGCTAGAATCGTCAAACCATCCGGGGCATCATCATGTTTATTACCACCTTCTTTCTTATAGCTGGTAAGAGCTTTCATAAAACGCTCGTAATCCGATCCTTTCTTATATTCACCTTCCACCAAGAAATAACAGTGTTTCTTGATCCATCCTGATTTCAGAAGAATTCGCGTTTCCTTATTGCTCGTCGTCGGTTTGGCCTGGACAATACATTTCTCGTTCCTCGCCTTAACAGCTTTACGCACGTTCAACGCAAACAACCGGCCACCATTATTGCTCTCGATCCGGATATTGTCGCACCGGGTGTCCAAGATCATGGCAACCAGTTTGGGCTCAGTGACCTCCACGTTGTCTTTCGTGAACAAGACATCTGTAATGAAATACTTATCTCCAAAGATACGGGCAAACGGAGCACAGAAATCATCATCACCCTCATCGGCCACATCTGTAGCACCCACAACTCCATCAGGCTCCTTCCCTTCAATATCAGCCAAGCGAAAACGGTTCAATTCCGATTTCGGGAACAACAAACCTTTAGATTCTATCGGTTCCTGCATATATTCAGCACACCAAATAGAATCATCCGTCTCTTCCCTAAGTTCCAGGTAATATGCAGTTGTGTGAACATCCTCGCAAAACGATTCATCATTCTCATCCAAAGCAGATATCCGAATAATCTCATCATATTTTCCGGCAGCCTCCATCCTACCAAGGACATCCGTCTCCGACCAGCGCGTACCTATGTCAATAGAACAACAATTTCCCTCTATACGGGAATCGTGAGTACCCTGCTTCCAACTCCAAACCTTCTCGTTGTTCGTATCAGAAAGAGCATCCTCCAAGCTCTTGTACAAGTCATCCGTAAACGCCAGCATGGATGCACCAAAACCAATCACCGTACCACCAACACCCGCCCCGAAATAACTGACCTGCCGGGCTGCCTCCAGGCTCCATCCATGTACATTCTGCTTGTCAGACCGTAGGGACACATCCGGAAAGATCTCTTTAAATCGCTGGGAACGAATAATATCACGCGTATCATAAGAAAGTTTATTATATAGCGTATCTGAACAACAATTACGCATAACTGATTCTTCCGGGAAATAAGCATCCAAGAGATGAACAAAGAGGATATATACGACTTACCGGCACGTGGCAGCATTGAAACAGCCAGCCGACGAATCACACCTCCGATATATGCCTCATATATACGAGTAAAGGCATCTGCCACTTTTTTCAAGAATAATCGCTTCGCAAAGAACTTCGGATCATGATATAAACAATAGGCCCAGAAATCATTCCGAGCCTCCCGTTTTCGCAATATAGTCGCTGCCTTTGCCTGCCTAACCAATATATCCCTTTTACTTTTCGCCACGAATAATTGCTGCTAATTCTTCATCCGACATCGATTCCAATTCATCACCAAGCTTCACTTGATTTTCGACTTCTTTTTTATCCCGCCATTTCCCCGGCTGGCGATTCTTCAGCCAAAAGATAGCTGCCGTCGTATCTGGCGGGTAATGCTCAACGTACTCCACCTGGTCCGTCACCTTCCCCTCATAAGTGACGATCTTCGTCGCCTTACAATCATAACCTATCGCCCGATTATATAACTTAGAAGCAACATTAGAATCTGCTACCGCCTTTCCCTTTTTTAAGGACTCGCAAAATTCCGGATACTTTTTCTTCCATCGGTTAATTGTAGAAACATCTACACCAAAAAAATCTGCAAGTTCTTCATCTGTCGCCCCAAGTAAAGCAAGTTTTAAAGCTTGATTTGCAAATACTTCTTGATAAGAAGGTTTACGTCCTGTTTTTTGTCTATCTTCATTTTTCTTTCTCGCAGTCATCACTATTAAACTTAAACATTGAATCAGCCATATCAAGACAGTTCTCAAGCTCATTCACGATAGCCTTTAACTCTATAAATTTTCTCTTCTCTATGGAAGATGCAACACCTTCGCTATTCACCAACCTTTCTAATTCTATAAGCTGGCTACGTTTGCGTTCCAACCTTTTTGATAAAACCTCACGATAAATCATACACAATCTTGTTTTCATGGCAAACAATGTTTATAGTCCTGCCATAAAGTTATTACTCTTTTTTGAATAAATCATCATCCGAAAAATCAAGAACTGGAAAAGTTTCTTTTATCTTACCAGGATCTCCTTTATAGAAAACTAATACGTTTTGATGTTGTTTCCCGATTTTCCGGCTATTATTGAACTGCTTTCCTGCACGCATTGCTAAGCTGGCAATATTATTTACAAGTATCATTTCATTATAATACAGCATACCTGCTTCTTGAAAAGCCGTAATTGTGTCAGGAACGAAACTCCTATATACCCCACTTTTATCTCGGACCTCACCTACAACAAACACAACAAATCGATTATCATTTAATAACGAACAGGACTTTTTGATTATCTCTTTATAAGCTCTTATAAAATCCGGATAATCCATTGTCGATAAATCTGCAGGATCATCACTATACACCTCCAAATCTGCATACGGAGGACAACTAAAAATCAAATCGAATTTATTGCCTGATACTAGACGATCTATATTTACACTATCTCCACATATCCATTTAGGAACAAACTTATTATCTACTCTTTTCACTCCTCTACTACCAAATATTTCTGCTTCATTTTTATAGTTTGCATCAATCTGTTCTTTCCGAAGATCTATTCCAAAGTAACACATATCCAACATAGAGGCGACTATTCCACGAACAGAACCACCGGCAAATGGGTCCAATATACTACCATTATTAATATTAAACCACCTATATGATAACTCACATAATACCGGATCAAAGATAGAAGTGCCATCCATAAATGGAATACCATGATCTTGGCAATACTTTTGTAGCTCTTCCCACGATGGATCAATTCCTGTCTTTTCCCTGATTATATTACGAGCCTCATACACTCGTGGAGGTTGTGCGCTCGCCATCCAACTTATCGAATTGCAAGA
>OGYX01002057.1_pt1 | contig 13449 bp, 5 predicted proteins | sample 1576601 | NCBI WGS metagenome assembly OGYX01 (sample SAMEA3541561, study PRJEB24748) | human gut metagenome | biome: human gut; feature: human-associated habitat; material: faeces | place: China | collected 2012 | reverse complement strand
TGCCCGAGGGCTCTGACATTGCTTCCCCCGATGATCTGGCTGGCAAGAAGATCGGTGTTCAGCTCGGTACAACAGGTGATCAGCTGGCAACGGAATATGAACAGAACGACGGTTCTACTGTAGAACGTTTCAACAAGGGCGCAGATGCAATTCAGGCATTAAAGCAGGGCAAGATCGATTGCGTAGTGATCGACTATAATCCCGCAAAGGCTTTTGTGGAAAAGAATGATGATTTACAGATTCTGGACGAAGAGCTTTCTTCTGAAGAATATGCAATGTGTGTCAACAAAGACAACAGCGAGCTGACTGCAAAGATTAACGAAGCGCTTACTCAGTTAAAGGAAGACGGTACGCTGGATGCTATCGTTTCCAACTACATCGGTGATGAGGCAGGACAGCATCCTTATACCTCTCCGGAAGGTGTAGACCGTTCCAACGGCACACTGGTTATGGCAACCAATGCAACATTTGAGCCTTATGAGTATTATGAGGATCAGAAGGTTGTCGGCATCGATCCTGATATCGCGCAGGCTGTCTGTGACGTGCTTGGTTATGATTTAAAGATCGAGGATATGGAATTTGATGCAATCGTCAATGCAGTTGTTTCCGGCAAGGCTGATTTCGGTGCAGCAGGCATGACGGTAACAGATGAGCGTAAGCTGAGCGTAGACTTCACAGATACCTATGCAACAGCAAGCCAGGTGATCATTGTAACAAAGTAATTACAAGAGATAATCGGAAAGCAATTATAATATGGAAGATTTTAAACTCAAATTTATTGCAAACTTTATAACCGATAATCGGTGGAAATATTTCACCAACGGATTGGGAACAACTTATGTTGTTTCCTTTTTCGCTGTTATTCTGGGCGTTGTCATCGGCGTGCTGATCGCAGTGGTGCGGTCGTCTGCAGATAAGCTGGACCGTCCTCCACTGGTGGTTAAAATTCTGAATGTGATCTGTAAGCTGTATCTGACGGTTATCCGCGGAACCCCTGCAATGATCCAGCTGCTGATCATGTATTACATCGTGTTCGGTTCTGTGGATGTCAGCAAGCGGCTGGTTGCGATTCTGACCTTCGGAATCAACTCCGGCGCATACGTAGCGGAGATCATCCGTTCCGGTATCATGTCCGTGGATCAGGGGCAGTTTGAAGCAGGCAGAAGCCTGGGACTGACCTATGTGCAGACGATGTGGTATATTATTATCCCTCAGGCATTTAAAAATGTCCTGCCTGCCCTGGGCAACGAATTCATTACCCTGTTAAAGGAGACGTCTATCTGCGGTTACATTGCATTGACGGATGTTACGCACGGTGCGAATACCGTCAGAAGTCAGACCTATGAGCCTTATATGCCGTTGTTTGCGGCAGCTCTGATTTATCTGGTCAGTGTGAGTGTACTTTCAGCTCTGATCAGCAGACTGGAAAGGAGGATGCGTGTCAATGAGCGATAACGGACAGGAAAAACAGGTTCTGTTTGAAATCAAACAGCTCTGCAAGTCCTTTGGACCGACGAAGGTGCTGGATCATATTGATGCGACGATCCGCCAGGGTGAGGTAGTCGTTATTGTAGGTCCCTCCGGCTCCGGTAAATCGACCTTTCTGCGTTCCTTAAACCTTCTGGAAATGCCGACCTCGGGCGAGATTTTATTTGAAGGAAAAGAGATTACCGATCCGAAAAGCAATTTAAATCAATATCGTCAGAAAATCGGAATGGTGTTCCAGCATTTTAATCTGTTCGCAAATAAGACGATTCTGGAAAACATGACGCTGGCACCGATCAAGGTGTTAAAAAAGTCCAAGGCGGAAGCGGAAAAAGAAGCGATGGAGCTGCTGGCACGTGTCGGCCTTGCAGAAAAAGCAAACGCTTATCCGGCACAGCTGTCCGGCGGTCAGAAACAGCGAATCGCCATTGTTCGCTCTCTGTGCATGCATCCGGATGTTATGCTGTTTGATGAGCCTACCAGCGCGCTTGATCCGGAGATGGTTGGCGAGGTTTTAAGTGTAATGCGGGATCTGGCCCACGAGGGTATGACAATGGTGGTCGTTACCCACGAGATGGGCTTTGCCCGGGAAGTCGGCACGAGGGTGCTGTTTGTGGATGAAGGCAGGATCAAAGAGGAAAACACGCCGGAAGAATTTTTCGATCATCCGAAAAACGCGAGACTGCAGGAGTTTCTGTCGAAGGTGATCTAAAGCAGATTTTCCGGGAAAACGACAGAAAAAGATTGATTTTGTAAAAAACATAAAAAATTGATATGAAATGGAAGAATTTCAACATGCCGGGGCAGTTGCAGTTCTTCCATTTCTTTTGTTACAATAAAAAGGATAAACTGGTTATCTTATCCGCGTTTTTAGAGAATGACTTTTGATCAGGAGGAGCAGGAAAATGGGAGATGTAACGCAGAAACGGACGCCGGGGGAATGGCGAGAGCTGTTTTCTTCGCAGGAATTTGAAGAAGCCTATGAATATGGGGGCGATGACCTTGGGGCGGTTTATCAGACACAGGGGACAGACTTTGCACTCTGGGCCCCGACGGCAGAGCGGGCAGAGCTTTTGCTGTATCGGGCAGGAAGCGCAGAGGAGGGTGCAGCAGAGCCCTTTGACCGGACAGAAGCGGTACGCACAGAAAAAGGCGTTTTCCGTGTGCATAAAAGCGGAGATCTTTCAGGTGTTTATTATACCTGGCTGGTAACGGCGGACGGTCAAACACAGGAAACTGCAGATCCTTACGCAAAGGCCGCCGGAGTAAATGGACAGCGCAGTATGGTGATCAATCTGAAAAAAGCTGAGCCGGAGGGCTGGGACAAGGATCAGGAGAAGCTGCCAAAGGCTCCGGCACCCGTTGTCTGGGAAGTGCATGTAGGCGATTTTTCCCACGATCCTCAAAGCGGTGTTTCGGAAGAAAATCGAGGGAAATATAAAGCGTTCTCAGAAAAGGATACCTGTCTGGATGGAAATACAGGAAACCCGACGTGCATGAGCTGGCTGAAATGGCTGGGTATCACTCATGTCCAGATATTACCGATGTATGATTATGGTTCGGTAGATGAAACCGGAAAGAAGCTCCAGTATAACTGGGGGTACGATCCGATAAACTATTTTGTACCGGAAGGCTCCTATGCGACCGATCCGTATCATGGAGAAGTACGGGTGCGGGAATGCCGTGAAATGATCCGGGCATTGCATCGCGCGGGAATCCGGGTGATCATGGATGTGGTGTATAACCATACATTCAGCATAGACTCTGTTTTCCAGAAAACTGTTCCGTATTATTTTTACAGACAGGAGGCGGACGGCAGCTTTTCAGACGGCTCCGCATGCGGCAACGATACTGCAAGTGAGAGAAGGATGTATCGCAGATATATGATCGACTGTATTTGCTACTGGGCAAAGGAATATCATGTGGATGGATTCCGGTTCGATCTGATGGGACTGCATGATACGGAGACAATGAATGAGATCCGTGCGGCACTGGATCGCCTGCCGGGTGGAAAAGAAATTCTGATGTATGGCGAACCCTGGGCAGCAGGCAAGACTGCGATCCAGCCAGGCTATGAGCAGGCGCTGAAATGCAACGCAGCACTTTTGTCTGACCGAATCGGATTTTTCAATGATGATATTCGGGACAGCATTAAGGGCAGTGTTTTTGAAGTGAAAGAGACTGGCTTTGTCAACGGAGCAAAGGGACTGGAGACTCAGATTCGTTCCAGTGTGCTGGGCTTCTGTGACGGAACAGGCGGTTATCAGCCATCGTCTGCACAGCAGTCCGTTTCCTATGTCTCAGCCCATGACAATTATACGCTGTGGGACAAGCTGGTGCATACGCTGACGGACAGCATGGAGCCGGATTTTGGCGCATACAATGAAGCAGCTCTGGCACAAAACCGTCTTGCCGCGGGTATTTATTTTACCTGCCTGGGAATTCCGTTTTTGCAGGCGGGAGAGGAAGCGGCGCGTACGAAATACGGTGACGACAACAGCTATCGCTCCGCTGCGAAAGTGTGCCGACAGCGGCGTTTGCAGCGGTGAGCGATTCGCTGGGCAACACGCCCAAGGAAAATCAGGCGATTTTGGAGCAGCTCTCCGCCCTGACTGGCGGCAGCAGCGACCAGGTGCTTTCCATGCTGAACGCTTTGGGGCTGCTGGATGAAGACGGCAATTTCAAGGTGGATCAAACCATCACGCTGGACGGCCGGGTGTTGACACTGGCGGCTGTCATGGAGCTGCTGGAAAATCCCGCCACGGATCTCACCCGTATAGCCGACGTGGATGGGACTCCGGTGGCGCTGGGCGATTTGAAGACCATGATCCAAATCGAACAGGAGCTGCAGCGGATCAAGGACACCTATTTCTCCGGCAGGGAGTTTACCGGGGAAGCACTGGAGAATCTCAATAGTCTGATGGAGCAGCTGGAGCTGCAGGGCATCAGCTTGCGGTATTCCGCCTTTGCCACAAAGCCTGAGGGCGTTGAGACGGTGGATATGAGCGGCATGATGAGCCAAACGCTGGGGAATCTCGCAAACAACACCTGGAACTCCGGGCCTTTTACTGTATACAGAGGAAAACCGGCCGGCTTTTCCTACCGCATTCAAAAAGGCCAGCTCAGCGATTATATCACCAATGTGGAGGTCTCGATAGGCGCGGTGAGTGGGGTCGAGCAAAGCGACGGGTCCTACAGGCTGACCTATGCGGTAGACGGCTACAGTTTAGGTGGTCAGAAAATCACTGTCAAGGTTCAAACCAAAGGAGGGAACCCAGCCTGGCTCGAGAATTCTTATTCCTATGGCGACCTGCTGGGGATGATTGAATTTTACGATGCGGAAAATCTGGTGTTCTATGACGGCGCCGGTTATGCCGACCACTGTCAGCTCAAGCTAATAAAGACGGTTGGCGTCCCCACAATACAAACATCAATGACCGCGCCGAACTATGAGGAAAGATACGAAAGTACAGACACAATACAGGGGGATATGTATATTCCTTTGCTGGCAGATGAATACACTACAGCCCTCGGTGCCAACAATCCGGACTTCGTTGCGCTAAGCGATACCATCAGAATTCTGGATAGCGCTCGCAACTCGGTGCTTCCCGTCGGCTCCGACCCATTTTATCAACCATACCAAATCGACGCCAGCATCGAGTTTAACTGGAGTACCGAAAAAGCTGCCTATACTGGCGATGCGCCGTATGGCTGGTATAAAAACCAGCCCTTTGCCCCGTTCTATCTGACGGAGTACAAGTTCAATGAAGAATCTCTGGGGCTCAGCAACAACAGAACAAAAGCGCTGAACTGTACGATCAACAAGGGCGAAACAGTCAACATCTCCCTGCAGTCTACCACGCAAAACAGAGGGGATCAGCGGTACTGGCTGCCCTTCCGACTGTATATGAAAAGTGTACAGGGCGAAATCCAAAATTCCTGGGCCACCACCAAGAACAGCAACGTCACCGCCAGGTTGGTGGACACGGACAGCCCCACCATTCAAAGCGTCACGGCCCCGGCGGGAACCTATGCCAGCGGACAGCATGTGCCCATCACAGTTACCTTTAGCGAGTTCGTGGATCTTAGAAACGCCAGCGTGACCATCAACGGCAAAGAGTATAGCGCCGCTGATCTTTCCATGAACAACTACGGTGTCACGGCAATGCTCTGGTACCCAGTGCAGGATGCGGATGACACCACGGTCACCGTCAATGGTATGACCGGCGTGAAGGATGTTTTCGATCATACGCTGGATCCCACACACTATCTAAGCGAGCCGATTACCGGCGTTGCGCTGGAGAGCGTCTTGATGCGCAACGCCCCCACCGCACTGACCGCCGACTACGACAACGGCAAGGCATCGTTCACGATGAACGCCAACATGGCGCAGGCCTACAAGACCGTATACAGCGATTATCACACCCCGGCAGGCACAGAGCCGAAAGAAGCCCCTTTCCGCCTCGAACTGAGGGACAACTCCACGGATGAAGCAATCCATCTGCAGGTCTATCTGGACACAGAGAAGGAAGCCTTCACCATGAGCGACTATGCAATCGCACCCGCAGCTTACACCCGCACCTATACGGTGACGCTGCAGGCCAACGAGGGCACGAAAGACTCTCCTAACTGGGTAAATGTTCTTCCCCTGACCCGGCAGTTCACGGTGGCAAAGAAAGTTTCCGCGCACACGGTGAACGTCGTCCCGGAAATGGACCCCAACAACTATACGATTTCCCTCGGCGAAACCACCCGTCCCACGCTTCAGGCCAAGGTTTTGGGGAAAAACGGTGAGCAGGCCAGCTACACCACCGGTAAATGGAGCAGCAATGACCTGGACATTGCCACCATCGACGAGGATACCGGCCTTGTTGCCACCACAGGAACCAAGGTGGGAACCGTCACCTTTACCTTTACGGCGGACAACGGGACTGAGGACCCTGCCGATGATGTGACGGGCCAGTCACAGCCCTATACCGTGACGGCAGGCGATTCCCTGGCACTGGTGATTCCCGGCGGCTCGTCCATCGTGACGCGGGTAAATCAGCCCGCCACCGTGCTGTGGAGCTCCAATGCCGCGCTGATGGCACCGAACAAAGAGTTCGATTACAGGATCGACCTGTATGAGGGCAACTACGCGAATGAGGCGGCGCTGAGCGGCCTCAAGCCCGTTGCGACTTATACCGCCGGCAAAGATGAAAACAGCGTGCGGATCGAGGAGAATGTGCTCTCCAAGCTCTCCAACGGCAATATCCCTGCCTACACGGTATTGGTCTCCATGCCGCACCCCAACGCCGGTGGTGAGGACGTCCGCCTGTCGGCACTTGCCTGGATCATCGTGCAGGCACCACCTGCCACGGCCAAGCTGACACCGCCCCAGAGCATTTACCTCAAGGATACCGACGGCGCCGTCAATATCGGCTGGTCGGTGGAAAATGCCACTACCGGCGCCTCTCAACAGCCCACGCTGACCATTACCCGGGTCACAGAGGACAACAGCACCCATGAGGTGGCCAGTGAGCGCCTATCCGGTACCTCCGGAAGCTACTCCCTGCCATTACAGAGTGTGAAAGCCGGCAATCTAAAGGACACCTATCAAGTGGTTTTGAGCGTGGAGAATCCTGGTGAGGAATCTCCCAGCACCGACTCCTTCCCCCTGTATGTCTACGATGCCGACGCACTGAAGGTGCAGGACGACAAAGGAGACACGATTTCTAAGCTGACCATGGACAATACCTCCAAGGTCAGCGGCACCCTGCCCACCGATACAGCTAAAATTTTGCAGCTGCGCCAAGAGCTGGGGCTGATCGAGTACATAGGCATCAACTATGACGAGTACGGATGGAACTCCTTTAAAGACGGCATCCGGTGGCTCTCCAGCAACAACAATGCCATTTCCGTCAACTACAAGCAGGGCGGACTGTATGAGGACATCAGAAACTTCCCCTTTGATTCCTACCTTCCCGAAACCAAAATGGCGCTGTCCGGCTTGGCCAACGGCACCGCAACCGTCACGGCTACCCATGCCGCCACGGGCATGAGCGCCGCCGTACAGGTGACAGCGAAAACGCTGCAAAATAAGTTCTATCTCTTCCAGCTGACGCCTGCAGCGGAAACTACGCTGCAATACACCGACGGCAAAGGTGTGCCCAAAACGGTCACGACCAACAGTGAAGGCGTGCTGGCGCTTTACGAACCCAACGGGATCGCCAGTGAGGTGTCTCTGCGGTCCGGCTCCGGCGCGGATATTTATCTGGGCACCATCTATAAAGAAAATCTGCGTTCCGGCGAGCGGGATGCCACAAAACTGCAGCTTTATCCCTTGAATACCTTCAGCCTTCGGCGAGTCGCCCGGGCATCTGTGACGCTCATCACGCCGGGCGGCGATCCGCTGGCGAACAAGACGGTGACCGTTCGCGGCGGCGTTTATAAAAACGGAGGCTACTGTGAGACAGCTCTGCTGGGCTCCAGGGCAGGAGCACTTGTCAGCGGCATCACCGGCGACACCTATACCACGGATGCGGCGGGAAATATAACCGTCTATCTGGATTCCACCCAGTTCTGGTCGGCCGAAAAGGGCGAGAGCAGCACCACGGCGCTTTCCGCTCTGGATCAGCTGGAGTACATTCTGGAGATCAGCGCAATTGACGGCGACAAGTACTATCCGCTGCTGCTGACCGTCAACGGCAAGCTGGGCGTGGACGATGTAATGCGCACCGCAGAGGGCGTTGTCTCTCTGGAGCACGTGCCGACGGGGGAGGAAAACAAGCCCTTCATTGTGGCGCAAAGCGTTGATTACGGTCTTGCCAACGGTCAGAAAGTGGATGTCCGCAGCTCGACCGGGAAGATTGGCCCTAACAGCAGCTTTAAAACAGCAACCCTGCACACCACCATGTTCCTTTGGGGCGAGAAGATTGCCGACGCGAAGAATTACAGTCTCAAGCTGGCGGACGAATACGGCGTTCTTCCTGCCGCCCAGAGCAGCAGTACCAAGCAGTATCCCTTCTCATCCATCCCTGTAGCGGAAAACGATCTGACCCTCACCGAGGCCACCATGACCACCTCTGGATGGATCGCCGACGGCAAGGATGTGGGTATGAAAACGCAGCTGAGCCTGAACGGCAGCCTGCTGCAGGAGAAAATAATGCCCTTCCGGGTCGTTGATCTGACCCGAGTGCCCAAGGTGACAGAGGATGACCGCGTCACCGGTATTCTGGCGACGATGGGAGCCTCCAGTGTAGTGAAGGGAGTCGACTTTGGCGGAGTGGGCGACAGTAACATTCTCAAGGTGCTGACCGGACGGCTGGATGATCTGAGCGGTCCGGTGGACACTTCCGTGTTCAAAATGATCATCACCCCCAGCGAAGATCCCTCCGTGTTCCGTGCCATGATTTGGGCCGGGTACAACACGCTGGAGATGGAGGACATGGACTATTCCGAGGACGGCGTGGCGTTGGGTGCGAATGTGCTGACGCAGAACCTGGAGGTGGGCGTGCCCAGTACCGGGGACCTGAGCCAGATGGCCCAGGGAACCTATGATCCCAAGGGGGACTACAAAACCAACTCCTTGGCCGACAATGTCACCAGCACGGATCTCAACTTGCAGTTGGAGGGCTTTTACGAAGCGGAGATCCGCTATAACGCCGAAAAAAAGGAGTGGGAGGTTTTCACCGTAGGCGGCGGCTTTACCGCCGGCGTTGGCGTGGGCTTCTCCTTCAGCGTGAACGCCATGGCTGGCCCCGTGCCGTTGACAGCAACCTTTGAGCTGGGCGGTGCCATTCAGCTGGATTTCCGTACCGCAGTGCGCTACGGCCAGCAGGGACAGGGCACAGAGCTTGCCTGGAGCGATCCCACGGCCACGGCAGTGAATGACTTTTTGACCACGCTGCGTATCAACGCCTATGTCCACGCGTTTGGCGGCATTGGCTTTGACTATTCGATCGTGGCGCTGAAGATCGGCCTATTCGGCAATTTGGATGTGGACAGTCAGAATAAGTTCCTTTCCCGCACCTATCTTGCCGACGAGACAAAGCGCCAGATCAACGGTCAGGCCCTGGGGATCCAAAGCGAAGTGGGAATCAAATTCGTGGCCGCCTTCCTGTTTATCTCCTACGAGGCGGTGATCGCCTCCGGAACCTTTGGAGCCACCAAGACTTTTAATAACTGGAAAACAATCGACGACTACTGGAATAGCGCCACCAGTGGGCTGAGCCTTGCCTCGCTGCGGATGGCGGCGGCCCAGAGCGGAATGCAGGTGGCTTCTGCCAGTGCGACGCTCCAAAGCCGGGAGTATCTGGAGCAATATGCCCGTACTTGGGGCCAGCCCCGGCGGCGGATGATGCTGTTCTCTCTGAACTCCACCAATGGGCTGCAAAACATCCAGTCCAATGCCAACCCCACATCCTATCCGCAGCTCAGCGATGACGGGAAGGTATTGGCCTACATCAACGACGGCAACAGCAGCAGTATTTACGACAGCCGGGCACATTTCTCCACCCTTAATGGCGGCGCCTATTCTGTCTCCAGCCAAATTGCCGATCCCACAGGGTTCCCCGGCTACGGCGACACGAGCGTTTCTCTGTCCGGCACTGACAGCTTCGCGGCGGCGGCTTGGGTTCGCATGGGCACCGACCTGCCGGGTAAAAATGCCGGTGATCCCGTGACATTGGAAGAGCAAAACCTGCTGATGAACAGCACGGAGATCGTAGCGTCCGTCTATGACGGCACAACCTGGACTTCCACCCGTCTAACCAACGACGGCACGCCGGATCTGGCCCCAGCCACGGCAGTGGGCGGCGACGGCAAGGCCATCGTGTTCTGGCGCAGCGTCTACACCCCCGATCCCGGTACGCAGGGCAGCAACAACCTGCTGAACTTCACGACCAGAGATTGTATCATGTACCGTTGCTATGACAGCGGCACCTGGAGCGAGGCCAAAATGCTTTATAACGGTGCTACTGGCAGCGTGAAGGCGTTGCAGGCGGCCATGCTGCCCGACGGAACCGCTATGGCGGTTTACTCGCTGGACCGCAGCGAAACCGGAGATACCTCCGACTACGAGATCGCCTATTGTACCGTGGCTGCTAACGGAACTCCCGGTACAGCCATGCTGGCAACCCGTGACAGCAATCTTGACGAAAACCCCCAGGTCGTTGCAGCCAACTTCGGCGGCGGGGACGACCGATTTGTCATCGGTTGGCATAGTGTCCGAGACGGCAGCAGCGATATCCAGCTGTTGGCTGTGGACGGCGGAGGCACCATGTCCAACAGCTTCCCCGGCTCTCTGTCTGCCCTGACCAGCAGCGGCAACGCCGTCGTGGGCGGAGACTTCCGCTTCGCTTCCCTCAGCGGGGATCATCGCAGCCTCAATGATCTTACCATCGTCTGGAATGAGACTGTCAATGACGCCAACGGCGCGGTAGATCACGGCATTTTGAAGGCGGCCAAGCTGCGCTATGCCGCAAATACCTACACGCTCTCCGCACCATTGGAACTGGCAGAGCTGCCGGATCGCACGCTGGCTGACCACTTTGATGCCTATGTCAGCGGCAGCAATCAGGTGCAGGCTGCCATTCAGGCCACCCGGTATGACGATGAAAAGCCGGAGGTAATCGGCGGCGTGACCGTTCCGGGTGAGGAAACGATCCTCTATACCGCTACTTCTAATTTTATCACCGATGCGGTGGCAGTGGAACAGATCGGTGTGGATTATGCAACGCTGGCGCTGAACAGCCTGACACCCATTCGCTTTACCATCCGCAACACCGGGCTGAACGATGTGACAAACCTAACGGTCAAGCTTGGCAGCGGGGAAACCGCCACCCTTACGGAAAAACTGCTGCCCAATGAAAGCACCACCCTTACCGTCTGGCACCATGTGAGAGACCGCGTGACCGACCCGAGCTATACCATCACCGCCGCCGGCGGCATCAACGAAAACGGCACAGTGTATCTGGATTATCCCGACATTGGCATCTCGCAAATGGAAGTGATTGCGGAGAGCGCCGGCAAGCGCACGGTGCGCATGACCCTCTATAATTCCTCTGCCGCCACGCTGGCCGGCGGAAAGAACCGCGAGGTGAAGCTTGCGTTCTATGCGGATGATCTGCATACCAAGCCTGCAGAGGTAGTCTGCACCACAAACGGCGTATCGGTTAGCGGTAATGAAATCACCGTTTCTGGAGACAGCGCCCTCGCCCGCATCGATCAGGGGACCTTTACACTGGACCTGACCTATGATCTGGGCAAGTATATGAACTCCATTGGCAAAACCGAGATCCCCAATGTGGGTACCTATCTGTACGCCGAGGCGTGGGCGGAAGGTCAGATCGGTGGAACGGGAAGCAATCAGCGCCTGCCGGAGTATGACGGCAGTGACAGCGAGGCCAGCGTCCATATGACCGGCGCACTTGCCCGCACCGGAGAGCAGCTGACGATGGATGTGACACAGGGGAACGACGGCAACGGTCACAGCACCGCCGCCATTACCCTGCGCAACAACTGCCTGCAGCCTCAGACTAGCGCAGAGCTGGTAGCCACGCTGCTGGATGCTGCCGGGGCCGTTCTGGAAACGAAAAAGACCAGTATTGGCGGTGCCATCTCCGGGGAAACCTTCCAGGCGGAAAACGTCACCTTCTCCCGGCTTGGCACCCGCGTAGTGGTGCGAGCCGCAGTGCCCGGTAATGACCTTCTGACCTTTGAAGGTCTGGCAGTGGGGCTCGGCGATTTTACCGCCAACGGAACGAACTATACCTATACGCTGCAAAATGATAGCGGAGCAACATCTACGCTAGTCACAGCGGTGTCTGGAAACGGAGAGCCCGTGAGCATCAACGGACAGGCTCTGTCCACCGGCGGCAGCGCAACCGTTGCCATCCCCAACAGCGGCACAACCGACATTGTCGTGGAGATCGGCACTAAAACCTACACGCTGACGATTCTGCGCAATAGCGGCACAGGCGGCGAAGCGACCAGCTACACGCTGACCTTCGACACCAACGGCGGCAGCGCCATCGCGCCCATCACCCAGGACTACGGCACTGCCATCACCGCCCCCGCCGATCCCACCAAGACTGGCTACACGTTTGCGGGCTGGACCCCGGCCATCCCCTCCACCATGCCCGCCGAAAACCTGACCGTCACGGCTCAGTGGCGCTACAATGGCGGTGGAAGCAGCGGCTACAGCTACTACACCATCAAGGCGACTGCCGGTACTGGCGGTTCCATCTCTCCCTCCGGCAATGTCAGCGTCCGCGAGGGAGCCGATCAGACCTTTACCATCACCCCGGATAAGGGCTATGCTGTCGCCAATGTCAAGATCGACGGCAAGAGCATTGGCGCGGTGAAGTCCTACACCTTTGAGAATGTCCGCAGAACCCATACCATCGAGGTCATCTTTATGAAAGCCAACGGCAACCCCCAGACCGGCGTGTTCGTCGATGTAGCGGAGGGCAGCTACTATGAGGAGGCGATTGATTGGGCAGTGGAGAAGGGCATCACCAACGGCGTGAGCAGTAATATGTTCGCTCCCAACGATCCCTGCACCCGCGCGCAGATCGTCACCTTCCTGTGGCGTGCGGCCGGTTCTCCCGCCCCCAAGAGCATAAGCAGCTTCACGGATGTTCCCGCTGACGCTTTCTATGCCAAGGCTGTTGCCTGGGCTGTCGAAAACGGCATTACCAGCGGCACAGGCGAGAGTAAGTTCAGCCCCAACGCTACCTGCACCCGTGCGCAGGCGGTGACCTTCCTCTATCGTGCCTCCGGCAGCCCCGCAGTCAGCGGTAGCGCCGAGTTCAGCGATGTTTCCGCCACAGCCTTCTATGCAGACGCAGTGGCATGGGCAGCGAAGAAGGGCATCACCACCGGCATCGGCGGCGGACTGTTCGGCGCCGACAACGACTGCACCCGCGGTCAGATCGTGACCTTCCTCTGGCGCTGCAAGAAGTAAGCGGCTGACATGAACCT
>OGYX01002051.1_pt1 | contig 13474 bp, 7 predicted proteins | sample 1576601 | NCBI WGS metagenome assembly OGYX01 (sample SAMEA3541561, study PRJEB24748) | human gut metagenome | biome: human gut; feature: human-associated habitat; material: faeces | place: China | collected 2012 | reverse complement strand
ATGGAGCTTCGGTTTTGTTGTGCGGTGGTTTAGGATTGATCCTGGCATTTATTATCGAGAACAAAATGGGAAAAAAGGATGATGAATAGTTTTCTCAGGTAGAACAGTAAAAACAGGTTTAAAACTTAGCAATAAAAAACTCCCGAGAATCATTTTTGAAACTAACGGGAATCAAAATGAAAATAAATGAGAATCATTTCCACTCATGCCCGTATTCATGAAAGAAAACAAGTATGAATGGAAATGATTCTTTTTTTATTTCTTAGGTTGATCGCCTAATGTGAACTTCAGAGTTCCGGCTTTTACCAGATCTTGATGAGAGATGGTATAACCTTTTAACTTCTTGTCTCCTGCCTGAATCGACTGGATGTAGATGGATTCAGGTGTAGCGTGTGAAGCTTCGATTACCAAATCTCCTGCCGGATAATATTTCTTGTCGAGATGAATCGTGATCTTATCAAACACCGGTGACGTCAGTACATAATCTGCATCACCCGGACATGCCGGATAAAATCCCATCATCGAGAAGATAGCCCATGTTGACATGGTTCCGGCATCTTCGTTTCCAGGAACACCGTTCGGCGCATTGTGATAGCCATTCTTCAGAATCTTATGTACTTCTTTCTGGGTACGCCATTCCTCTCCCTTGAAATAACTGAACAAATACGGATAAGCGATATCGGGTTCGTTGGCCGGATCATAATTGCCATCGTCGAATACGCCTTGTAATTTGTTGACAAACTTCTTGTTTCCACCCATCAGTTTGGCCAATCCTTTGATGTCGTGTGGTACATAGAAGGTATAATTCCAAGCATTTCCTTCGTGGAATCCCGGACTTGGCTCAAAGTTTTCACCTTGTTTCGGATCAAAAGGCTCATAGAATTTACCATCTGGCAAAATTGGACGTAATGTACCGAAATCTTTGCAATAGTAATGTTTGTAACCCATTGAGCGATCATAGAACAATTTCGCATCTTCTTTCTTCCCCAAAGCTTCTGCAAACTGACTGAGGTTCCAGTCGGCCAGATAATATTCCAAAGCGTGGGAAACGGAATTATCATATTGCTCACGTAAAGGAACATAACCTAATGAGAAATAATCATTGGCATCCGGACGAAGCAAATTAAATTCGCCTGGAGTTGTCGCTCCCTTACGCATAGCCTCGTAGGCAGTTGTGGTGTCGAAATCACGTAAGCCTTTCATCCAGGCATCTACGATATAAGGGATAGAAGGGTCACCTTCCATGGTGAATGTTTCCCGGCCGTAAAGTTCCCATTTCGGTAACCATCCGTTTTCCTTATACATATCAATCATGGTCTGGATAATATCCAACTGGCGATCGGGGTAAAGCAACGTCATCAACGAACTAACATTGCGGTAAGTATCCCATAACGAGAATACGGTGTAACGGTTACCACTAGTCTTACCCACTTCCAAGCTTTCCATCTTCGGATATTCACCGTTGACGTCCTGTAAAATATTCGGATGGATCAGCAAATGATACAGACCAGTGTAGAAGATTGTCTTTTCATCCTTCGTACCGCCTTCTACCGTAATGCGTGATAAATCATCATTCCACTTGTCGCGGGCAGCAGAAGCAATTTTATCGAACTCGAAACCGGGTTGTTCGGCTTTCAGATTCTCACGGGCATTCTCGATACTGACGAATGAAACACCGATCTTTACTTCGATCTGTTCCTGTTCGGCTACATCGTATTTAAACCAGACACCTACGTCGTCGCCACTGATTTCGCGGGTATATTTCGTGTATAGTTTGTATTTACCTGCATCAGCGTCCCACTGAGCCTCTACGCCTTTCATCTCGCGTTGCTTTTTCCAGTATCCTTTTTCCTTCGGAGCCTTGTTTACTTGCATCACGAAATAAATCGGAAAGACAGCTTGCGGATTATAACAGAATGTTCCCATCAGCTTGCTTCCTTCGATTTCTGTGTCGCTTACAAAGCGGACGGTTGCACCGGTTTCGTTAGTCAGACCTTCTCCTAAGTTTAGCAGGATATTCCCTTGTCCTTTTGGGAAGGTGAAACGGCTTAATCCGGTACGAGGCGTGGCCGTGACTTCCGTTTTAATATTATATTTAGTCAGCATATTACTGTAATATCCCGGATGAGCCACTTCCTTTTCATAATGGCTTCCATATTCATGGTAATCTACTTTCAGATCTCCGGAAGTCGGCATCAGCAATAAGCCTCCTAATTCAGGACAACCAACACCGCTCAGATTGACATGGGCATAACCGGTGAAGAAGTCATTGTCGGATGTATAGGGCGTTGACCACCACCGACTGTCTTTGTCAAATTCGTTGGTTTCAGATCCCATGACATTGAAAGGTGTCACACTCATCATTCCTTGGGGACAGACAGCTCCGGGATTAGTTGTTCCGAAATTGCTTGTTCCGATAAAAGGATTGACATAATCGACAGGCTGTTGTGCAAAGGCGAAACTTCCGCCACACAACAAGAGCGTCAATAATTGTTTTTTCATGTTTGTCAGTTTATTTGTGTTTAGATAAAATAAATACTTGTTTATTACCAGATGACGATTTCATCTACGAAAATGAATCCTTTAGGATTCTGAGCCTTGAGTTGTACATAGCGGGCTTTCCAATTCCCCTGGAATGTATATTCTTGAAATGTGAGATCTGATTTATCCTGAGGAATCGTAGTCGGGATAACACCTTGTGATGTGAAATTCTTTCCATCTTCAGATGTCAATACTTCTACTTTTTCCGGTTGATAAACTCCAGGGCCTGTTAGTTGCATCCATTTCGAAGAAACTTGATGCAAGTCCATGACTTCTCCTAGGTCGATGACACAATCCAGATTGTCTGTGTAACCTTGCCAACGTTGGTCGAGATACGTTAATCCTCCTCGGTATCCGTTAATGATGGCATTTATACCTCCGGCCATATAACCCGGATACAGACGGCTGTTGAAGCGGATACTTTTCCCGATGCCTTTATGGTAGTCAACGCGTTGTTCGGAAACTCGATCCTGCAACTGATCATTTACGAAGATACCAGCCACGATTTTGGCAGAATCTTTGACAACAATCGGTTCCTGATAGATAGGAGAGGACGCTGTTGGAGTAGATCCATCTGTTGTATAGTGGATTTCTGCCGGATATTTCTCGGCATCCATGGTTACGCGGATTTCTTTTTGAATGGTATCTACTACCATATCAAATTCCAGTTCGTTGGAAAGCGGGAACGGATTCAATCCCATTTGTTGTAAGACGGGGATGTGTGCGTTGACACGTGGCTTGAAGTCTTGCCAATCCCGTTTTTCCTGCGGCGTCCAGCCGATTTCTGCTACGGCAAGAGCACGCGGGAACATCATGTATTCCAAATGCTCGGGAGTAGGAATGTATTCAGTCCACGTATTCGCTTGTACACCCAGGAAATGTTTGGCTTCTTCGGCTGTCAACGAATCCTGAGGGATCGGATTATAATTATATACTTTCCGGATCGGTGTATATCCGCCAATGGCTACCGGTTGATGCCGGGGATCTGCCTGGTAGAAATCGAAATACATGTAGTTACCCGGTGTCATGATCACATCGTGTCCCATGCGAGCTGATTTAAATCCGGCAGCTTCACCACGCCATGACATGACAGTTGCTTCGGGTGCTAATCCACCTTCTAGAATTTCATCCCAACCGATCAGGCGGCGACCTTTGGAATTCAGGAATTCTTCCGCTTTCCGGATCATGTAGCTTTGCAACTCATCAACATTGGCGAGTTTTTCTTTCTTCATCAACGCCTGGCATTTCGGACAGGTTTTCCATGTGTTTTTACCAGCCTCATCACCACCGATGTGAATGTATTCGGAAGGGAAAAGTTCGATTACTTCTGTCAGGACATTTTCCATAAACTCGAATGTTTTCGGATTGCCGATACAGAAATCTCCACTGGTATGAGACTTTCCTGCACAACATAATTCAGGATAAGCCACAAAGACTTCATCCGAATGAGCCGGGAATTCGATTTCCGGAATGATGGTGATATGTTTCTCGGCTGCGTATGCGAGCATGTCACGTATATCGTCTTTGGTGTAGTAACCGCCATAAGCTCCTTCCGTTCCTTCTTTCAGGTACTGGCGGTCTTTACCGTTATCCCACCATTCTCGCCAGTCGGATTGGGTACGGAAAGCGCCTTCTTGTGTCAGTTTCGGATATTTGTCGATTTGCAAACGCCAGCCACCGGCATCAGTTAAATGAAGATGCAATGTATTCAGTTTGTAATACGACATGACATTCATCAGCTTCTTGACTTCTTCTTTGTCGAAGAAATGACGGGATACGTCAAGATGCAAGCCTCGATAGGGAAAACGAGGTTGGTCGTTGATCTTTACATACGGCAGTCCGTTGGGAGTTAACAGCTGCAAGAGCGTTTGTTTACCGTAAAACAAACCGGTTTCTGTTTTCGCTGTCAGACGGACACCAGCTTCATCGATTTCCAATTGATATCCTTCGTCCGGGATATCCGTTGCATTCGGATCGACACGGAAGTTTACTTTATTGGAAGCCGAACCGGCTCCAACTAACATAGCTTGACTAACTTTAAACATACCATCCGACTGTGTCATTTCGAACGGCTCTGGTATCAATTGAATTTGTGTTTCGACTGTTTGATTACAGGATGTAAAGAGCACGGAACCAACCAGCAATGTTCCACCAAGCACTTTACCCACACGTTTTGGTATTAGCATGAGCATGAAATATTAAATGATTAAACGAATTTCTATCAGAAAGCATCTCTATCTAATTGCCTCAGCTTGTTGTTGACGGAATTTCCGGAACTGACGGATCAAGACAATGGCTGTTACGATCGTTGCCGTCAGGTCGGCGATAGGGATACTTACCCACACCCCAAATGTACCCCAAATTCTTGGTAAAACAATCAGACAAGGCACTAAAAATAACATTTGTCGTGTCAGTGAAAGGAAAATGGCCATTTTAGATAAGCCAACTGATAGGAAGAAGTTGGTCGATACCATTTGGAATCCTACAATCGGGAATACGGCGAAAACAATATGCAATCCATAAACGGCAGCACTGGTCAACTCTTCGTCGGTCGTGAAGAAGCCTACGATGAATTCCGGGAAGAGCTGACAGATCAGGAAGCCGAAGGTCGCAACACCGATACCCCATTTCGTAGTTAGCTTCGTCACGTCGATTACACGATGGAATTGTCGGGCGCCGAAGTTATATCCTGCGATCGGCTGCATTCCCTGATTGAATCCCATAATAATCATGACGAAGAGAAAGACAATACGATTCACGATACCATAGGCTCCGATTGCCATATCGCCGCCATGTTCTTTTAGTCCCCAGTTAATTAATAGGACGATGAGGCATGAACAGAGGTTCATCAGGAATGGCGACATCCCAATGGAGATAATTGCATCTACCAGTTCTTTATGTAGCTTATAAATTCCTTTGTGGAAATGCAAGAGTTGCGTAGGACGCGAGAAGTGAATGAATTGTCCGATCAAGGAAATCAACTGCGAGAAGACCGTTGCCCATGCTGCCCCTTTGATACCCCAGTCGAGCACAAAGATGAATAACGGATTGAGCAAGCAATTGACTGCAACCGATAGTAGTGTGGCAAACATGGCCATCTTGGGATAACCAGACGAGCGCAAAACGGAGTTTAACCCCAAATACATATGGGTGATCACGTTACCATATAAGATGATCCGCATATAGTCTCGGGCATAAGAGATTGTTTGTTCGCTTGCCCCGAAGAAGTAGAGAACCGGATCGAGGAATAACAGGAATACTACCGAGAAGGCCACACCCATAATCAGATTCAGCATGAAGACATTTCCCAACACGTTGTTGGCACCTTCGTAGTCTTTCTGTCCCAGTTTGACAGATACTAACGTGGAAGCTCCCACACCGACCAACGAACCGAAGGCCGCAGCCAAATTCATTAATGGGAAAGTTAAGGCGAGACCGGCGATACCCATCGCACCCACTCCGTGGCCAATGAAAATACTATCAGCCATATTATACAATGAAGATGCCGTCATGGCAATGATTGCCGGAATGGCATATTGGGCCAATAACTTACCAATCGGTTCTGTTCCTAATATCAACGGTGAATTTTTGTCAGACATATATTAAAATCTTAAATCGTGTAACCTAAATCATCTTCTTGGCGTATAAAGCACCAGGCAAAGATACGTATTTTTCGCTGACATAGCGATGTTTCCGTCTACCTTATTCCGTTGTAGGATCGGCTTCCGGCTCTTTCTGCTGGCGGGTGCGCGAGGTAAGTTCTTGTTCCTTGTAATGCTTCACTTGGGCATTGATCTCATCAATGGTTTGGCTATAAATTGTTATATTTTCGGTATCCACCAGGTAGAGGGCCTCCGTTTTTCTCATCAAGGCGTTATAGGCAAGATCGGTTTCCCGGCGCGCTTTGCGCATGGCTCCCTTTTCACGTCCGCTTCGTTCTTTGTTGCGGAGGGCCATATCTTGGCACACGGCGTTGTTGGCCTCCGTGATTTGCTCGATAAACGGCATTCCGCCTATCAGCTCAATTTTGCCCGGGTGCACTTCCTCCAGATTATCGAGAAATGCCGTCAGTATTCCTGACAATTCGTTGATCGAGGCACGTGGCGACAGGTGGCAGTCTTTCATAAATTGCTTCAGATTGGCGGCAGCCTCGTACTGCGTACCTTTTCGCAGGTAAAGATGGGCTTTCACCAGGTCGAAAAGTCCCAACAGTCCGTCGCGGCGTATCCGGTCGTTTTGCCAAATGCTGTCAGACAGCTGGCTTTTCCTTGGGAGGCCGAACGATTCGAATTCTTTTTCCAACATACTGTCGAACGTCGCCAGTTCGTTCTTCAGCCGGGTGCGCAAGACTTCCTTTCCATTGTATTTGGCACTGATCGCGTCCATAAAATTGCAATGCGCCCCGTTGGAAAGGTTGTGCATATACAGTTTGTTTATTTTCGGCTTCATACGTCTTTTGTATTTATAGGGAAATCTTTTGCAAGATACAATTAATTCTACAAATATTAGGATTTTATTTTCTAAATTGAAAATAAAGCTCCTAAAGTTAGGACAATCATTTTCAAATTACAAAAAGAGTTCCTAATATTAGGATAATTATTTTCAAATTGCAAAAGACTATCCTATAATTGGGATAATCATTTTCAAATTGCAAAAGAAATTCCTAAAATTAGGATAATTATTTTTAAGTTGCAAAAGAAGTTCCCAAAATTTCAGGAGGCTATTTTCGAACGATGTGGGCTAAAAAAACAAAAACACGGTCCTCCTTGCGAAAAGGAGAGCCGTGCCAATATCTGAGAAAGAATATTCCGTTACAGTTCCGGCTGATAGAGGAACCGTTTGATGCTTTTCTTGGGCGTTTTCTCGAATTCCTGTTCTCTCAGCTCGTAAAGTGCAACTTTGCAATAACCCGGGATGCTTCGGTTCAATTGTTTCAGGTTTTGTGCCATTTGCTCGTTCAGCGCTTTGGTTGTTAAACCTGATTTCTTTATCTGGTCCCAGTCCGGATAAATCAAAGCCGTCAGCTTTTTATTGTCTGAAATAATCAGAGATTCTACGACGAGAGGCATATTGTTGAGTTTTGCCTCGATTTCTTCGGGATAAATGTTTTGTCCGTTCGGACCGAGCAACATGGTTTTGCTTCGTCCGCGGATATAAAGAAAACCATCTGCATCAATTGTACCCAAGTCGCCTGTCCGCATCCAACCGTCGGGCATCATCACGGCTGCGGTGATTTGGGGATTCTTATAGTATCCTAACATATTATTGGTTCCTCGAACGAGGATTTCACCCACTTTATGTTGAGGATCGGGCGAGTCGATACGTACTTCCATACGGTCAACAATCTTGCCTACCGAGGTTGGCTTGAATATATCCCATTGAGCGTACGCAACAAGTGGTCCACATTCGGTCATGCCATATCCTACGGTGTAACGGAAACGAATGGAACGGAGAAACTGTTCTACTTCTTTGTTGAGCGGGGCACCGCCTATCACGATCTCTTCAAAGTTACCTCCGAATGCCTCGTTCAGCTGATTGGCTATTTTCTTTCGTATGATTGTATTTATCACCGGTAGGTTGAGCAAGACTTTCATTATAGGTTTCTCAATGATTGGGAAGATACGTGTTCGCACAATCTTTTCGATGATGATCGGTACTGCCAGGATCAGTCGTGGGCGACAGGTAGCAAAGGCTTTTCCTATGACTTGCGGACTGGGCATTCGTGTAATGAAATGGATGTGGCAGCCTTTGTTGACGGAATTCAGTACTTCGAAGGCCAGCCCGTACATATGTGCCATCGGAAGGATACATACGATATTATCTCCTGCATGGATAAATGGAAGATTATCGGCAGCAAACTGGGTATTACTCCACAAGCTGCGATAGGGGAGCATGACTCCTTTGGAAGAACTGGTTGTACCCGAAGTATAATTCAGTAAACATAAATCTTCCGGATTCTCTTCATAATAATGAATCGAATCGGGAGTAAACGATGGATATTTCTGTTCGAATAATTGCGGCAATTGGTTGATTGCTTCTTTTACTGCCGGTTTATCCGATTTTATCAAACTGAAGTCATCTAATTGAATAATTAAACGAATCTGAGGAAACTCTTTCTCATCGAGTTGAGCCCAGTTTGAGGCAGAGACAAAAAGGACTTTGGATTCGGAATGATTTAGAATCAAATGAATATTGTCTGCTTTGAATTCATGGAGAATGGGCACAGCCACGGCTCCGTAGGTCAGAGTGCCAAAGAAACTGAGGGCCCAGTTGGAAGAGTTTCTTCCTAAAATCGCTATTTTATCACCCGGTTGTATTTCAGCACAGCGGAATAATATATGAAGTTCTTCCATGCGACGGGCCACATCTTTGTATAAAAGAGTTGAACCTTCCATATCAGTAAAGGCGGGCAGATCCCAATGGACTTTAACACTTTTCTCAATCAATCCTAAAAAACGGTTTTCCATATATTCTCCTTTCCTTTTTTTATTATCAGGTCTATGCCTGTTTAATTAACAGATTCTTTACAAAAATAAGTTTTTTATGAATATATGCAAAAGATTTATATAAATTATTCCGGTTTTTCCACAATTTGTTGTAAGATTCTACCCAAACGGCAAGACGTTATTTGTGTGTATCTATCTGCGGCACATCGATAGATATACCAGTTTTTATCCAATTCATTGGAAGATTTTTCCAGATCGCCTTGCAGATCTTTAAGCGACTGGGCTTGCTGTAGAACCGGATGTTGGGTGATGGTTTGTTGTAGTTTTTGAACTGTTTTTGTAGGGTTAAATACTCCGTTAATTTTTGTTCCATCAAGGTTTCATCCATAGGAGTTTGGAAACATGGCTCGATTTTAGGAAATGAAATTTGTTTGGATAAATCATATCGGATGATGGCTGCTTTCAAATATGGAAGCAGATTGACCAGATTTAACCATGCTTCCCGCAGGAAGCGATAACTCTCTTGCTTGGCTTTCCAGGCATTTCTTATCGAAAGATAGATAAAGCCAATGTAGCAACAAACGAGTATGAATATCAATATAAACCAGAATATATTTTTCATGATGTTAGTAAAATACAGTTTATCAGATGAATCTGATAATAGGTCTCTAATCGTTTTTCAAGTTAAGACAAAGATACTTTTTCTTTTGATAATAAAAAATTCATGCCTATTCAATTTTTTATCTGTCTGTTTGATCAATAGTAGAAGGTTACCAAAAATGAAACTCACGAGAGTTGAAAATGATTCTCGTGAGGATTGAATTTATTTCTCGTTACTTTTGCTTTGAAATACGCCGGCTTTGATCAAAGCCGGCGTATTTTCTTGCCTTTATTAAGTATTTGTTAAACAGTAACTTTATTGTTGGCTAACTGTTTTCAGAATTTCCTGAACGGCACGTTCCAACTGACTGTCTTTACCTGTCAGGACATCGGCAGGGTTGTTGTATATCTCAATGTCCGGTTTTAACTCTTGGTTTTCAAGTACTTCACCGTTATTGTCGTACGCTCCGACCTGAGGAATACCGAATACCATACCACCTTCCAAGCCTTCCCACCAAACTGCTGTCATCGTTCCCGGCACAGGCGCACCGATCAGTTGACCTAATCCTAACTCTTTATAATACCACGGCGTTCCGTGCGCATTGGAATAGTTGTCTTCGCAAACGAGCATACACGACGGTTTAACCCACCGGTCGAACGGATCGTTACCGATGAACTGTCCGCGGGGTTTGAACTGCATAACCCGTTTCCCGCTTAACAAGACGCAAATGTCGCCATGCAGCCATCCGCCGCCGTTATGACGGGTATCCACTATAACCGCTTCTTTGTTCCGGTTTTCATCACTCATCAATTCTTTATACAGTGTTTGGAAAGAAGCCGCATCCATCGCCTTGATATGGACGTAGGCTATTCTGTTGTTGGATAACTTATCGACGATTTGACGGTTCCTTTCAATCCAGCGTTTATATAACAATCCGTTTTCCGTTCCTTGTGAGATTGGTTTGATTGTTATGTCAAATTCTTTTCCCTTTTTGCTGATGGTCAGTCGGGTGTAACGTCCGGCCTTTCCGTCGAGCAAAGGATAATAATCCTGTCCTGCTTTGATTTCCTGTCCGTCGATTGCCTTGATGATATGACCGGGTTCGATTTCTTTTTTGCTGGTCTCAAGCGGACTTCCCTTCATGATTTCCTTGATTTTGAGTCCGTCTCCTTCGTAAGTTTCATCGAAGAAAACTCCCAGTGAAGCCGTAGCCAACGTGCTTCCTGTTCCACCGAAGCGGCATCCGGTATGCGAAACGTTCAGTTCGCCCAGCATTTCACTGGCCATCTCTGCAAAGTCATAATTATTATTGATGTAAGGCAGATAAGCAGAATAGGTCGTATAAAGCTTGTCCCAATCTGCGCCATTCATGTTTGGATCGTATAGCTTCTCTTTTGTCTGATTCCAGATATGGTCAAACAGATAAGCTCTCAGTTCTTGTGGGCGATCTGTGTAAAAGGCTTCAAAAGCAATGGCACTAAGCCGTCCGTTTTCAATGTCTAATTTCTGGATCGCACCTCCGGAGGCCAGATAAGCATATTTAATATCATCATCCACATCTAAGCTGCCCCATCCGATTCCCGGCATTTTAAGTTCATTGCGGTATTCTTTCAGATCTTGCATCCAAAGAGCCGGACTTCCTGCATGAGGAGCAATATAATACAGTTTAGTACCGTCTTTGCTCAGCACCGTACTACCTAAATTTGTAGAATAGGGTGTCTGACGTATGGTCCGGTATTCCAAATCAGACAGATCGAATTTCAGGTCTTTGATCTTCTTTTCCTTCTCTTTTTCTTTGTCTTTCTTATCGGAATCATCTTCTTTCTGTTTCTTCTTGCCGTCTTCGTCGGCTAAAGCAATTTCTTCTTTACTCATACGGAAACGGTCGTAAGCTTCCTGATCGAAGAACATGATGTAAGCATCGCTTTCGGCTCCCCAAGAACCATGACTCCGATAGCCGGCTCTGTCACTCTGGAAAATCATAGCCTTTCCCTCGAGTACCCATTGGGGAGAGCCTTCGCTGTAACCACTGTTGGTCAGATTATGGATTTCTCCCGAACCATCGGCCTTTACCAATGCGATGTCCTTATTGTTCCATCCACCAACACCAATGTATTCCGTCAAGATCCAATTCCCGTCGGGACTCCAAGAATAGTCTTGGTCGCCATCGACATATGAATATTGATATTTGCCATCCATCGCTGTATGGACTTTCTTGGATTTTAGGTTAAGAACACAAATTTCGGTTCGGTTTTTCAAGAAAGCTACTTCTTTACCTTGCGGATTATATTGTGGTTGAAAGGCTGTATAAGTACCGTCAGTTAGGCGTTCTTCCTTCCATTCTTTAGCGTAAGTAAAGTTCTTGTCATCTTTATTGGTTAAAGACGTTTGGTAGATTTGCCATTTCCCATTACGTTCAGAGGCATATACCAAAGATCTGCCGTCAGGCGCAAAATCGACAGTCCGTTCACGTTCCGGTGTATCTGTGATCTGTCGGGTTGTCTTATAATCAATAGAAGTAACATAGACGTCTCCTCCCATGATAAAGGCTATTTCTTTATTTTCAGGAGAAACGGATACTTCCGACGCTCCTGAAGTCCGCAGATTCCGTATGATTTCCCGTTGCATGTCATCCCGTATGATTTCCACTTTTACTTTAGTTGGCTCTTGTCCGGGAGTGAGTGTATAAAGTTCTCCACCATAACTATAACATAATTTGCCGTTATCAGAAGCCGATAGGAAGCGGACCGGATTATCTTTATAGAAAGTCAGCTGTTTGTTTTCCTGATTATCCAACGAACGGTAATAGACATTGAATGTACCATCTTGTTCGCTCAGATAATAATAACCGGATTCATCCGAATTCCAGACAGCATTACGGTCTTCGCCTTTAAAATCGGTCATCTTCTTGTAAGTAGATCCATCAAACCACCAGATGTCGCGTGCCATACTTGATGTATGATGCTTGCGCCAATTGTCTTCATATCCCTTGATATCATCGAAAAGAATTCCTTTTTGTCCGATACTAGGATTCGACAACGTCCAGTCAGAGAAACGTTTCGGTCGTCCTCCAGTTATACTGACTTGGTATAGTTGAGAAAAGAGACTACTGGGGAATTGGATATTCTCGGTTGTAGGAGTCTGGAATGTTGAGAATAAAACATGTTCATTATCTAAAAAAGCTACCGGAACTTCTTTTCCGGAATGGGTTGTTAGTCGTTTGGGTGATCCGCCTTCCAGCGATGAGATATATACATCCAGGCTACCTTCGCGTGCACTGGCAAATGCGATATGTTTGCTGTCAGGACTCCAGACTGGTGCATAATCATATGCGGTATTGGAAGTGATTGCTTGTGCTTTTCCTCCGGATACAGGAACAAGATAGATATCTCCATAGGCCGAAAAGGCAATGTTTTTTCCGTCGGGTGAAATCGCACTCCAACGCATCCACTTGGGAGCGTCTTCTTGGGCAAAAAGCGGACTTTGTGTAGCAAATACTAAACAAAGAGTCGTTAACAGTTCTTTTTTCATGGAAAAACTCAATTTTTGAATTGATGTATTACGTTTTAAACATAACAACAAAGTTAACATATTTACTGATTAGGAATCTGCTTCAACCAATAAAAAACGATTGAAGAAAAATTAATTTAATCGTTAAAAAGAATCTGGGTTACTCGCTATACATTCATCGTGATGATTATGTATCTTTGCGTTTGGATTAGTTAAAAGTAGTGGGATGGAAGATTCATTAAATGTAGCTCTGGAATTGTCAAGGCAGACAGTGTCCATCAGTAAGGAGGCTTTAGAAAAGCTGGCTTCCATTTTGGTTAGGACAGAGATAAAAAAAGGACAGAATTTCTTGAATGAGGGTGATGTCTGTAAACAA
>OGYX01002044.1_pt1 | contig 13506 bp, 8 predicted proteins | sample 1576601 | NCBI WGS metagenome assembly OGYX01 (sample SAMEA3541561, study PRJEB24748) | human gut metagenome | biome: human gut; feature: human-associated habitat; material: faeces | place: China | collected 2012 | reverse complement strand
GACCCCTCCCCGGCAATTGTCTCGATCTGTAACATTAGCTCGGCAGATACAGGTCTAGATGTTACAGAACGAGACAAACCCCAGCCCCGCGAGACAACATCTCAATCTGTAACAGTATGGGGTCAAAAACCTCTCTTGATGTTACAGATCAAGACATTTGAGTTGGCCGCGGGCGGTCTGTCTCGATCTGTAACAGTTAGAGGTCATATTTGCTGCTAGATGTTACAGATTGAGACATTGAGTTTTCTGCCAACTGTTTGTCTTGATCTGCAACAAATACTCGGTAAAACGGGGTCTAGTTGTTACAGATCGAGACGTTTGGCAGAGACGGCCACCGATTGAGCAGCCACCCTCATCTGTAATGAAAAGTCATACATTCCAACCATTACTGGACACCCCCAGGGGGTATGGGTGTATAGTATCGACAGGTTAACATTCATGACACTACGTCACAGAAAGGAGAAGCCATGGCTCAAGATAAGTTCGACGTGGGCGGCATGACATGCGCCGCCTGCCAGGCGCATGTGGATCGCGCCGTGAGCAAACTCGACGGCGTCCAAAGCGTCGCGGTCAATCTGCTCGCCGGCTCTATGCTGGTGGACTACGACCCCGCGCAGGTCTCCCCCGACGATATCTGCACCGCCGTCGACCGCGCGGGCTACTCGGCCTCGCCCGTCGATGTGAGCACCGGTGCCGCCGGCTCAAACGGCAGCACGCAAGTCAGGTCCGGCGCCGCCCATATGGAGTCGCCGACCAAAAAGCTGGAGGCCGCCGCCTCCGCCATGCGCACCCGCCTCATCATCTCGATCGTCTTCCTCATCCCGCTGTTCTACATAGGCATGGGGCACATGCTCGGTTGGCCACTGCCCAGCATCTTCACCGACCACACCCACAGCATGACGCTCGCACTCACCGAGTTCGTCCTGCTCATCCCCATCGTCTACGTCAACGACGCGTACTTTATCAACGGGTTTAAATCGCTCGCGCACGGCGCGCCCACCATGGACGCCCTCATCGCCGTCGGCGCCACCGCGTCCATTGCCTGGTCGCTCTACGCCATGTTTATCATGGCCGACCAGCTGGCCGCCGGTCAGGTCCACAAGGCCATGATGACGGGCATGGACAACCTGTATTTTGAGAGTGCGGGCACGATCCTGTCGCTGGTCACCGTGGGCAAATACCTCGAGACACGCAGCAAATCCAAAACCGGCGGCGCTATCGAGGTGCTCATCGACTTGGCACCCAAGACTGCGACCGTCGTTGCCGACGACGGCACCGAAACCACCGTCGACGTCGACAGTATCCTTCCCGGCCAGGTCCTGCGCGTGCGCCCCGGAGAGTCCATCCCCGTCGATGGCGTGGTGCTCGAGGGCAGCTCGGCCGTGGACGAAAGTGCGTTGACCGGCGAGTCCATACCCGTGGAAAAGACCGCCGGCGACACCGTCAACGCCGCCACCGTCAACCGCACCGGTTCGTTTACCTTCCGCGCCACGCGGGTGGGTGCCGAGACATCGCTCGCCAAGATTATCCAGCTCGTCGAGGACGCCAACGCCACCAAAGCGCCCATCGCCCGCATGGCCGACAAGGTCGCCGGCGTGTTCGTGCCTGTGGTGTTTGTAATCTCTGCCGTAACTTTTGTGGCATGGATGGTGCTGACCGGAAGCATCAACGAGGCGCTCACTTCCGCTGTCGCCGTGCTGGTGATCAGTTGTCCGTGCGCGCTCGGCCTGGCCACGCCCGTCGCCATTATGGTGGGCACCGGCAAGGGCGCCGAGATGGGCATTCTGTTTAAGAGCGCTGAGGCGCTGGAGAACCTGCGCAGCGTGGGCACCGTGGTGCTCGATAAGACGGGCACGGTCACCCGCGGCAAGCCGGCCGTGACCGACATTGTGGTTGTCGCGCGCGCCGACGGCTCGCCCGCTATGAGTGAAAAGGCGTTACTGAAGCTCGCTGCCGCGCTGGAGCGCTCGAGCGAGCACCCGCTGGCCGAGGCGATCATGGCCGAGTGCGAGGCACGCGGAATTGTCGCGCGCATGGTCGAGGACTTTGCCGCCGTGCCCGGTCGTGGCGTAACGGCGCGCGAGGGGCAGAATGTCATCGCCGCCGGCAACGTACGCCTGATGAACGAGTTGGGCGTTACCGTGCCCGCGGGTCTTACCGAGCAATTTGCCGCCGAGGGCAAAACACCGCTGTTCTTTGCCAAGAACGGCGAGTTTGTCGGCACCATCGCCGTGGCTGACGAGGTCAAAGAGACGAGCGCCGGGGCCATCGCCGCGCTCCGCAAGCTCGGCGTCGACGTGCGCATGCTCACCGGCGACAACCGCGTGACGGCCGAGGCCATCGCCCGCCGCGTGGGACTGAGCAGCGAGCAGGTCATCGCCGACGTCCTCCCCGCCGACAAGGAACGCCACGTGCGCGAACTGCAGGATGCGGGCGGCAAGGTCGCCATGGTGGGCGACGGCATCAACGACTCCCCCGCCCTGGCGCGCGCCGACGTGGGCCTTGCTATCGGCACCGGCGCCGACATCGCCAAGGAGGGCGCCGACGTGGTACTCATGCGCAGCGACCTCATGGACGTCGCCCGAGCCATCGAGCTTTCACGCGCCACGATCCGCAACATCAAGCAGGACCTGTTCTGGGCACTGTTCTACAACGGCATCGGCATTCCGCTGGCGGCGGGCGTGTTCTTCCCGCTCACCGGATGGCAGCTCTCGCCGATGTTTGGCGCCGCGGCCATGAGCCTGTCGAGCGTGTGCGTCGTAAGCAATGCGCTGCGCCTGCGAACCTTTAAGCCTAAAGTGGCAAAATAGGCTCACTATTACGTCCATTTAGAACGGGTTTTCCAGGTGCCAGAGATTGACCTGAAAGAGGAGCGACGCGTACTTTGGTACGCGAGCGACGGCTTGAAGGTCAAGGTCGGGTGCCTGGGAAAGCCGACACAACAGAGAGGAATACCGATGCGATACACAATCAAGACTTCCGGCCTCATGTGCGGCCACTGCGACGCCACCGTCGAGACGGCGTTGCTCAACGTTGCCGGCGTGACCGACGCCGATGCCGATCACGAGACTCAGACCGTCCAGGTGGAGTGCGCCGACACCGTGACCGCCGAGCAGCTCGCCGCCGCTGTCGAGGCCGCGGGTGAGAAGTTCCACGCCCTTTCGGTGACCGCCGCGTAACGACCCGCACGTACCCCCCCCCGACCAGAAACGAGGACCCGCCATGATGGCAGACCACAAATCGGTAACCCGCATGCTCAAGACGGCACGCGGCCAGATCGACGGCATCTTGCGGATGGTCGATGAGGACCGTTACTGCGTCGATATTTCCACGCAGCTCATGGCAACGCAGGCGCTCATTGCGCGCATCAACGCCGACGTGCTCAAGGCGCATATCGAGGGCTGCGTGACTTCGGCAATCGAATCGGGCGACGAAGACCTCAAGGCCGCCAAGCTCGCCGAGATCGAACGCGTCGTCGACAAGCTCTCCAAGTAATTGGGGCATTGGGGACGGACTGCTTTGCACCTTCTTGGTGCATCGGGGACAGGTATGTTTGCACCACCTTGGTGCAGATTGACCTGTCCCCCTTGCTCTAAATCGGGTATAAAGGCGTGCAGCATATCGAACGAAAGGCAATTTGCATGAATGACTTTATGAAGGGCCGCAATGGCGCCGATGAGCTCACCATCGTTATGGGCTTTGTCGGCATCGTCATCGCGATGATCGGATCGATAGCCCATATCCAGTGGCTCAGCTGGATTGCCATCGCCGTAATCGTGATTGGCGTGCTGCGCGACCTGTCCAAAAACATCGACGCACGTCGCAAGGAAAACGCGGACTTTGTCGCCGCGACCGCTAACGTCCCCGGCCTGGGCAAGTTCGTAGCGAGCTTGGGTAGCGGCGCCGCGGCTGCCAACGCCTCGCGCACGGCCGGTACCAGCAAGGAAGACTTTGAGCGTGCCAAGCGCACGGCCAAGAAGATGTGGAAGGGTCGCAAGACCACAGCATACCTCAAGTGCCCCAACTGCGGCCAGATGCTCTCCGTCCCCAAGGGCAAAGGCAAGATCCGCGTCACCTGCCCCAAGTGCCACGCCAAGATGGAAACCCGCTCCTAACGCCCGCACGCGGGACAAATTAATCAGGTTTGTTTGTCCCAAATCTTAAGTATTTGTTCGATAAAAAAGCTGAGGCCTCGTGTTGAGACCTCAGCTTTTTGCATGCGGCAACGGAGCTGCCCCTTTGTCACATCTACGCCACACCGTCGCGGGCCAGCTCCTCAGCCAGCGCTTCGGCAGGCATGGCCATAATCGCGTCGAGCTCGGCGTCCACCTCGGGAATACGCTTCACCTTGAGCTTGCGTACCAAATCACCGCGACACATCACATGCGTCGGCTCACGCAGAGCGCACAGGTCATCGAGCGGATTCTTGCGCGTCACCAGGATATCGGCGGCCTTGCCGCACTCGATCGTACCGGTCTCGCCGCCCAGCCCCAGCAGCTCGGCGTTGACTTGCGTAGCCGTATGCAGCGCGAAGGCGTTGCTCACACCGACATACTTGGCAAAATAGGCCACCTCACGCCACATGTCGTACTGCGTCACGAACGGGCAGCTTGAGTCCGTGCCCAGGCCCACCTTAATGCCAGCTTCCAGCGCGGCACGGGCGCTCTCGATGATGCCCGAGCACACGATGTCGCCGTTCTTCTTTTGTGTATCGGTCGAATGGGTCTTTTCCGGGTCGAGCAATACAAACGGCAGCGCCGGGCTGATCGTGCAGGTCACGCTCGGCGCGCGTCCCTCGAGCTGTGTGCCCGCGGCGCCGCGATACAGCTCCAGGATCTCGGGCGTCATCGGGGCACCGTGCTCGATCGTGTCGACCCCGGCCTCAAGCGCGGCCTTCACGCCCTCGGTGCTCTCGACATGAGCCATAACCGGCAGGCCCACCTCGTGCGCCGCCTTGCACGCCGCCGCGGCAACATCGATCGGCATGCGCAGCACGCCCGGCTCGCCAACTTCGGTCGCGTCGAACACGCCACCCGTCACGAACAGCTTAATGACGTCGGCGCCGCGCGCATACAGGTCTCGCACCTGCTCGGCTGCCTCGACGGGGCTGTTGGCCACCTGGGCGAACAAGCCCGCGCCATGGCCGCCCGGCACCGTGACGCCCGTTCCCGGCGCTACCAGGCGCGGACCCTGATACTTGCCGGCGTCGATAGCGTCGCGCACGGCAATGTCGGCAAACAGCGGGTCGCCCGCGCCGCGCACCGTGGTCACGCCGCTTGCCAGCTGCTGCTGGGCACTGCCCTTGAGGATGCGGCGGACGATGGCACGGCCCACGGGATTATCGAGTTTCTTCATCAGCGCTCCCGCATCGCCGGCCGAGACAGGCTTGCCCGAACCGCACAGGTGCACGTGCATATTGATGAGACCGGGCATGAGATACGCACCACCCAGGTCGATAACCTCGGCACCTGCAGGCGCCTGCGCCACAGCACTCGGCCCCATCCAGGTGATGACGCCGCGCTCAACAGTCACGGCCATATCGGGTTGCGGCTCCATATGCTCCGAACCATCCAGAATGGTCGCATTGATAAACAACGTGGAACGATCGGCAGATGCCATATCGAGCTCCTCCCTCACGATTAACTTGAACATTTGTCCATTATCACCTAGTCCCGCTGGATTGCTGCAGACGCATCGGTTAACGGAAGGAAGAGAGGATGTGGGGGACGGAATACGTTGCAGTCCCATCCCAGCGGCACTAGGGAAATCTCTCGATCTATAACAGGTACAGGGTTATTGGGCCCCCTGATGTTACAGATCGAGACATTCGGTCGACGTTTCACCGGCTTGTCTCGATCTGTAACAATTACGAGCTCAAACAACCTCTAAACGTTACAGATCGAGACAAAACCTCTCAGCGCCCATACCACTGGCATCTCCACTCCTCAGCCAATTCAACCTGCCGAGGAATACCCGCCAGCCTCATTTTCTCGATCAGCTTCCCCGGATTCTTGAGCTCATCAAACGTAAACCGAAGCACCTTATGCCCGAGCATTGTCAGATGAGATTCCCGCTGACGCTCTGCCACGAATGGGTCGACCGACTCCCGACCCTCGCTGTTCTGCAAGGTGTACTCCCCCTTTCCGTCGAGCTCGCCGATGACACATGTCCCGTCCTCGAGCCGCCAAAAATAGTCGACGCGAAACACTTGGCTCTGATCAAGCGGGTCGCGAAACTCCACCTGCAACTCTGGCACCGGAAAACCGTATGCAATAAAGAACGCCCGAAAGCGAGACTCGCCGCCGTTTTCGGACAAGCCGTCCGCATATGACGCAATCACTTGCGCCCTGCGATACCCGCGCCTGCCCTCGCAATCGGAGCGGAGACACTCGCACAGGTCATCGCGCGATACGCCCCTTGCCCTCAATGCAGAATCGGCAATCGCCAACCCGTAGGAGAACGGCGCACGCAGCAAGCAATCCTCCACCGTGCGCCAAAACGACGTCGCCTGCACGCCGTCGACTTGTTCAAGTGCGCCCGCCGCCTGCGGACGCAACAGCCGACATCCTGCACTCAGCGGCACCGAGCAACCTGTCATAACAAGATATCGTGGCCCAAGCAGATCATTCGGCACCTCCAGACCCCACAAAAGTGCCGCGTCATAACCCCAAAACGCCCAATCGGGATGAAACTCTGCAAGCCCTTTGATGGTACGCAGCGCTCGCTCCGCCGGCGTCAGTACACCCCAATCATGTTGAAAGCAGAACAAATACGGCTCGGGCTCCGCAATATCATCGGTTCCCACATGACGCCGTAGCCACATGAGCTCGGCATTGTCATGCGTTGCGAGCAGCGCACCTTGCTCGGTCGCCTCCGTGAGTCGCGCGAGCATCCTATTCCGCGCCAACGTGTTGCGAGTCGTATGCTTGTGCTTGAAAACGGTATTAGGCACTTCCATCACCACCACATCGGACAAATGGACCATCGTCACCGTTGCCTCCACCGACAAACGTCTTGATCTGTAACAAGAAGAACGATTTTTGGACTGTAGATGTTACAGATTGAGACATTCCCCCCCAGCCAGGTGCCAAACGTCTCGATCTGTAACAGTTAGACGTTCTCCAGGCCCCTAAACGTTACAGATTTAGACAAACCAGCGGCGCCCAAGCATTCGTCTCGATCTGTAACAGGTAGACCGGTGTTTTGCCCCCAAACGTTACAGATTGAGACAAAAAGGCAAAAGGCAGGGCAGGCGACAACTACCCATCCCCTACTCCCACTCCTGCTCGTAGATGTTGAGCGACTTTACGTACCGCCCCTGGGCGCCCATGATGTCGCGGACCAGACGCAAGAAGAAGCTGATGCACGAGGTGTCAAAGCCGTCCTGCAGGTCCTCCGGATGCACCGCACCCGGCCCATCGACCGCCGTATCGCTCAGCCGCGCGATGTCATACAGGTAGAGCTGTCCCGCCGTAAGCCAGACATCGTCGACGCAGGCGAGGCGCACCGCAATCGCGCCGTCACTCCAGTGCTCCTTCTGCACGATATGCGGATCGTAGACATCAAAGCGATGATCGGTGCGCGTGTCCTTCAGCACGACCATGCCGGACGCAGGATCCTTGTCCAAAATGCCAAAGTGCGAGAAATACTGCGTGTCGCGTACCCGCTCGAGCCGCTTGAGCGAGGCAGGCGAAAGCGATGCCGGCGGCTCGTCAACATATAGCTCGAGCAGCGTTTTGCCATGGCGATAGAGGCGCTCGAAGAGCAGCCAATCGGTAAACGCCATGTTGTAGGCCATGATTTCGTTTTGAGAAGGTTCCTCGCAATAGCTGAGCCACGGGTCGACGATAATCTCGAACTGTTCGCGTGCCGGCTCCAGGAATTGAAACTTCCGCAGCATCCAAAAGTGAGCCATGCCGGCAATATCGTTGCCGACGGCTTCAGCCAGCTCTGCTCGGTCAAAAGCGTGGTCAGTCATGGCATCCTCCTCAAACTGATGGACCTCAATTTGAGCTTACGAGGAGGGTGGGCAGCCACGACCAGCGCGGGCAAAATAGGCCTCCGGCTGCAAACCAGATGCTGACCAAACACTTGACGAAAAGCTTGACCGAAAATGCGCACCGCAACAAAACCGCAGGCAAACATAGACGGCCAACCCGCCCTTTTGAGCCAGATGCCTGCAGCCACCACAGAAACAACAGGTGACCACAGCCCAAGAAGTCGACAAATGAACATCCTTACGTCGACAAACGCGCAAACTGCTCGCAAATCCGCAAGGAGTGTCCCCGAATGCCGGCACAAAAGGAACGTCCCTAACTGTCGGCACTTAGGGACGTTCCTTTTGTGCCGGCAGTTAGGGACAGCCCTTGCCGATTCGATTGTTGAATATCTCCGTGACTACTTTACAGTTCCAGTGCCTCGGCAACCTCGGCAGCGCAGGCGAGGGCATCGGCCATGGCACTCACCACGAGCGAGCTGCCGTTGCGGGCGTCGCCGGCCACATACACCGGCGCGGCATCCGCAGCAACGCCATCCACGCGGGCCGCGAGGTGCGAGCCCTCGGCAGCCATCACCGGCAGCGGACGACCAGCGGTGGCAACAGGCACGCTCACCACATCGAACACGCCATGCTCGGGACCCGTAAAGCCACAGGCGATGAGCACCAGCTGCGCCGGCACCTCGTGCTCGGAGCCCGCAATGCGTTCGGGCTTGCCGGCCGACCAATCTAGATCGACTACGCGCAGACCCGCGGCCGCGCCCTTCTTGTCCAGCAACACCTCGAGGGTATCCACACCCCAGGCGCGCATCTCGCCACCCATGGCGGCAATGGCCTCTTGCTGGCCATAGTCGGTCTTCTTCACATTGGGCCACTGCGGCCAGGGGTTGCTCGCCGTACGCTTATCGGGCGCCGCCGGCAAGAACTCAAACTGACGCACGCTGCGCGCGCCCTGACGTACGGCGGTACCCACGCAGTCGTTGCCCGTATCGCCACCGCCAATGACCACAACGTCCAGGCCGCGCGCGTCAATAGCGGGCTCGCCGCCGTCGAGTACCGACACAGTCGAAGCCGTCAGGTAATCCACGGCATACACCACGCCCGGGGCATCCACATTCGTAGCCGAAAGACCGCGGGGCGCACGAGCACCAGCAGCCACCACAACGGCGTCAAAGCCATTGAGCTTGGCTGCCACCGCAGGGTCCGTCACATCGGCGCTCAGCTCAAAGACGATACCCAGCTCGCGCATGAGCGCCACGCGACGCTCGACCACGGACTTCTCGAGCTTCATGTTGGGAATGCCGTACATGAGCAGGCCGCCCGGGCGGTCGTCACGCTCAAACACCGTCACGCGGGCACCGCGACGCGCGAGCTCCCACGCAGCCACCAGGCCAGCCGGGCCAGAACCAACCACGGCGACCGAGGGCGCGTCCTCCCCCGCCGGCTCAAAGCGACGCGGACCGCCATTTGCCCATTCGTGGTCGCTGATCGCACGTTCGTTGTCATGGATCGTCGTGGGCTGGCCATCGACCGAACCCAGGTTGCACGCGGCCTCGCACAGCGCCGGGCACACACGACTCGTGAACTCGGGCATGGGCGAGGTGAGCGACAGACGCTCGGCAGCCTCGTCCCAGCGGCCGCGGTACACCAGCTCATTCCACTCGGGAATCAGGTTGTGCAGCGGGCAGCCACTCGGGCGTGCCTTGCCAAAGCTCGCGCCCATCTGGCAAAACGCCACGCCGCACATCATGCAGCGGCTCGCCTGGGCGCGACGTGCATCGTCATCGAGTTCCACGTACAGCGGATCAAAATCATGGCTGCGCTCCTCCACGGGACGCAGCTCGTGGGTCACGCGATCGATATCAAGAAAAGCACCGGGCTTACCCATGGCACTTACGCCTCCTTCTTGGTCGAAGCAACAGAGCTGGCAGCCACGGACGCAGCGCCCGTGACATCGAAGCGAGCGACATCCGCGGCGCTCGCGCGACCGGTCACAATGTCAAACGCCAGTTCCTCTGCCTGCGCATGTGTCTTGCCGGCAGCCTCGCTCGCAGCGACAATCGCCAGCACACGCTCGTACTCGGTCGGAATGACCTTCACAAAGTGCTTGCTCATCGTCTCAAAGCTGTAGAGCAGCTTAATGCCGCGCGGGCTCTGCGTCACGTCCACGTGCTCCTGAATAAGCGCGCGGATCTGCGCCAGCTCGCCGGCCGTCGGGGCCTTGAGCTCAACGCTCTCGTGGTTCACGCGGGCATCGAGCGTGCCGTACTGGTCAAAGACATAAGCCACGCCGCCCGTCATGCCAGCAGCGAAGTTCTGTCCGACCTCGCCCAAGATGAGCGCCAGACCGCCCGTCATGTACTCGCAGCCATGGTTGCCGCAGCCCTCGACCACCACGGTGGCACCGGAGTTGCGTACGCCAAAGCGCTGGCCCGCCAGACCGTTAATGAAGCCGCGGCCGCTCGTAGCACCAAAGAACGCAACGTTGCCCACGATGATGTTCTCGTCGAACTTGTAGGTCGCATGCGGGTTGGGGCGCACCGACACCTCGCCGCCCGAAAGGCCCTTGCCAAAGTAGTCGTTGGCGTCGCCGCACACGTTGAGCGTAATGCCGCGCGGCAGGAAGGCGCCAAAGCTCTGACCGGCCGAACCATCGCAATCGATGGTGATGGAGCCAGCGGGCAGACCCTCGGGATGCGCCTTGGTCACCGCGTTGCCCAAGATGGTGCCCACGCAGCGGTTGACGTTGGCGATATCGGCGCGGAAGCGAATCGGGCGCAGGTGCGCGCGAGCGTCGGCCGTGTAAGGCACAAACAGCGTGGAGTCGAGCGTCTTGTCGAGCTCGCTGTCCGCGACCATCTGGGGCAGGAAGTGACGACCGTCGGCACCCGGGATATGGGCACCGAACTCGCAGGTCGCGCTCGCCAGCACGGGCGACAGATCCAGCAGGTTAGCCTTGCGGTTGCCCGGGATCTCGATCTGGCGCAAGCACTCGGGATGGCCGACCATCTCGTCGACGGTGCGGAAGCCCAGGCTCGCCATGACCTCGCGCAGTTGCTCGGCAACAAAGAGCATAAAGTGCTCGACGTGCTCGGGCTTGCCGCGGAAGCCGCGACGCAGGCGGCAGTTTTGCGTGGCGATGCCGGCGGGGCAGGTATCCTGCTGGCAGTCGCGCTGCATGAGGCAGCCCATCGAGATGAGCGGCATGGTCGCAAAGCCAAACTCCTCGGCGCCCAGCAGGCAGGCAACGGCGACATCGGTACCGTCCATGAGCTTGCCGTCGGCCTCGAGCACCACGCGCGAGCGCAGGCCGTTTTGCAGCAGCGTCTGTTGAGCCTCGGCAAGACCAAGCTCCAGCGGCAGACCGGCGTGCCAGATCGAATCGCGAGCAGCGGCACCCGAGCCGCCATTGTGGCCGCTGATCAAGATCTTGTCGGCAGCGCCCTTGGCCACACCGGTGGCGATGGTGCCGACGCCCGCCTCGCTGACCAGCTTGACCGACACGCGTGCGCCGGGGTTGGCGTTCTTAAGGTCAAAGATCAGCTCTGCCAGGTCCTCGATGGAGTAGATGTCGTGGTGCGGCGGAGGCGAGATCAGGCCAATGCCGGGCGTGGACTGACGGACCTCGGCGATCCAGGGATAGACCTTCTTGCCGGGCAGGTGGCCGCCCTCGCCGGGCTTGGCGCCCTGTGCCATCTTGATCTGAATCTCAAAGGCGCTGCAAAGATAGCGGCTCGTCACGCCAAAGCGCGCACTTGCCACCTGCTTGATGGCGGAGTTCTTGGAGTCACCGTTGGCCAGCGGGGTCTCGCGACGCGGGCCCTCGCCGCCCTCGCCCGAGTTGGAACGGCCATGCAGGCGGTTCATGGCGATGGCCATGCACTCGTGCGCTTCCTTGCTGATGGAACCGTACGACATGGCGCCGGTGTTAAAGCGGCGGACGATATTGAGCGCGGGCTCCACCTCGTCGAGTGCCACCGGCGTGCGGCCGCTGGCATTAAAGTCGAGCAAGTCGCGCAGGCGCACGGCACGGCCGGTGCGGTGCAGACGAGCGCTGTACTCCTTAAAGGTGTCGTAGCTGTCCTCACGGCAGGCGGTCTGCAGCAGGTAGACGGTCTGGGGGTCGATGAGGTGTTCCTCGCCGCCGAGCGGGCGCCACTTGGTCAAGCCCAGCGTAGGCAGCTGATCGGGAGCCGGGCTCTTAAGGATAGCGAGCGCAGCGTCGTAGCGCTCGTTTTGCTCGCGCTCAACGTCCTCGACACCCATACCGCCCACACGGCTCACCGTGCCGGCGAAGTACGCGTTGACGAACTCCGGCGTAAAGCCCACGGCCTCGAAGATCTGCGCCGAATGGTAGCTCTGCACCGTGGAGATGCCCATCTTGGACATGATGGAGACGATGCCGGCGGTCGCAGCCTTGTTGTAGTTGGCGATGCCCTGCTCGGCCGTCACGTCCAGGTCGCCGTGTGCCGCCAGATCGCGGACGCACGCATGTGCACTGTACGGATAGATGCCGCTCGCGGAGTAGCCCACCAGTGCCGCAAAGTCGTGCGGAGACACGGCGTCGCCGCACTCCACCACGATATCGGCAAAGGTACGCACGCCGGCGCGGATCAGGTGGTTGTGCACGCAGCCCACGGCAAGCAGCGACGGTACGGGCACCTCGCCCGCTCCGGCGCGATCGCTCAGCACCACAATGTTCGCGCCGTCGCGAACCGCGGCCTCGACGTCTTCGGCAAGCTGCTTGAGCGCAGCCTGCAGCGCGCCCTCACCCGCGTCGCGGCGGTACACGGCACGGAAACGGCGGGTCTTAAAGCCAACACGGTCGATGGCACAAATGCGGTCGAACTCCTCCTCGCTCAGCAGCGGGCGCTCCAGACGCACCAGCTGGCAGGCCGTGCGGGAATCCTCGAGCAGGTTGCCGTGGTTGCCCAGGTAGAGCGTGGTCGAAGTTACCATATGCTCGCGCAGGGCATCGATCGGCGGGTTCGTGACCTGGGCGAACAGCTGGTTGAAGTAATCGAAGAAGCTGCGCTGGCGCTTCGACAGGCACGCCAGCGGGGCGTCGGTGCCCATGGATGCCAGGGGCACCTTGCCCTGCTCGGCCATGGGGCGCACCAGCTCCTGCACGTCGTCGTAATGGTAGCCCAGCTTCGCCAAACGGCGCGTGAAGCCCACGTTCGCGTCGCGCTCAGCGGGCAGCTTGCCGGGCGCCGGGGCCTCCAGGTCGTCGACCGCCAGCGTCTCCTCGTCCAGCCAATCGCGGTACGGCTTCTCGTTGGCGTAACGGTTGCGGATCTCGTCGTTCCAGATGACGCGGCCCTGGCCCGGGTCCACCTCGAGCATCTCGCCGGGGCCCAGGCAACCGGCCTGCAGCACGTTTGCCGGGTCGACGTCGATGGTGCCCACCTCCGACGACAGGATCAGCCAGTCGTCGCGGGTGACGTAGTAGCGCGCCGGGCGCAGGCCGTTGCGGTCGAGCATGCCGCCGATGACCGTGCCGTCGCAGA
>OGYX01002031.1_pt1 | contig 13536 bp, 10 predicted proteins | sample 1576601 | NCBI WGS metagenome assembly OGYX01 (sample SAMEA3541561, study PRJEB24748) | human gut metagenome | biome: human gut; feature: human-associated habitat; material: faeces | place: China | collected 2012 | reverse complement strand
ATATGCAAGTCGTTTCCATAACCAATCCTCGCGTGAAAAAATAAAGCCCACAGTAGGTTTGCTGCTGTCAAAATGTTTTGCCGAATAAGCCTCAAGCTCAACAAACTCATTCTTAAAATCCGGATGATAAATGCCGCACCACGGCAGCTGCTGAGGTAAATCATAAGCTGTCTGTTGCTGTGTAAAAGCATCAACAAGATACAAGCACAGATTCTGATAATTTATCAAACCGCCGCAAGCCAGATATTGCTTTAACAAATTTTTTTGCTGCTCCGGCAAGCCATAATCCAACTGATCATCGCCGGGATCAATAATATCAAAAACATGGCACTGTTTCTGCTTCTGTAAAAAAGCAGATGCTTTTTTGAGATAATCACAGCTTAAACCTGTTCCCATCCAAGTACAAAAGAAAAAGCTTGCTGCCTTAAGCTTTTTCTGCCAATAGCCATTCCATTCCTCACTATCGTTAATTTGTATTACTTCAATAGAATCGCTGATTTTTTTATTAACTATAGTATTTAAAGCATCGCGCATCCCAACATAATGGGGTTCCATGTTGGTAACAAAAAGAATTTCTGCCATTTCCCTGCTCCTCTCAGCTTACTTAAAATATTCAGGATATACCAGCTTATCAATAGCCAAAACACTGTCGGCAACATATTGGCTCACACAATACATATCCTGACCGGACAGCGTTACCAAATTTTTATTTTGAATTGCTTTTACGCTTTGTAAAGACTGGTCATTGAGCAATTCCTTTTCTGTTTCCAGAGTATGAGTGGGCGCACCGTTCCACCCCGGCATAATAATGACATCAGGATTGCACTGAACGATAAATTCCTTGGAGACCGTGGTATTCTGCCCTGTCTGCAATTGCTCCATACAATTATCAACCTGCGCATATTTGCAGATATCGGCAAAAAGCGAGCCTTTTGTACCTATGACGCCGTGCCCGGACATAACAACTATTTTCTTCTGCTGCTTGATGTTGGCAACTTTAATTACGTCCTGTGCTTTGGCAATTTTTTCATCATATTCTTTTATCATAGCTTCGCCCTGCTGCTTAGCATCCACTACATCAGCAATCTCCCGAACAGCATTTTTGATATCTTCTACCGTATACGGAGTTTTATAAACATAAACGCTGATACCCATATCACGAATGGTCTGAATACTGTCCGGAGTCCACCAATCTCCTAAAATTACCAAATCAGGCTTCAAAGCCATAATGCGCTCCACACTAGGTGTACCCTTGATACGCTCCTTTACAGCCTTACTTTTTTCCACAACATGCGAAATCCCGGCATCATCACACAAATAGCTTACGGAAGCTATACGTTCAGGCTCCACTAAACCAAGCAAAATTTCATCACAGCTGATAGAAAAGGAAACTATCCGCATAGGATGTGCAGGTACCTTTACCTCATAGCCCTTGGCGTCCTTGACAACTCTCGTTCCGTTGTTTTCCGGCTTATCATTGCCGCATCCCAGACATGAGCAACAGGCTATTACTATACACAAAAAAAATACTGCTAATTTTTTCACTGTCATTCACCTTAAATATCTGCCAAATTTATTATTACAAATTCTGTAGACAAAACTTGTTTCTTTGCTTCATCAAAATCTATAATCAGCACTGCTTCACATCCTTCATAGGTAAAAAATACTTCACCATTGCAGAGAACAGCACTTTGCGCATGGCTGCAATCCATGCCTTCCGTACCCGTCTGATTACAGATAAGCACAGGAATACCATTTGCCGAACGGCTCAAACGCTTCCACGCCTCTTCCGGAGGTCCTGCATGACCTCCAGGCGGCCAGGCAGCAACAACTACAGCAAGCTCTGCTCCCTGCTCAGAAATTTTTTGTCCGTGTTCAGCAAAATACGCATCTGCACAAACCAGAACACTGGTATTGATACCATCTAAATTCCATACCTCAAATTTTTCTCCGGGATGCGCCCAATTTTCTGTTATCCAGGGGACAACCTTTGTCTTATCGTGACGATTGTAATATGTTCCATCTTGCGAAATAACAGCACAGCTGTTATGCGGTGTCCTTTCATCAACAAAACCGCAGCCCAAAAATAACCTTTGCTTGTATTGGCTGCATGCCTCCATAAAGTCCTGCAAAAGATTATTCTGCAGCGATGCAAGCTGAAACTGCTTATCGCCGCGCATCATATAATAACCCTGCAAAGCCATTTCCGGTGTAAGCACCCAGCTTGCTCCCTTTTGTGCCGCCAGCTTCATTCCCTGTAAAATTTTCTTTGCATTATCAGCTTGCGGTCCGCAGCAATATGCAAAATGCAAAAAGGCTATTTTCAAAATTCAGCACCTCGCTCTAAAAACATCTATATATGAGTGTGGTGGCATAAGCTTTTATGTGCCTATGCCACCACTGGTGTATGAGAAATAAGATTATAAGCTATTAAAAGGTGTATTCTACACCTGCAACAAAGTTACGGCCCGGTTGTGAATACCAGCCATCGCCGCCAGGATTACGCATATCAGAAGTCATATCCGTATACATGCGGTCAAAGATGTTGTTCAGCTTGAAGAATACGTTCATGCCTTTAACAGGCTTGTAGTTCAAAGCAAGATTTGCGGTCCAGATGCTCTTATAAGTATCTAAAACCTGCGCTTCTTTAGATTTACTGCCAGGACGGTCTACAATACCTTTAATATTCAGGCTGCCGTTAAATTTTGTATCGTCATAATTAAATGTCAAATCATATTGGCCTTTAGGAATGTAGCCATTACGGTTAGGATTAACATCTGCAGAAGTTGCAGGAATATATGTATGTGTATACGCAGCTGTAGCACTGAAATGATCATCAAAAGCTTTTGTCAGCTGAACATCCCAGCCCTTAATAGTTTCTGCGCCCGCATTGTAATACTTCCAGGTAACATTATTGAAGCCGATAAGATTATCGGAATCTGTACGGAAATAATGAGCAGAGAAGGTAGTCTTGTCATCAATACGTGTGTTAAGACCGATTTCTTTAGTTTCACCCTCTTCCGGATTCAGCTTTTCACTGCCATAGAACGGATTGTACAGCTCATACATATACGGAGCACGGAAGAATTCCTTGTAAGATACGTACATGTTGGTCAAGTCATTAAATTTATAGGAAAGCACGCCGCTGCCTGTGGTCTTGTTGCCATATTCGGAATGCTTGGAGAAGCGAACACCTGGAGTAAAGCCCCAAGCGCCAAACTGCATCTGGTCCTGAATAAAGAAAGCCTTGTTATCTACAGTACCGGTCATGTTAGGCGTATACTGATCATGATATTTGTTCATAGCGTCTTTATAGTAATCATAGCCGCCAACAATGGTATGATTACCGTTTGCGTAGGTCAGCTGATCCGAGAAGCCCCAGGTTTTTTCACGCATCAGCCACAAGGTTGCAGGATTTCTAGTATCATCATCCAGATCTGATGTACGGGAGAAATAAGTCAGTCTGTTGCTCAGCTTATCATTGAATTTGTAATCAAAAGCAACAGTATATTTTGTATTGTCTTTTTTGCCTTCAATAATATTACCAGTATAATGACTATTATTCATTTCAGGTCTGTTATAATCTAGTTTATACTTGGCATAACTTACATTGATATCAGCTTTATCACCAAACTTTTGGCCCAGCTTTACGCCATAGCTCTTGCTGTCAATTTTATTATAGGTTGTATTGCCATGACCATCTTTATAATCTCCCATTTTATCGGTCTGACCATTTACTGTCCAATAGAAGCCGGACTTAGTCATGCCTTCATTAAAAATATTATAGGTTTTCTTAGCATAGCTGCCCCAGGCGCCGGAAATTTTAGTAGTGCTTCCTCCGGCCTCCGGCTTGCGGGTGATAATGTTGATTACACCGCCAACGGCATCACTGCCGTAAAGAGTTGACGCAGAGCCCTTCAGTACCTCAATACGTTCAATATTGTCCATATTACTTACTTCAGAAGGCTGGAAAACACTGAATACGGAACCGTTGGTGTTGGCTCTTTGGCCGTCAACCAAAACTAAAACATGACTGGTACCGTTTACATACAAATAATCGGCAGAATAATTGGCACCTGTAGCACTGTAGTTTTGAATAGCAACACCGGGAACTGCACGCAAAGCTTCACTTACAGTCTGATAATGCTTTTCTTCGATATCCTTACGGGTAACAACGTTTACGTTAGCATTTGCTTCAAAATTGCTTTCTGCAATTCTGCTGGCAGTAACAACCATCTGATCAAGGTTAAATTCGCTGATTTTTTCTTCAGCAAACGCACCTTGTGCATTGCCGGCACAAATACCGGTTATCAGCATACACATTAATAAACTCTTAGAACTTTTCTTCACAATAACACCTCATCTTCATAAACTACAGAACAACTCTTGACAAATGCTATGTCAAGCATTTTAATAATATATAGAACGAAAATCCTAATTGTTCTGCTTATCATTAAGAAGAATTTTAAACTATCTACCTATGGTATAGTCAAGCATTATTTTTACAGGTGAATTTATGAATAAATTATCAAAAACATATTTTACAATCGGAGAATTTGCCTCTCTGTTCAAGCTATCGAAGCAAACATTATTCTATTATGAACGCAATAATATTCTTAGGCCTGCTTATATTGATGAAAATGGTTATCGCTATTACTCTTTAGAACAGTATTTTATCTTTGATATTATTATCAATATGCGTAAGCTGGGAATTCCTCTGAAAGATATTGCTGCCTATGTACAAAACCGTGATATTGATGCTCTACAGCTTTTTTATAAGCGCAAGCAGACAGAATTTCAGTTGCAAATTGACCTTATGCAGCGCAACATTGCTAATCTCCAGACTAAAATAAATCGTTTAGAAAAAACCAAAAGCATTACTACTGACAAAATCACTTTAGAAGAACAGGCCGAAGAATATTATATAGCAACACCTTTCTCTGCTGCGGAGATTTCGCTAAAAGAAAAAATAAAGCTGGTTGCCAAGCACAACTATCCTTTCGCCAGCAGCGAACTGTTAAATGAATATCTGATGGGATACATCCTGCCCAAGGATGCCCTGCTGCAAGGACAATTCTTAGCAATGTCTCACCTATATACACGCATTTCACATCCGGATGAATACACTGATGTACAGTGTAAAAGAGCCGGCTTATACGCCTCTATCTATACGCCTAATGGCTTCCACACCCAGTTTGAACAATCCTTCCAAAAGCTTTTGGCTTTTATTGAGCGTAACTCCTTAACAATCACCGGCAACGTATATATTGAGCAGTTAAGGAATTATTGGTCTACAGACGATTACACCAAATATATTGTAAAAATAATGATACCGGTAGACTATCTTTAATCCAAAAACAACCCCCTAAAACAATTTTTTCATTGCTTTAGGGGGCTGTTCCTCATTATTTAGCTTCACTTAACACTTTTTTAAACAGTTCATGTACTTCTTCACTGGATTTGCCGGAAGCCATCGCTGCTTTTGCCTGCTCTACAGCATTTTTATAATTTTTGTGAGCAGCATCATCTGGCAGATTGTCAATGTCATAATTCATAACACTATTGAAAATCTCATGAATTTCTTCTGTTGACTTGCCTGCGGCCTTGGCAGCCTCAACATGCTTCATCGCCATTTTATAACGATAGCCTGCGTGTGGTGTGTTGGGTAAAACATATTCGGGGTGTGACATATCTTATCCTCTCCTCTGTATTTATTTTTTGGACAAGTATATTCTACGGTATATACTCATAGTAGAGTAAAGCACTTTTTTCATAAAACTATTTTGGATAATATTGAGTCAAAATTGCGAAAAGCAAAGCCTCTCTTTTCTCTCCAACTTCACTATCTGACTAATAAATGTTATAATAAACATAACTATTACGCAACGTATTGTGTTAAAGGACCAAGGTGATACTTTATGAGCAAAAATTCTAAGCTTTACTATACAGCAGGCGAGCTGGCAGACCTTTTTGAGCTACCTAAGCAGACCTTGCTCTACTACGATAAAATGGGAATTCTGTCGCCGGAATTCATTTCTGAAAACAACTACCGCCATTACTCTCTCAAACAGTATTTGATTTTAGAGGTCATTTTGAACATGCGCAAGCTGGGAATACCTATATCTAAAATCAAGGAATATCTGGAAGAACGCAGCATTGACAGCCTGCAGGCTCTCTTACAAGCTAAAGACCGTGAATGTGAAGAAATTATTGCACATAACGAAAAAATACGCAAAAATATTCACGTTGTTTTTCAGCAGCTGGATAAAATCCGTGAAAGCCAGCTTGACCAGATAACTGTTACCTTCAGGCGTGCTAAACTATTTCTGCTCAGCCCGGTACCGCCCAAATGCAGCGGTAATGAAAGCATCAAAATTCTCGCCAGACATAACTTGAATGTTTTTTCCAAAGAGCATTTCAAGGAAAAGGCTGTCGGCTGGCTGGCAGACAAAGATTGCTTTCTGGCAGGCGAATACAGCCGTCCGCTGGCCTACTTTTCCAGCGTAAACCCCGATTACCACGGCAAAATGGAATGCTATACCCGCCCATCCGGACTCTATATGACTCAGCGCTTTCAAGGTACCTTCCGCGATAATGTAGAGGAGCTGGCTGAACTGTTCAACGAATATATGCAACGCAATAAGCTACACGCTGTCGATAATCTTTATATTATGCCCTTGAAAAACCATTGGATGACACCGGAGCCAGAAGAATATATCTACCAGATTTCCCTACGGGTTGAGCCTGATGAAAATTAAAATCTGCACCATTCAGCATCATTTTTGATACTGAGCGGCGCAGATTTTTTAGCTTCTTATTTTACCTGCAGATGCTGCCCCACCGGTACAGCAAAGGCTTCGCCATAGGCAGCATGGGCGATTTCCTGTACGCCGAAGACAACGTCCTGCGAGCAGTTGTAAATATAACCCTCATTAGGATAAAACAGCTGCTTGCTTTTGATGGCGCGCATGGTCTGCAGCGACGGATCCTCTAAAAAATCCTGATTATATTTTTTGATATCAAAATTGCCATGGTCGTTATACACCGGCATTATCAGTAAATCCGGGTCAATCTTCACCAGCATTTCCTTCGTAACCTGCTGCCCATTTTTTATTCCTGCAGCTGAAACGCCGTTGATAACGCCTGCTTCCTTGCACATATCGTCAAAGATACACCCCTTGCCGCCGTAGGAGCTCATCAGCGAAACAAGGACGATTTTCTTCGGTTGCTGCAGCCTGAGCGCCGCTACCTGCTGCTTAACCTGCGCCAGTCTGCTGTCCATCAGCTTCACCAGCTCTTCACCCTTACTGTCAGCGTGCATGGCCTTGGCGATGGTGCGCACGTTACGCCTGATATCATCAATAGTTGCAGGTCCCTTCAAAACAATGACATTCATGCCCAAATTACGCAAATTTTCGACACGGTTCATGTCGCTCCAATCGTAGGCAAAGACTACGTCCGGCTTCAGCGCCAGCACCTCTTCTGCCGAAGGTTTTTTGATTTTGTGTTGAATTTTTTTAGCCTGCTCTACAAGGTTGGAGCTGACAGGATCATCTGCAAGATAATTGACGGCAACCAATTTATCTTCCATGCCTAAGCCCATGACTATACCATCGCTGCTGAATGCCAGCGTCAACACCTTTTGCGGTGCCTGCTTAAACGTAGTCACTGTTCCATGCTCATCAGTTACAGTGTAGCTGCCGCCTGCAGCAGCGTCTTTTCCGCCGCTGCCTTGTCCGCAGCCTGTGACTAAAAGCAGCAGCAACAGCAGTAAACAAAAAATTTTCTTCATGCTTCATGCCTCTATTCTCATCGTTTTATTTCAGCGGTATTGACTTATATGCGGCAATACCGACAATACTGTAATTTATATTATAAAGTATATAGCGCTATGATAGTCAAGAGTAAAGAAAAGCAAAAGAGAAAATAAACACTTGTTTTTATTTCATTTGTATGTTATAATTATTTCAGTTGCATGGGTAGCCGTTTTCCAACGGAGGTCATGCCTGGTTGTGAGAACCAGTGGCGTTTGTCGAGCTTTCGGCAAACGCCTTTTTTATATCTCTTCCTATTGCAAATTAAGCCAGTCCTACCATCTTATATATTTTTCATTACTTGTGTGTTATAATTAAAGGAGGAAAGTATGAGTTCCAAACAATACCCAGAAAGCCTCATCCGCAATCGCGAAAGGCTTATTGAAAAGGCCAAACAACTGAACCTATTCAGTGATGCAATGGCTAAAATGGTCTTTACTAATTCAGGTGCCTGCGAACATGTTTTACGTATCCTTTCCGGCATCGATTCACTGGTCATTAAGGAAAATCGTACTCAAATGGTCATTAACAAATTTGCATCCAAGGATATTATTATGGATGTTCTTGTAGAAGATGCAAACAATAAGCTCTACGAAATGGAAATTCAAAAAAGCGATGGTAAAATTGACCATGCTAGACGCATGCTGTACTATTCTTCGAGCATCATTGGTAGCTATTTGCCAAAGGGCAAGGACAAAAAATATAAAAGCGTTCCCGATTTATATATGTTTTACATAACCGAGCCTGATATTTGGCATTTAGGTTGTACCTGTTACTGTGTAAACAAACGCCTTAACAATTTACCGATGAAATACGATGATGGTCTGCATATGTATTACGTTAACGCAGAAGTTAATGATGGCTCTTCGATTGCCAAACTAATGCAGTATTTTAAGACTGCGGAAGCAGATGACTTAAGTCAGGGAAAATTATCTAAACATGTCAATTATCTAAAGTCTACGAAGGAGGGGAAAGCCGCCATGTGTGAATTTACTGAAAGAATTTTTAGCGAGGGTAAAGCTGAAGGTAGAGCTGAAGGTAGAGCTGAAGGTGAAGTTAGCGCCAACTACGCTGCAGCAAAACGTATGCTTTTAAAAGGAAACAATTCGCTTCAAGATATTGCGGAATTTACTAACCTGCCTTTGAGCAAGATTCAGGAATTGCAAGCTGAACTTAAAAATGCTTAAGCTTTTAAATATGCTTTTGCCTTTATTGCCGTGCGCTAAAGCGCACGGCTTTTTATTTGCACTCTCTTCTCCCCCACACAGAAAAAAGGCGGCGCAGTGCGCCGCCTTAAGGGTTAGACTGTTATTTAATTTAGAAGGTGTATTCTGCGCCGATGATGAAAGTAATTTGTATTCTTATCACTTACTCGTAAAAGGGACTGGCTTTTAATGACCGTAAACAATTAAGGGCTAGAGATATCGTCTATTGGCAGGTGGATGGCAGCAATAACGCTGCAAGTGATAATCTAGATGATGTACATTCTGACGGCAAGGCTTTTAAAGGCATTGCCACAATGGCAAAACAGTGGTATTATTCCACCGCGAGTATTTTTTATTTTATATAGTGCACATCATAGGCAACCGACTGCACACGCTTGGCATCTGCATCATAATCAAAAAGCAGTACCGCAGGCTCACCGCTGTACGCCAGCTTCAGCTCGCCTTGGTCAATAACCACACTCTGCCCCACATTCATATCCATCCACTGCGGGGATCCCGTCTGATTGCAGACAATAACAGTCACATCCGTTACCTTGGATGCATGCAGCCAGGCGGGCAACGGATTACCGCACACCTGCGTCGGCGGCCAGGCAGCCATGTCGACAATTATTTCTGCACCCTGCGCCTTCGTTCCTTCGTAAAATTCAGGGAACCACAAATCGGCGCACACCAGCACGCCTGTCTGCAGACCGTTGCAGGGAAGCACGGTGAGTGCATCGCCTTTATCAGCCCAAGCCTCTGCACCCACTTTACCGCCAAACAGCTTGCGGTGACGGCCGATCAGCTCGCCATCAGGTCCGAAAACTAAACAGCTGTTGAAGTTTTTATCACAGGCAGCATCATATTCACCACAGCCTAAAAAGAGGGTAATGCCATATTCACTGCACAGTTTACGCAGCGGCTCCAGCTCAGGTGACGGCTGAGGCGCTACCACAGCATTTTTATTTATGTAATAAAAATAATATCCCTGTACCGCTGCCTCCGGTGTCAATACCCATTCTGCTCCCTGCTCCGCAGCCAGCTGCACCGCCTGCTCTAAGAGCTGCAGATTGCGCTCATGCGGACCGCAGCTGAGCTCTAAATGACATAAAGCAATTTTCATTCCATTGCCTCCGAAAATTCTAAACAATCACTATTTTTATTGTATTGTATATACTAGGCATATAGTCAAGCAAAAGATGCTCTAAACAAGCTTCATTATATTAAAAAGCATGTAAAAAAGCATTATTCCATGTTTGAACAAGCATTAAACATGTTATTTGTCAAAGAAGAAACGTCAGCAAATCGGAATACTTTGTTAAGCACCCGACGCTGACGTTTTTTTACTTTTGTATGCGTTTTATCGCTTCCCGCTTCATGCTGCATTCCGCGCCATAGGCAGACTTATCCTCAAAGCCATACCAACGTGCGAAGCAACCGCCGCCGCACAATTTAAAATCGTCGCATTGGCGGCAAAAGTCCATCGACTCGGCAATCACCTGCTTAGTTTTTTCTACCAAGGCAGGCTCTAAGCCGTTATATACATTACCAAGGTAAAAATCTGCATTGCCTACCAGCGAAGAGCAGGCGTAAATATCACCCTTGGCATCCACAAAGGCTGCTTCGCCGTTCATAGCGTAGCAATGACCGAAGGTCAGACTGCTATCCTTACATAAAAGCTGCGCCCGCTCCTGCTGCGCAATCGCTATGCGCATTCCTGTGAGCTTCGCCAGCTCATCGCAGCGCGCAAAAACACGCTGCATAGCCTGCTGCATCGCTGCAGGCGTCGGCGGCTGCAGATTGCGTCCGCGTCCCTGTCCGCGCAGGATGTCAAAGCCGATTTTACGGATGTTACCCAAAAAGTAGGCAAAATCCACAATACCTTCCAACGTTTCTACGTTTTCTGATGTGACCACACAGGTCACGCCACAGGCAATGTTATTGCGGCGCAAAACCTCAATGCCTTTGAGGATTTCGCCGGTTGCACCGTAGCCGTTCTTTTTCAGCCTTAGCTTGTCATTGACCGCCGGTCTGCCGTCAAGGCTCACGCCGATAGCAACCTTATTTTTATAGAGATACTTGGCAATCTTATCAGTAAGCAAAGAACCATTGGTCTGCAGCTGCAGTACGGCCGGCAGTTTTTCCTGATGCACATAATCTACTACGTCCTTCAGGCAGTCAAAGTTCAGCAGCGGCTCGCCGCCGCTGAACTGAATAACAAAGCGTTCACCGCCAGCTGCCGCCAGCTTCACAGCCGCCAAGGCAGTTGCCGGCGACATCACACTGCGGTCATGCTCAGCAGCATAGCAGTAGCGACAGATAAAATTACACTGGCCCGTCAGGCTCAGCACCAGCATTTTAATGCTCATCTGCTCTGTCCTCCAGCTCGCCCTCCATATCAAGGTAGAGCTTTTGCAGCTCCTCCTTGGTTTCCGGCTTAGCCTGCCACAATCCGCGCTGCTCTGCCTCCAGCAGAATTTCCGTCATGCGCTGCAGCGCCCAAGGGTTAACATCGCGCAGCCATTCCTGTACAACCGGGTCAAAGGTATATTTTTCGGCATATTTTTCGTACATCCAGTCTTCCATAACGGCGCTCGTTGCATCCCATTGGAAGCTGTGCGCAATCATGTTGGCCATATCGGCAGCGCCCTTATAGCCATGCTGCATCATGCCCTTGATAAACTTAGGATTAATCGCCTCGCTGCGAAACAGGCGCTTTGCCTCCTCCTGTACGCTGTGCATCGTCACACGCGTCCTGTCAGTGCTATCGCCGCAGTAGGAACGCGGCGCACTGCCCTTAATCGAACGTACTGCTGCAATCATGCCGCCATGATAAGCATTATAGTCATCACTGCTGAGCATATTGGTTTCGTGGTTATCCTCATTTTTAATCGTGATATCCAAACTGCCCATACGCTTGCGGAACTGCTGCGGCAGGAATTTGCCCTTGGTTTTGCCGCCGTAAGCATGACCGCCCCAACGCACATAAACATCGGCAATATCATCAATAGTTTCCCAGTTCTTGCTTTCCAACAGCGCCGCAACGCCTGCACCATATGTTCCCTGTGCATCGCCAAAGACGCGGAAAGCCGCCTGACGCCATGCAGCATCGTGCTCCATGCCCTCCTGCTGCTCCAGCTCCCTGGTATCCTCCTGAATATGCTTGCGTACAAAGTTTAAATCATCAGGCTCATCCTGCTCCGCTGCCAAAAGCACAGCCTTGTCCATTACCTGCATTACCGCAGGCATAGTATCGCGGAAAAGGCCGCTGATACGTGCTGTAACGTCAATACGCGGACGCTTGAGCTCCATCAGCGGAATAACCTCCAGGCCGTTGATGCGCAGGCTGCCGCTCTGGTACTTAGGACGGATGCCCATCAGATAGAGGAATTCGGCAATACACTGACCATGACTGCGCATATTCGCGCCGGACCAGAACACCATACCGATATTTTCCGGATAATGGCCTTCCTCCGCAATGAAGCGCTCTACCACCTGGTCGCCCAGTGTCTGGCCGATTTCCCATGCCGCCGGTGTCGGCAGGCAGCGCGGGTCCACACCGTAGAAGTTGCGTCCTGTCGGCAGCAAATCAGCGCCGCCGCTGGAGGGTGCACCGCTCGGTCCCGGCTCGATATATTCGCCCTCAAAGCCACGCAGCATATTGGTGATTTCCTGCTGCGTCAACAGCAGATTAGGATACAGTGTATCTACTATATAGTTGCAGACCAATTCTACCTTTTCTCTGCTTTCAGCCGGTGCCTGCTGCACCCAGGGCAGCTGCAGAGCGTCGGCAACAGCTTCCTTGACAAAACCTTGCTGCTGCAGGCAGCGAATCAGCTCGCGGCACTGATTGGCGATACGGTCAATCAGCATACCGTAGGTAATATTCAATGGTTCATATATCAGGCTGCTGTTTTCCAGCAGATAGTAATAATCAAAGCCATACAGCGCAGCAATTGCCTGCGTCAGGCTGGGGATATTGCCGTTATCAAGACGCAGCAGCAGCCACAGATAATCCTCCAGCTGCTGGTCCTCCGGCGGCTGTCCCATAATATGCAGGCCTGTGTGTACCTCCATATTCTTCAAATCCGTAATGTAATTATGCAGATTCATCACGTATTCGTCGAAGGGCTTTTCTTCATCGTAAGTAACCTCGTCCTGCAGGTTGGCCTCGGCAACCTTCGCCAGCACCAGCTCCTGCAAGCGCGGCAGATTATCCGGCTGCGTGCTGCTGAAGTGCACGTATTCGTCCATGAGCTTTTCCAGCTCCTCCAGCTCGTCGTACACACCCGCCTGTGTCTGCAGCGCCGGCAAATGCTCAATAAGGCAGGCAGCGCCACGGCGTTTTGCCTGAATACCCTCGCCGGTAATAGTGATGTTATAAGGATAAATGTTCGGCAAATCTCCCAGCGCCAAATCCGGGTAGCAGCTGCAGTCAAGGCCGGCATTCTTACCCGGCAGCCATTCCAGGCTGCCATGCGTACCGATATGCGCAACAGCGTCTGCCTGCCACACAT
>OGYX01002023.1_pt1 | contig 13577 bp, 13 predicted proteins | sample 1576601 | NCBI WGS metagenome assembly OGYX01 (sample SAMEA3541561, study PRJEB24748) | human gut metagenome | biome: human gut; feature: human-associated habitat; material: faeces | place: China | collected 2012 | reverse complement strand
TGAATCGTTTATGCCCCCGCCCGTTTCGGGGCGGGGGTCTTTGTTATGAAAGGAGAATGCCCTCATGAGTGAACAAAACTCTGCGGCGTCTGCCAGCGTCAACCGCGCCAAGCCTTACCAGCTGATGCTGTTCCCGCTTAACAACGGCGCTACCAACGTGTACTATGTTCTGGTGCTTTCCTACATTGCCACTTTCGGCAGCAAGGTTCTGGCCCTGAGCATGATCTTCGCCTCCGTGATGGTCACCGGCATGCGCCTGTTTGACGCCATTACCGACCCAATCATCGGTGCCCTGATGGACCGCACCAACGGCAAGTTCGGCAAGTTCCGCCCGTTTATGGTCATCGGCAACCTCATCATGGCTGTCAGCATCCTGGTGCTGTACGGCCTGACCCCGCTGATCCCCGCCTCCATGGAATGGGCACGTTATGTTGCCTTTGTAGCCCTGTACGCCATCTGGGTCATCGGCTACACCTTCCAGACTTCCTGCACCCGTTCCGGCCAGACTGTTCTGACCAACGATCCCAAGCAGCGCCCCCTGTTCACCATCTTCAACACCGTCGGCTCCCTGCTGGGCATGGGCGCCATGCAGTTCTTTGCCCCCATCCTGGCCAAGAACTATGAGGGCGGCTACGCTTCCGCCGGGTTCTTCCGCACCCTGGCTCCTGTGGGCATCGTCATCTCCATTCTGCTCACCCTGCTGGCCGTTATCGGCATCTGGGAGAAAGATCAGCCCAAGTACTTCGGCATCGGCGGCGAGGTCAGCGAGAAGGTCAAGCTGGCTGAGTATGTGCAGATCATCAAGAACAACAACCCCATGCAGCGTCTGATGGTGGCCGGTGCCGGCTGCAAGCTGGCCCTCTCTATCGCTACCAACACCACCGTGCTCTGTATGCTGTACGGCTGCATGATGGGCAATTACGACGGCCTCTACCTGCCCATGATGGTGCTGGGCTATGTGTTCAGCGTGCCCTTCTTCCTGCTCACCGTCCGCACCAGCCAGAAGCAGGGCCAGAAAGCCAGCCTGATGAAGTACGTCAGCGTGGCATTCCTCTGCTACATCGGCGTGCTGGTCCTGCTGCTGCTCTGGGGCAAGAGCGATGCGTTCACCCTGTCCATCATGGGCGAGAACGGCCTGTCCATCAATCTGTACACCATCCTGTTCATCGCGTTCTTCGGCATCGGCTATGGCGCTTACTACGCAACGGCTGATATGCCCATCCCCATGGTGGCCGACTGCTCCGACTACGAGACCTACCGTTCCGGCAACTACATCCCGGGCATCATGGGCACCCTGTTCAGCCTGGTGGACAAGCTGGTCTCCAGCCTGTCCGCGACCGTTGTGGGTGTTGCAGTCAGCTTCATCGGCCTCGAAAGCCTGCCCACCCAGTACGACCCCTACACCCCCGGTATGAACGGGGTGGTCATCGTGCTGTTCTGCATCATCCCCATGGTGGCATGGGCTGCCACCCTCATCGCCATGAAAGGCTACAGCCTGACGGGCGAGAAGATGAAAGAGATCCAGGCGGTCAACGCCTGCCGCCGCGACGCCGTGGCCAACGGCATGAAGCTGGAGGACGCCATGACCAAGTGGCAGACCCTCGACCAGCTGCCGGCCGAGTACCGCGGCTGAGGGCTGACCCCTTGATCCCATAAAACCAGAAAGGCACCGCGCTCTGCTTCCCGGAAACGGGGAGGGGCGCGGTGCTTTTTGGTTCAGCTTGCACTTTGCCCGCAAAAACACTATACTAAAGAAAATGCGAAACGGACAAAACAGCGGGGAGGGGAGAAGATGGCAGAGCAACGGGTGCGGGAACTTTCGCTGCGGCGGAAAGTGACCGGCTGGCTGGGGGCGATTCTGGCCGTGACGCTGGTGTCCATCGGGATGGCTACCGCTGTGGGGCGGTGGACCAGCACCGCCTTTGACGCAATGCTGGCCGATAACAGCGCCTGTTACACCGTGCAGGATGCGCTGGCGGCGGAGACCAAGGCGTTCTCCCGGATGGTGCGGGAGCCCTCGCAGGAGAACACGGAGGAGTATCAGACGGCCTGCGAGATCACTGAAGCCAGCCTGGCGGAGCTGCCCTTTGATTATGAAAAGATCGGCGAGGACCGCTACGCCCGCACCTGGAACCTGCTGCAGGGCTATGCGGGCTACCAGAAGTACCGGGACGCCTTTTTGCAGATGACCCCGGCGGCGGGTACCTATGTGGACCAGATGTACCGGGTGATGGAATTGCAGGATTACCTCTCCGAGTACGCCCTCCGGCTGACGCAGGCCACGTTGGAGCAGGAGAACGCCGCTTACAGTGCACAGGCCGACCAGCTGGAGCAGCTGCCCTGGGTGTATCTGGGGCTGTTCCTTATGGCGCTGGCATTGATGCTGGTGCTGCTGGATATGCTGTCCCGGGCCGTGGTGCGGCCCCTGCTGGCGCTGGCGCGGGCTTCCCGCAGCATTGCGGACAACGATTTTTCCGGGCAGGATCTGCCGGTCCACAGCCAGGATGAGGTGGGGCGGCTGACCGGGACGTTCAACCAGATGAAGCACGCCATGCAGGAGCATCTGGCTACCCTGAACGCCCTCCACCGGGAGGAAGTGCGGAATCTGGCCCTGGAAAAAGACCTGGATCACACCCGAATGGAGATGCTCAAGAGCCAGGTGAACCCGCATTTCCTCTTCAATACCCTGAACATGATCTCCTGCATGGCCCGGCTGGAAGACGCCGAGACCACCGACAAGATGATCGTCAGCCTGGGCAACCTGTTCCGGCACAACCTGCGCACCAAGCAGCAGGAGGTGACGCTGGAAGAGGAGCTGGACGGGCTGGAAGATTACATCTACCTCCAGCAGATGCGGTTTGATGGACGCATTACCGTGGAAAAGCAGATCCTGGTAGACCCGGCGCGGGCGCGGCTGCCGTCGTTTACATTGCAGCCCGTCATTGAGAACGCGTTCTCCCACGGGCTGAAAGCCTGCGAGGAGGGCGGGCGCATCCTGCTGCGGGTCTGGCGGCAGGGGAGAATGCTGTACGTTACCGTGGCCGACAACGGCAAAGGGATGACGGAAGAGGAACTTGCCGCTCTGAGCGAAAAAATGCGGCAGAGCGAACAGACCGGAAAGAGCATCGGACTGGGAAATATCTTCCGGCGGGTGTCCATGCTCTACCCGGATACAGGAAAAATGCAGGTGTTCAGCCGGGCGGGGCATGGCACCGTCATCCGGTTTGAGATCCCTCAGGGAGAAGAGGAGGAACGGGCATGAAGTGCAAGCTGCTGGTGGCGGAGGATGAGCTGATCGAGCGGAAAGTCCTCTGCAAGACGCTGCAAAAGTATCTGGGCGACCTGATTGTCCTGTACGAGGCCCGCAACGGGCGGGAGGCGCTGGAGCTGTTTGCCCGGGAGGCCCCGCAGGTGGTCATCCTGGACATTGAGATGCCCGGCTACACCGGGCTGGAAGTGGCCCGCAAGATCCGGGAGACGGACAAGAACTGCGGCATCCTCTTCCTGACCGGATATGATAAATTTGCTTACGCCAAGCAGGCCATTGCGGTGCGGGCGCTGGACTACCTGCTCAAGCCCTATAAGGAGCAGGAGCTGGTGTTTGCGGTAGAGGACGCCATCCGGCAGGTGTCGGCCCGGAGCACGCCGCTGCCGCCCCGGGCACAGCTTACGGCCCCGGCTGCCCCGCTCCACACCGAGGAAGAGGACGAGGATGTCCGCACCTCCATCATCCGGGCGGAGATGCTCTCGTTTATTGAAGCTCACTACCGGGAGGATATCTCGATGCAGGACGCGGCAACAGCCCTGCGCTACTCGGATGCCTATTTCTGCAAGAGGTTCAAGCAGTGCTTCAAGGTCAACTTTTCGGCCTACCTCAACGAGTACCGGGTGGAGAAAGCACGGCAGCTGGTGCTGGATCCCCGCCTCAGCCTGAAAGACGTGAGCACCGCCTGCGGCTATGCCGATGCCAACTATTTTACCCGGGTGTTCAAGCGGATCACCGGCAAGACCCCCTCGGAATACCGGCTAGAAAATTTAAACAACTAAAGTGTGGCAAAGAACCGGAAGCGCGTCTGATTTGGACGTGCTTCCGGTTCTTTTTTGCCAGTTTCTTTCTCCTCGGAGACGAAAAAATTGTACTTGGATACAACAATGACAAAATAGTCCTGCGGTTCACAAAAAATTCCCGTTTCGCGGCAAAGGACCCTTTGTTACAATAAAGTTACAAACCGTGAATCGAAAAAGGGAGGATACAACGCATGAAGAGAAGAAGATTCCTGTCGCTGATGGGCACGGCCGCATTGGCAAGCGGCCTGCTGCTGACCGGATGCGGCGGGGGAGAGGCTGCGGATGACCGCCGGATCATCCGCATTGGCCATGTGCAGTCGGCCAACCACCCTGACCACCTGGGCCTGACCGCGTTTGCGGATTTTATCAATGAGAAACTGGGGGACAAGTACCGCGTGGAGGTTTACCCCAGCGAGCTGCTGGGCAGCCAGACCGAGATGGTGCAGCTGACCCAGACGGGCGCCATCGACTTTGTGGTGGCCTCCAACGCCATCATGGAGACGTTCAGCTCCCAGTACCAGATCTTCAACCTGCCGTATCTGTTCTCCAGCGAGGAGGCTTACCACGCCGCCATGGAGGACAATGAGGTCACCGACCCGATCTTCCTGACCACCCAGAAAGCTGGTCTGGAGACCGTTACCTGGCTGGACGCGGGCACCCGCAACTTCTACACCGTCAAGACCCCCGTCAACCAGCCCTCTGACCTGAAAGGCCTCAAAATTCGCGTCCAGCAGTCTCCCACCAATGTGGAGATGATGCGTTTGCTGGGCGGTACCGCCACCCCCATGGGCTTTGGTGATGTGTACACCGCCCTGCAGGCCGGGATTCTGGACGGTGCCGAAAACAACGAGCTGGCCCTGACCGACAACGGCCACGGCGATATCTGCAAGTATTACTCCTACGACATGCACCAGATGGTCCCCGACCTGCTGGTGGCGAACTACGAGTTCCTCTCCAACCTCTCGCCCGACGAGCGGGCCATCTTTGAGGAGGGCTTCCAGCTCATCAATCAGGTGGAGCGGGATGCCTGGGCCGCTGCCGTGGAAGAGGCGAAGGACAAGGCCGAGAACGAGCAGCACGTCAACTTCCTCTACCCGGACACCGCCCCGTTCCAGGAGGCCATGGCACCCCTGCACACCTCGGTGCTGGCTGCCAACCCCGAGCTGCAGTCTATCTATGACCGTATTCAGGAATACAATGCTGAATACGCGTCCGCAAACTAAGGAGAGGCCAATATGGAAAAATTTCGTACCGCGCTGAACAAGGCGCTTGAGCTTCTGGCTGGCCTGAGCATGGCGGTCATGGTCATCCTGACCACCTATCAGGTCATTGCCCGTTATATCTTCAACTCTCCCTCCACCTGGTCGGAGGAGCTGGTCGGCTATCTGTTTGGCTGGAGCACCCTGTTTGGTGCCACCATCGTTTCCGGTGAGCGCGGCCACATGAACATCCCCATTCTGGTGGACCGGATGAACCCCGGGATGCGCAAGGCGTTCCACATCCTGTGGGAGGTCGTGGCGTTCCTCTTCTCCGCCACCATCCTCGTCTTCGGCGGCTTCCAGGTCTCCAAACTGGCCATGGGCCAGCAGACCTCCTCGCTGAACGTGGCTGTGGGTACGTTCTACTGGGTCATGCCCATCTGCGGCGTGGTCATCCTGTTGTATTCTATCCTGAACATCATCGGCATTGCCAACGGCACCATCTCGCTGGAGGTCGCCGATGAGGCTTCCGAGGCCATCGCCAAGGTCGAGGCCGAGAAAGCCGCTGCAAACGAAAAGAAGGAGGGCTAAACCGTGGCAATTCAAGCATTGTTGGTCATTCTGGCAGTCCTGCTGGTGCTGCTGTTCCTGGGCGTGCCCATCTCGTACGCCATCGCCGTTTCTTCTCTGACGGCCATTCTCTCGTCCATTGACCTGAACGTTGCCGTGCTGACGGCCGCCCAGCGCACGTTCGTGGGCATGAGCAAGTTCAGCCTGACGGCCATCCCGTTCTTCATCCTGGCGGGCAACATCATGAACCAGGGCGGCATTGCCAAGCGCCTGGTAGATTTCGTGATGTCCATTCTGGGCAAGCTGCCCGGTGCCCTGCTCATCACCAACATCGGCACCAACGCCCTGTTCGGTGCCATCTCCGGTTCCGCTTCCGCCGCCGCTGCCGCCGTTGGCTCCATGATCCGCGACGGTGCCGAGGAGCAGGGCTATGACCCGGCTGTCACCGCTGCTACCAACGCGGCCTCCTCCTGCTCCGGCCTGCTGATCCCTCCCTCCAACGCCCTAATCACTTACTCGCTGGCTTCTGGCGGCACCTCCGTGGCTGCCTTGTTCATGGCCGGTTATGTCCCCGGCATCATCTGGGCTCTGGCCTGCGCCGTGGTCGGTGTCATCCTGGCCAAGAAGCTGGGCTATAAGGGGACCCCTGGCAAGTTCGATTGGAAGAACCTCGGCGTCTGCACCCTGCGCGCTCTGCCCTCCCTCTCCCTGATCATCGTGGTCATCGGCGGCATCGTGGGCGGCGTCTTCTCCGCCACCGAGGGCTCTGCCATCGCCGTGGTCTACGCTCTCATCCTGGCATTCTGCTACCGCTCCATCAACCTCAAGAGCCTGTGGAAGATCATTGTGGATTCTGCCAAGATGTCCGGCATGGTCGTCTTCCTGGTTGGCGTGTCCAACATTCTGGGCTGGGTCATGGCGTTCCTGCAGATCCCCGATGCCGTGGCGGCTCTGCTGCTGGGCCTGACCAACAACAAGTACATCATCCTCCTGATCATGAACGTCATCCTGCTGGTGTCCGGCACCTTTATGGATGTTACCCCGGCGATCCTGATCTTCACCCCGCTGTTCCTGCCCATCTGCCAGAGTTTTGGCATGAGCACCATCCACTTTGGTATGATCCTCGTGTACAACCTCTGCATCGGCAACATCACGCCCCCTGTCGGCAACGCGCTGTTCGTGGGCATCAAGGTGGGCCGTACCAGCCTGGAAAAGATCCTGCCTTACATGCTTATGTACTATGTCGCCATCATCGGCGGCCTGCTGCTGGTCACTTACATCCCGGCAGTGTCCATGGCCCTGCCTCAGCTGACGGGCCTGGTGTAATGAGCGCATAACGGAACCATCTACTTTCTTCTCCTGAAAAGGCGGCACTTCTGCAATCGAGTGCCGCCTTTTCCTTTTGTGTGCCGGAAAAATTTTTGCCTGCCGGCCCGGGAAGCTGCAATTTTTCAGTGTGATGAACCGTATTTAAGAAAAAGGAACCAATTTCCAGTTGAAAGAAATGCGGTCCATTGCGGATAAGGAGGCTGCCGACATGAAACTAGCTGCTGATTACCGTGCTCTTGCCCGGGATGCCCTGCGTGGAAGATGGAAAACGGCGGTGCTGGCCGGGTTGCTCGCCAGTGCGCTGGGTGCCAATATTGTAAACGCAACCGGGAACATTACATCCAACGCGAACCGTGCCAACCAGAATTCCAACATCACGCCCGATGGTTCCCTTGAGTTGTTTTCACAGGCCAACGGCGGCAGGCTGCTGGCAGTGCTGGTGGCCTGCATCGTGGTCTGGACCCTCTTCACCCTCGTGGTGGGCGGTGCCGTGCGGCTGGGATATGCCCGGTTCAACTTGAAGCTGGCGGACGGAAAAGCGGCCGCTGTTTCGGACCTGTTTTCCCAGAAAGGCCGCCTGTGGGATGGCTTCTGCCTGAAATTTTTGCAGGGGCTGTATGTGGCACTGTGGTCGCTGCTGCTGGTGATCCCCGGCATTGTAAAATCCTACAGCTATGCAATGGCTCCGTACATCATGGCGGAACACCCTGCCCTGACGGCCAACGAGGCCATTACGGAATCGCGGCGGATCATGGACGGCAACAAATGGCGGCTGTTCTGTCTGGATTTCAGCTTCATCGGGTGGGAGCTGCTCTGTGTCCTCCCGATGCTGGCCGGTTTTTCGTGGGTCGTGGCAGCTTTCTCCGATGCAGCGGCCATGGGGATCGTCCTGGTGACGCTGCTGGCAGTTCCGCTGAGCGCGGGCTTTTTTGTAGTGCGCCCCTATGAGGAAGCCGCATGGGCGGTTTTCTACCGGGACATCACAGCGGCCGAGGCAGAAACCGAATGACCCGAACCGGAAAGCAAAAGGAGTACGAAAGACGGAATGAGAAACACTGCGATCTATCATCTCCCGGGGCTGTTTGAGTTTTACGAGCTGTACCGCCGGTTCCTGCCGCTGTTCCGGACACACCGGGAGTATTTTTACGATTGGTGTGAAATCGGTTCCATCTACGGTGCCCCGGAAAACTGCCTCTGGGGCGGGGGACGCTTTTCCTGCGGGGAGTGTGATCCCCAGGCGATGATGGCCCTGCTGCGGGAATACGGCATCTCGGCCCGGCTGACATTCAGCAACTCGCTGCTGCGGGAGGAGCATCTGGCGGACGAGCGCTGCAACGCGCTTTGCAGGCTGCTGGCAGAAAGCGGCGGCCCGCAGAACGGCGTCATCGTCCATTCCGACCTGCTGGCGGGCTACCTGAAAGAGCACTACCCGCAGCTTTATCTCGTCTCTTCCACCACCAAAGTCCTCACGGAGTTTGAAGCGTTCCGGCAGGAGACGGCCCGGGAGGATTTTGCCTATGTGGTGCCGGATTTCCGGCTCAATAAGGCCTTTGCCCAGCTGGAAACGCTTGCCCGGGCGGAAAAAGACAAGGTGGAATTCCTCTGCAACGAGTGCTGCTGGACGGGCTGCAGGGACCGCAGACGCTGTTATGAGGTGGTCAGCCGCCAGAACCTCGGGGAAGACTGCCCGGATCACCGCTGTGCCGCACCCGACGCGGTGCAGGGGTACCGCTTTTCCAAAGCCATGCGGAGCCCGGCGTTCATCGGGGTGGAGGATATCAAGGAAACCTATCTGCCCATGGGCTTTTCCAATTTCAAGATCGAGGGGCGGGGCCTGGGCAGCGCGCTGGTGCTGGAATTTTTGCTCTACTATCTGGTCAAGCCGGAGCACCAGCTGGAAGTCCGGGAAGAAATTTATCTCGACAACATGCTGGACTTGTTCTGACCGCCTGCGTGCAGGGTTGAAGACCGGAGCCGGTTTGCGTATAATGGATATGGAACCGGGGACGGCTGTCCCCCAAAGGAGAACATCAGGAGGGAAATCAAGATGGAATTTACACAGGTCGTGGAAAACCGCTATTCCTGCAAAAACTTCAGTGGCCGTAAGGTGGAGGCGGAAAAGCTGCAGGTCATTCTGGAAGCAGGCCGGGTGGCCCCCACTGCGAAAAATTTACAGGAGCAGCGGGTCTATGTCGTCCAGTCCGAAGAGGGGCTGAAAAAGATCGACGCTGTAACGCCCTGCCGCTATGGCGCTCCCACCTGCCTGGTGGTGGCCTTTGATAAAAACCATGTGTTTACTTACCCCGGCGAGAAGCGGGATTCCGGCGTGGAGGATGCCTCTATTGTAGCCACGCACATGATGCTGGCCGCCGCCAACGCAGGAGTGGACAGCTGCTGGCTGAACTTCTTTGACCCGGACAAGGCAGCCAAAGAGCTGGGCCTGCCGGAAAATGAGGAAGTGCTGATGATCCTGGACCTGGGCTATGCAGCCGAGGGCGTTGGCCCGCTGCCCAACCACGCCTCCCGCAAGCCTCTGGAGGAAACGGTGGTCTACTGCTGAGGAAGGCTGCCCGGAACAAACCGGAACAGTAAAATAAAAAGCAAAAAGTCAGGCTCTCCATTTTACCGGAGAGCCTGACCTTTTCTGTTACACAGGGGAATGCGGGATATCTTGAGGAGAAAAGAATCTTCTGGATAAAATCAGGTCTTGGTCTTGATCGCCACCGAGATGGCGATGTAAGTCTGGCCGTCAACCGTCCGGACTACCACACCGACCTCGCTCCACTTGTTCATATTGTAGCTGTTGATGTTGGTGACGGTTTTGATAAGTTTTGCGAGGTCCGTATTTTTGTAATCACACTTGGCAATGAGAGTAAATCCGACACTGCCGTCTTCCGGTTTTGTGTCGAGCACGAGTTTGAAATCAGAACTGAGCTGGCCCAATTTTCCACTGATGGCAGCGTCGATGCTCTGATTGGCTGTTTTGCGGAGCTCGCTGCTGTTTTGCAGTTTGGCGGAACTGACGGGACGGTTCTGATTGATGGCGGTCATCACGGCAGTTTCCGCCTGTGTATCTGCGGAGGTAGAGCCACCGCCGCCGCCGCAGGCTGTCAGCAGGGACAAGGCGAGAACGCCCACTAGAAGAAGAGCGGCCAGTTTTTTCAGGTGTTTCATCGTAAATGCCTCCTGTCGTTTTCAGAATTTTTGTTGTCATTTTTGGGGTGCAGGAATGATCATCGGCACGTCCAGATTAGGTGCCGTTCTGGCTTTATTGTATCGGACCGCATGGGATTCTGTCAATTGCGAAATTGTATGAAAATCAAAAAGAAATTTCGTTAAAATCAATGAAGATACGATCATTCTGTGAACGATTTGTGAAGAATAGACCGGGCTTCGCAAAGGATCTTTGCTTGGAATAAGCTGGACCTCCGGCAATCTCGCCGGAGGTCTTTTCATCGCATCATAAAAATTTACAGCGCGGTCTGTGCGGTCTTGACAAGGTATTCCATGGCCTGCACGGGGTACTGCCCGGCGGCGGTCTCGCCCGTCAGCATCAGGCTTGCGGCCCCGTCCAGTACGGCATTGTAGATGTCGCTGACCTCGGCGCGGGTGGGGACCGCCCGGGTCTGCATACTGTCCAGCATCTGGGTCACGACCATAAAAGGCACGCCCGCGGCCCGGCAGAGGGAGGCCAGCTGCTTCTGGCAGCGGGGCAGCTCCCACAGGGGCATGGCGTTGCCCAGATCGCCCCGGGCGATAACGACCTGATCCACCAGCGGCAGAAACTCCGGCAAAGTACGGACACCGGCAAGGTTCTCAATTTTGGCAAAGATCTGGATCTGCCCGGCGTGGGCATCTTCCAGCGCGGCCCGCAGGGTGCGGATGTCTTCTGCGCTCCGCACAAAGGGGAGCATGACACCTGTGACACCGCAGTCGGCGGCGACGCGCAGGTTCTGCAGGTCTTCATCGGTCAGGGTAGGGGAGGAAACCTCCACGCCCGGCACCGCGATGCTTTTCCGGCTCTGGAGCAGGCCGCCCCGCAGTACGGTGCAGTGGAGAGCAGTGTCCACTGCGTTCACCCGCAAAAGCAGCTTGCCGTCGTCCAGCAGCAGCTTCTGCCCCGGGGTTATGGCGTCCAAAAGGCAGGCCGGGCAGGGAATGCCGCCCGTACCCAGAAACACCTGCTGCCCCTCGGAGAGCGTCAGCGGGGACGCCAGCCGCCCGATGCGCAGCTCCGGGCCCTGTAAGTCGATCAGGAGGGTGCGGATGCCTGCTTTCTGGATGAGCTCCAGCCAGTCGGCGTGCTCGGCCAGTGAGCCGTGAGAAAGGTTCATCCGGAGGCCGGTCATTCCGGCGCGGACCATCTGCTGTAACGTGGAAAGCTCCGCACAGGCCGGGCCGATGGTTCCGTAAAAATCCATAATAATGCTCTTCTTTCTGTGTTATTTTGCGGGGTTGTGGCCCGTGAGCAGGGCATGCAGCTTGCGGCTGAGATCGGCCAGGCACCAGGCAATGGCCATGCCGCCTGCAATGCCGAATGCGGCTAAAAAGGTCTGCTCGCCATAGTGCTCCGCGGCCAGCAGATTGCTGGAGACCACTGCGTTCATGCAGTAATACAAGGTGCTTCCGGGGATGAGGGGGACTGCCGCCGTGATGAAAAACGGGGTAGAGGGGGCATTGTACCACCGGGCCATAAACTCGGCGTAGAGGGCCGCGCAGACGCCGCCCACAAGGTTGGCCAGGAACGTGCCGTGTACCGCGGGTGCGGCCAGCAGATAGGCCAGCCAGGCCAGCAGCCCGCCCACGCCTGCCGCAGGCAGGTAACGGCGGTTGAGGTGGAACAGCAGCCCGAACCCGATGGAGCCCAATGCCCCGCTGAGGAGCTGGGTGATCGTCTGCATCATGCGGCACCTCCCATCAGCCAGATGGCTGCCATCATGCCAAGCGCCAGCATGGCCGCCAGCAGAACGGCCTCCACCAGCCGGAGCGAGCCTGAGATGATATCACCCAGCAGGATATCCCGGATGGCGTTGGTAAACGGGATGCCGGGCACCAGCAGCATGATGACGCCGATGAGCACCATGTCCGCATGGAGCACCGGGCAGACCCGGCAGCACAGCAGGGCAGCCATGCCGCTGAGGAACGACGCAATGAACTGGAACGCTACACCGTTCAGGCAGAACGGGGCAAGCCACCGCTCCATCCAGCAGATGAACACTGCAACCCCGCCCGCCAGCACGCCGTCCCACAGGCTCCCGCCAAAAAAGACCGCAAAGCTGGCCGCCCCCAGCACGCTTCCCGCCAGATGGAGCCGGGGCTCCCCGGGCTGTGCCAGAATGGTACTGAGCTGCTGCTGGAACTCCTCCACCGGAGGCTTTTCGGCGCAGATGCGGCGGCTCAGGGCATTGAGCTGTTCCAGCTCCAGCAAGTCGTTGCCGGTGCTCTTGCGCAGGCGGCGGGTCTGGGTCTGGGGCGGCAGGTCCGGCATGGTCAGCGTGACCACGATGCTGGATGTGATGACAAAGATATCGACCTCCTCAGCCCCGTATGCCGCCGCAATGCGGTTGAGGGTGTCCTCCACCCGAAACACTTCGGCCCCGCTGTTCTGCAGCGCTTCCCCCATTTTGATGAGGACGCAGAGAAACTGACTGACCTCTGCTTCGCTCATAAGAACCACCCCTTTCTGTGGGCAGGGGAGTGCCCCGCCCGGTACCTCCCTATCATAACACAGAATGGCCCAAAAGGGAAACCCTGCGGCAAAAAGTGCACAGAAGAACAAACCTTGCAAAAAAACTTTGCAAAAACCGTTGACAAGTCTGACTTTGCCTGCTATAATTATTAGCGTCGTCACGGACGACAACAAACATCTGGGGGTTTAGCTCAGCTGGGAGAGCGCTTGCATGGCATGCAAGAGGTCACCGGTTCGATCCCGGTAATCTCCACCAAAAAAAGCACTGTACTTCATAGGAAGTATGGTGCTTTTCTTTTTGCTTTCTTGGAGGTCGCACTGAAAATCATCCGAATGCCTGATTTTGCAGGCACATGGACGGCAACCCCCAATTCTTGCTGTTTCGTTGTTTTTGAAAATGCTTGTTCGATGCCCGACTGTTTTGCAGGCAGACGTATCACTCCCCCTCAATGTAAGGAGTGAGGTCGAAGTTGAACGAGATGTTGATCTGATATCCACGATAAACATCTACCCTGCGGATAAGCTGATTGACAATCATTTTCTTTGCTTCAAAACTGGCACTGTCGTACAGGTCAGCATAGGAAATCAGCTCATCATACAAGTGCCTGTCGTTATGCGATTTTTTTCATCGTTCAGCATTTCTTCAAACTGTGCCATATATGCCTTGTGCTGTTTGAGAATCTTCGTGGTCTCCACTTTCACATAGGCATCATCAGGCACCT
>OGYX01002021.1_pt1 | contig 13584 bp, 8 predicted proteins | sample 1576601 | NCBI WGS metagenome assembly OGYX01 (sample SAMEA3541561, study PRJEB24748) | human gut metagenome | biome: human gut; feature: human-associated habitat; material: faeces | place: China | collected 2012 | reverse complement strand
CTGGAGCAGAGAGAGCAGGGTGTGACAATGGATTTCATCCGCCAGCAGGTGAAAGTCGGATTCCAGAATGTGACAGCAGATCAGGCAAAAACAGCAGTTATCGCTTACGAGCCAATCTGGGCAATTGGAACAGGTAAGACAGCAACAACCGAGCAGGCTGAAGAAGTATGCGCAGGTATTCGTGCATGTATCGCTGAAATCTATGATGAGGCAACAGCAGAAGCTATCCGTATTCAGTATGGCGGATCTGTAAATGCTGGAAATGCAGCAGAATTGTTCGCACAGGCTGATATCGATGGAGGACTTGTAGGTGGAGCATCTCTGAAAGCAGATTTCGGAAAAATTGTAAATTACAAGTAAGATTTTGAATCGCAGGGGGCGGCAGACACTTCCTGCGATTTTTACCCTGACTCGTCAAAGAGTCTTAAGGTATGATCAGTTTACGAAAATAAACAGCGCTAGAGGATAGTATTATGATATATAAAGAAATACCAATTCAAGTGGAAGGTTCTGATAAGACGAGCCGAGCACAGTTTTATATACTGGATACACTTCCGGACGAGATGAAGATCCAGAAACGTCCCATCATTTTAATTTGTCCGGGTGGCGGATACCACAAAGTCAGTTACCGAGAAGGAGAGCCTCTTGCCATGCATTTTTTGAGCCTGGGCTATCATGCATGCGTACTACAGTATTCTGTGTCACCGGAGGCATTTTATCCGACACAGCTTTTGGAAGTGACAGAGAGTGTCAGACAGATTCATGAACATGCAAAAGAATGGTATATTGACACAAAGAAAATTGTACTGGCGGGAGCTTCAGCAGGAGGACATCTGGCGGCTAATTATTGCGCATTTTGGAAACGCGAGTTTTTGGTGGAGAAAAGTGGTATGCAAAGAGAGATGTTAAAGCCAAGAGGCCTGATCCTCTGTTATCCGGTTATCACATCGGATCCGAAATATGCGCATACGCCAAGTTTCCAGAATCTTCTTGGAGATACAGTAGAGGAAGAGGCTTGGAACTTATCTTTGGATCATCAGATTACAGATTCCATGCCGCCTTGTTTTATCTGGCATACAGCAACAGATCAGACAGTACCGCTGCCGAATTCTCTGCTGCTTGCCATGGCATTATGGAAAGCAGGCATTCCGGTGGAGCTGCATGTGTATCCGGAAGGGGTTCATGGGCTCAGCCTTGCCAATGAACTGGTAGAATGTCTGGATGGCAGGGGTGTACAGGAGGAATGTACAAGCTGGATTTCGCTTGTTGATACATGGCTTGACAGACTTATGAAGAAAGAAGGAGAAGAATAATGAGCAAGAGACCAACAGTTCTTATGATTTTAGATGGTTATGGTTTAAATAATAATCAGAAAGGAAATGCTGTAGCTGAAGCAAAGACTCCGGTTGTGGATAAGTTAATGGCAGAGTATCCATTTGTAAAAGGATATGCAAGCGGACTAGCTGTCGGACTTCCGGATGGACAGATGGGAAACTCTGAAGTCGGACATCTGAATATGGGGGCCGGACGTATTGTGTACCAGGAATTGACAAAAATCACAAAATCTATTCAGGATGGAGATTTCTTTGAGAACAAAGCACTGCTTGCTGCATGTGAAAATGTAAAGAAAAATGATTCTGCACTTCACTTGATGGGACTTGTATCAGATGGAGGAGTACACAGCCATATTGAGCATATTTTCGGACTTCTTGAGTTGGCAAAAAGACAGGGACTTAAGAAAGTTTATGTACACTGCTTCCTGGATGGACGTGATACACCACCGGCATCAGGAAAAGAGTATGTAGAGCAGTTAGAAGCTAAGATGAAAGAAATAGGTGTTGGTGAAGTAGCGTCTGTTATGGGACGGTATTATGCGATGGATCGTGATAATCGCTGGGATCGTGTAGAAAAGGCATACCGTGCAATTGCATACGGAGAAGGCGAAAAGGCAGCAAGCGGACCAGCCGGAATCCAGGCATCTTATGATAAAGATACAACAGATGAGTTTGTTCTGCCAACAGTTGTTGAAAAAGATGGAGCTGCGCTTGCAACAGTCAAAGAAAATGATTCCATCATCTTCTTTAACTTCCGTCCAGACCGCGCGAGAGAAATTACAAGAACATTTTGCGATGATAAATTTGAAGGCTTTGACAGAGGCGAGAGAATTAAGACAACATTCGTATGCTTTACAGAGTACGATGTGACAATTGAAAATAAACTTGTGGCATTTGTAAAAGAAAAGATTACCAATACATTTGGTGAATTCCTTGCAAAGAATGGACTTAAACAGGCACGTATCGCCGAGACTGAGAAATATGCACATGTGACATTCTTCTTTAACGGTGGAGTTGAGGAACCGAATGAGGGCGAGGATAGAATCCTTGTGAAATCTCCGAAGGTGGCAACTTATGATCTGAAACCGGAAATGAGTGCTTATGAAGTATGTGGCAAATTAGTTGAAGCAATTGAATCTGATAAATATGATGTGATTATCATCAACTTTGCAAACCCGGATATGGTCGGACATACTGGCGTAGAAGGAGCTGCAATTAAGGCTATTGAGGCGGTTGATGAGTGTGTAGGAAAAACAGTTGAAGCAATTAAGAAGGTAGACGGACAGATGTTTATCTGTGCAGATCATGGAAATGCAGAACAGCTGATCGACTATGAGTCAGGCGAACCATTCACTGCTCATACAACAAATCCGGTTCCATTTATTCTTGTAAATGCAGATCCTGCATATAAATTAAGAGAAGGCGGATGCCTTGCAGATATTGCTCCGACATTGATTGAATTAATGGGAATGAAACAGCCGGCAGAGATGACAGGAAAGAGCCTTTTAGTGAAATAGTCGGTGATAAATTGTAAGGAGCAGAACATGAATCGAGATCAAATTAAATTTCTTGCAATCATTACCATGACATGCAACCATATTGCAAATATCTTTCTGACACCGGGAACATTACTATTTGAGGTTATGATCGACATTGGGTATTTTACTGCAATTACGATGTGCTATTTTCTGGTGGAAGGTTACGGTTATACCCATGATAAGAAAAAATATGGGGAGCGGCTGCTGCTGTTTGGTGTGATATCATTCATACCATTTTGTCTGGCATTTGGCATGATCCAGATGAATATGCTGTGTACCTTATTTTTGTGTTTCCTGATTCTTAAGGTTATAGAAATGTCCATCGGAAAATGGGAAAAATGGATTGTAATATTAATTATAATTTTTGTATCCCTGTATTCAGACTGGGCATTACTGGCTCCTGTTTTTACAATTTTATTTGCAAAAAGTAAAGGAAATCGAATAAAAACAGCAATATCATTTGGAATAGGAGCATGTTTATTTGCAGGATTTAATTATTTGTCAAATTTAGAGAGTATGAGTACGGGCAGTGCGCTGATTCATGCATTGTGTTCAGGTATCGGACCGGTTGTGGCAGGAATCATCATTTTATTCTGCTACAATGGAAAGAAATCTAATCATGCAGGGAAAGCGTCAAAATGGTTCTTTTACATATACTATCCGGCTCATCTTCTTTTCTTGTGGGCAGTACATCAGCTTTGCATGTTGTAGAGAAGTATAAATAACAGGAGTACAGGAATATGAGCAAAAAATATGAGATATTTTTATTTGATCTGGACGGAACTATCACAGATTCTGCTCTTGGAATCACCAATTCAGTCATGTATGCATTGAAAAAGTTCGGCATCGAAGAGACAGATCGGACAAAATTATATAAATTTATCGGTCCGCCGCTTACAGAGTCCTTTGAGAAATTTTACGGTTTTACAAAAGAGCAGAGTCTGGATGGAGTAAAGTATTACCGGGAATATTATCATGATAAAGGCATCTATGAGAATCGGGTTTATGATGGATTAGAAGAAGTTTTAAAGAAGATAAATGAAGCCGGAAAGCAGGCAATTGTTGCAACATCAAAACCGGAGAAATATGCAAAGATTATTATTGATCATTTTCATCTTACTCAATACTTTGCATGCGTTGCAGGTATGGAGATGGACGGTGGAAGAGGAACAAAAGCGCAGGTCATTACCTATGCTCTTGAGAAAAATGATATTACAGACAAGTCTAACGTACTTATGATCGGTGACCGCGAACACGATGTCATCGGCGCCCATGAAAATGGACTTGACTGTCTCGGCATTCTCTACGGATTTGGAAGCCGCAAAGAATTTGAAGAAGCCGGAGCGGATTACATTCGTGAAAATGTAGAAGACATTTTACAATTCGTATAAAAATTTATTCGCCAATATTAATCCAGAGAAAATTATTATTTGTCAAAGGCACGCTCGCGCTACCTTCCGCTGGTAGCGGTACATAAGGCGCTAAAAAACACCGCCTAAGTACCGACCGCTCCAGAGTACCTTTCTCCAAATAATAATTTTCCTGGATTTTCTATATTTTGAACAAAATTATAAGGTGATTTTCGCTTTTCGAAGGAATTATAAAGTGTAGTGATATTAGTGAATAAAAAGAATCCAGCAAGGTGATGTTATCTGACGGTAGAGTGATTTCTGATACATCTGCGAGTATAGTTTCATATATTTTACATTGTCTGAGTCCATACGGACGAGTTTGTAAAATATATGAGAAATAAACGACGCAGCAGATGTCAGAAATCATTCGTGTCAGGAACACATCTAGCTGGATTCTTTTTTATGTATCACTACAAATTATAAATTACGCCTCTAAGTTCTTGTTTGCTGTGGAAAGCATCAGTTTAATTCGATTCAACTGATTTACTTCACTTGCACCCGGATCAAAGTCAATCGCTACGATATTTGACTGTGGGTAGCGTCTTCGTAACTCTTTAATAACACCCTTACCCACTACATGGTTTGGCAGGCAGGCAAATGGCTGCGTACACACGATATTTGGTGCACCGCTGTGGATCAGCTCTAACATTTCGCCGGTCAGGAACCAGCCTTCACCAGTCTGATTTCCAAGAGATACAATGTCAGAAGCCATCTTTCCGAGATCACGGATATCTGCCGGCGGGTTAAAATGTTTGCTCTTCTTAAATGCTTCGGTAGCCGGAGCGCGGAACCAGTCTATGACCTTGATGCCCCAGTTTGCAGCAGTTGCTTTTGATTTTGCAAATCCAAGCTTTTCTACTTTGAAGTTCTGATTGTAGAAGCAGTACTGCAAGAAGTCCAGAAGATCTGGAACAACAGCTTCAGCCCCTTCGCTTTCCAGCAGATCGACCAGATGATTATTAGCCGCCGGAAGGAATTTGACAAGAATCTCACCGACAACGCCGACGCGTGGTTTTTTAACATCTAAAAGTTCGATATTATTGTCAAAGTCTTCGATGATCTGCCGGCATAACTTCTTGAATTTTCGCCTGGAAGGATAGCCGGAAGAGACAAACTCTTTACATATTTCCACCCATTTTCTATGCATTGCATTCACAGATCCCGCAACAGCTTCGTATGGTCTTAACCGATACACACATTTCATAAAGATATCACCAAATACTACGCTGTAAATACCACGAAGTACGAGAGCGGGTGTAATCTTAAATCCAGGATTTTCTTCCAGTCCGCTTAAGTTAATGGAAATAACCGGAATATATTCGTAACCGGCTTTTTTTAGGGCACGGCGGATAAATCCGATATAATTGGAAGCACGGCAGCCACCACCGGTCTGGCTGATGATGACAGCAATCTTGTGTGTATCATATTTGCCGGAAAGGATGGCCTCCATGATTTGTCCGACAACCATAAGGGACGGGTAACATGCGTCATTGTTAACGTATTTAAGCCCCACATCTACTGCCTGTTTGTTGTCATTTGGAAGGACTTCGATGTTGTATCCGGAAGCTTTAAATGCAGACTCCATCAGTTCGAAGTGGATCGGTGACATTTGTGGGCAGAGAATCGTGTAATTCTCACGCATTTCCTTTGTGAAAGATACTTTTTCAATAGCTGCGGAATGAATCGTACGTTTGTCATTTCGCTGTTCTCTGACGCGGATGGCAGCCAGAAGAGAGCGGACACGGATCCTTGCAGCACCTAAGTTGTTGACTTCATCAATCTTCAGAGATGTATAGATCTTATCTGAATGATTTAAAATATCCGCAACCTGATCGGTTGTGACCGCATCCAGTCCGCAACCGAAAGAGTTGAGCTGGATCAGATCCAGATTGTCTTTTGTTTTTACATAGTTTGCCGCTGCATACAGACGGGAATGGTACATCCACTGATCCATCACGTTGAGTGGGTGCTCAGCTGGATTTAAGTGGGAGATGGAATCCTCAGTCAGCACAGCAATATTATAAGAATTGATCAGTTCTGGAATGCCATGGTTAACCTCCGGGTCAATGTGATATGGACGTCCTGCCAGTACAATACCTCTGTTTCCGGTCTCATCCAGGAATTTGACAACTTCCTCCCCTTTTCGACGCATATCTTCACGGCATGCTGCAAGTTCTTCCCATGCGGCATGGACGGCAGACTGGATCTCCTGATCGGAAATATCAAATTTCTTTCCAAGTTCTTCCACCAGGCGATAGGAGATCGTATCCTCGCTGGCAAAAGAGAGGAATGGGTGCATAAAATCAACTTCTCCATTTACAATGGCATCAATGTTATTCTTGATATTTTCCGGATAAGAAGTAACAATCGGGCAGTTGTAATGGTTGTCAGAGTCTGCAAATTCATTGCGCTCGTAAGGAATGCTTGGGTAGAAAATGTGTTTCACACCTTCGTTGATCAGCCATTGTACATGTCCGTGAGCCAGTTTTGCCGGGTAGCATTCAGACTCACTTGGAATGGACTCAATACCGAGTTCATAAATGCTTCTTGTAGAAGCAGGAGAGAGTTTGACAGAGAATCCAAGCTGATTGAAAAATGTGAACCAGAACGGATAGTTTTCGTATATATTTAATACACGGGGAATTCCGATTACACCGCGTTTTGCAGATCCTTCCGGCAATGGTTCATAATCAAAATAACGTTTTAATTTGTATTCAAATAAATTTGGCAGCTTATTCTCGGATTTTGTTTTTCCGAGTCCGCGTTCGCATCGATTTCCGGTAATGAACTTACGTCCGCCGCTGAAATGATTAATCGTCAGACGACAGTTATTTGTACATCCTTTACATTTTGTCATAGTTGTAGAATATTCCATGGCCTCAATGTCCTCAATAGAGAGCATAGTCGTGCCTTCGCATTCTACATAACGCTCACGTGCAATGAGAGCTGCACCAAATGCACCCATAATTCCGGCAATATCCGGACGGATAGCCTCACATCCTGCGATTTTCTCAAAACTTCGAAGGACAGCATTGTTGTAGAATGTTCCACCTTGAACTACGATATGTTTTCCAAGTTCCGATGCATCAGAAACTTTGATGACCTTGAATAACGCATTCTTAATAACAGAATATGCAAGTCCTGCGGAGATATCAGCAACCTCAGCACCTTCTTTTTGTGCCTGTTTAACCTTGGAGTTCATAAATACAGTACAACGTGTTCCAAGGTCGATTGGATTTCTTGCAAATAAAGCTTCGTGGGCAAAATCTTCAACAGAATAATTCAGTGATTTTGCAAATGTCTCAATAAATGAACCACAGCCGGAGGAGCAGGCCTCATTGAGCTGTACACTGTCAACGGTCTGATTCTTGATCTTGATACACTTCATATCCTGACCGCCGATGTCCAGAATACAGTCAACATCCGGCTCAAAGAAAGAAGCAGCATAGTAATGAGAGACAGTTTCTACTTCACCTTCGTCAAGGAGAAGGGCTGCTTTGATCAGAGCTTCTCCATATCCGGTAGAGCAGGAGTGTACAATCTGTACATCCTCTGGTAATTTGCTGTAAATATCTTTGATCGCAGTAATTGTTGTACCAAGCGGATCTCCGTCATTGTTGTGATAGAAGGAATATAAAAGTGTTCCGTCTTCGCCGACAAGAGCTGCCTTTGTAGTGGTAGATCCGGCATCGATACCAAGGAAAGCCTTTCCTTTATAGGTAGCCAGATCTCTGATGGGAACCTGATCCTTGTCGTGCCGCTTTTTAAACTCTTGAAAGTCAGCTTCACTTGCAAACAAAGGTTCCATACGGTCAACTTCAAATTCCATCTTAATCTTGCCTTCCAGGCGCTTTTGCATCTCCTGGATTGGTACGTCCAGATCCTTTTTGGAGTTCAGGGCAGAACCAATGGCTGCAAACAGATGGGAATGATTCGGGGCAATGATGTGCTCATCATCCAGATTCAATGTACGGATAAATGCCTTGCGCAGTTCGGAGAGAAAATGCAGAGGTCCGCCAAGGAATGCAACGTGTCCGCGAATAGGTTTACCGCATGCAAGACCACTGATAGTCTGGTTGACAACTGCCTGGAAAATGGAGGCAGCCAGATCTTCTCTTGCAGCACCGTCATTGATGAGTGGCTGGATATCCGTCTTTGCAAATACACCACATCTTGCAGCAATCGTGTAAAGTGCTTTGTAATTCTTTGCGTATTCGTTAAGACCGGAAGCGTCTGTCTGAAGAAGAGATGCCATCTGGTCAATAAAAGAACCTGTACCACCGGCACAGACACCATTCATACGTTGTTCAATATTCCCGCCTTCAAAATAAATGATTTTAGCATCTTCACCGCCGAGCTCAATCGCTACATCGGTCTGAGGAGCGTAGTCCTGAAGAGCCGTGGATACGGCTATGACTTCCTGAACGAAAGGTACCCCCAGATGCTTGGCAAGTGTCAGTCCGCCAGATCCGGTGATGACCGGAGAGACGTGGATGGCACCAAGTTTATGAATGGCACGACCAAGAAGATCAGATAAAGTCTCCTGGATATTGGCAAAATGTCTTTCATAATCGGAGAACAGTACTTCATTGTCCTGATCTAATACAGCAATCTTGACTGTAGTGGAACCGATGTCAATACCGAGAGTGTAAATGTCGTTTTGAACCATAATTTATGTACTCCTTATTCAATGTTTATTATTAAAAAAGATATGATTAAAATTCATTTGGCAGATATCTCTTCCTATTATAATGTAATCTGCCAATATAACTAAAATATTATACGACAGTTTGCGCCAAATTACAATTAAGAAATCGTGTTCTTAACATAAAAGAAACATAAAAGAAATATGAAATGCGAATAAAAAAATTGTAAAAAATGTAAAATTACAGAAAGCTGGGGAGCGTATGATTGACAAAATAATAGCAAGACGATAGAATGGCTATGTGTGAAAATAATTTTAACAGGAGTTAGAACAATATGAATTGGATGGACAAACTGGAACGAAAGATCGGAAGATATGCAGTTCCGAATCTGATGTTGTACATTATCATCATGTATGGAGCCGGATATGTGCTCTACTTGATAAATCCGGCATTTTATGCACAGTATCTCTGCCTGAATGCACAGGCAATTCTGCACGGACAGGTCTGGAGGATCATTACATTTATCATTCAGCCTCCGTCATACAGTCTGATCTGGATGCTGGTGGCATTATCTCTTTATTATTTTATCGGGAAAGAACTGGAACGGGCATGGGGGACTTTCCGTTTTAACCTCTACTTCTTTGCCGGAGTTCTGTTTCATGTGATCGCTGCCATTTTGGTCTATGTACTGACAGGGCTTGTATTGCCGCTTGGAACAGGATATCTGAACATGTCGTTATTCCTTGTATACGCAGCTATGAATCCGAATGCACAGTTCATGCTATATTTCATCATTCCGGTGAAAGCCAAATGGCTGGCGTGGCTGGACGGAGCATATTTTATCTGGGCAGTTATCCAGGCATTTCTCCCGGCGTATGGAGGAAGTGCCTATGGAATATACTATAAAGCAAATGCACTGGCGGCAGTTGTCTCAATCTTGAATTTCCTGATATTTTTCCTGAATTCAAGAAATGTAAGACCATACCGTCCTTCACAGGTGAAGCGCAAAAATGATTTTCACAGACAGGTTCATAAGGCACGCCCGGTCAATTACTATAAAGACGGTGCAAGACATAGATGTGCAGTCTGCGGAAGAACCGAACTGGATGACCCAAAACTGGAGTTTAGATATTGTTCCAAGTGCAATGGAAATTATGAATATTGCCAGGAGCATTTATTCACTCATAAACATGTAATTTAGAAATTGAACAACAAAAGGAGAACAGGAATGAAGAAAACAAAGATTGTCTGCACAATGGGACCGAATTCAAACGATGAGAATATCATGAGACAGCTTGTAAAAGAAGGCATGGATATCGCAAGATTTAACTTTTCACATGGCTCACATGAAGAACAAAAAGGCCGTATGGACATGTTGAAGAAGATTCGCGAAGAAGAGAAGAAACCAGTGGCAATCCTTCTTGATACAAAGGGACCGGAAATCCGTACAGGTGTTTTGAAAGACGGAAAAAAGGTATTGTTAAAAGAAGGCGAGACAATCACTCTGACGAATGAAGAAATCGAAGGAGATGAAACAAAAGTTTCTCTGACATATAAAGGTCTGGTCGATGATGTGCAGATTGGGAACATGATTCTGATCGATGATGGTCTGATCGGACTGAAAGTAAAAGAAAAGACGGAGACAGATATTATCTGTACAATCGTTAATGGTGGTGAACTTGGCGAGAGAAAGGGAGTCAATGTCCCGAATGTTCCAGTCAGACTTCCGGCAATTACAGAAAAGGATAAAGAAGACCTGAAATTCGGTGTTGAGCAGAAAATTGACTTTATTGCAGCATCATTTGTAAGAAATGCTGAGTGTATTTTGGAAATCCGTTCTTACTTAAATAAATGCGGAGCACCATATATTCCGATCATTGCAAAGATTGAGAACTCGGAGGGAATTGATAATATTGATGAGATTATCCGCTGTGCAGACGGTATCATGGTTGCCAGAGGAGATCTCGGTGTAGAAATCCCGGCAGAAGAAGTTCCATATCTCCAGAAATTGATCATTCAGAAATGTAATGATAATTACAAACCGGTCATTACAGCAACTCAGATGCTGGATTCTATGATCCGTAATCCACGTCCGACAAGAGCAGAGGTTGGAGATGTGGCAAACGCAGTTTACGACGGAACAGACGCTGTCATGCTTTCAGGTGAGACTGCACAGGGAAAATATCCGGTTGAAGCACTGAAGATGATGGTACACATTGTAGAAAGTACGGAGCAGCATCTGGATTATAAGGAGATGCTGGAAAAAGCAGGTGCACACAGAATGAGAAATGCTTCCAGTGCTCTGGCATATGCAACTGTAACAACTGCAAGAAATCTGAAAGCAGCGTGTATTATTACACCAACTGTATCAGGAGCAACTGCAAGAGTTGTGTCCAAATTTAAACCGAAGACAGAGATTATCGGTATATCACCAAATGAAGATACACTTCGCAGAATGCAGATTTACTGGGGAGTACGTCCGTATTGCTCTATTAATGCAAATTCTACAGATGAAATCTGTAGCAGCGCGTTAGATCTTGTAAGAGCAAAACAGATTGCAGAGACTGGAGACACTGTAGTCCTGACAGCAGGAATCCCTTCCCCGAATATTTCCGGAAATGTTGCCGGAGTCAGCAATATTATGAAAATAGCAGTGATAGATTAAGAACTACTGAAAACGAACAACAGATGAGAGATTTCTTTCATCTGTTGTTCGTTTTTTGAATATATTTCTCATTTAAGTACTTGACTGATAGCGAGAAATATACTATAGTGTTCCGTGAGAGAACTACTACAAAAAGATGAAAATGAGAACAGGTGAAAAAATGGAAGATAAATCATATATCGAACGCCTGATGGAATTTGGGCTTACAAGGCAGGAAGCAGGAATTTACGGCTGCCTGATCAGTGAAGGAAAGACGACAGGCTATGAAGTTGCAAAGCAGCTTGGAATATCCAGATCCAATGCGTATAATTCGCTTGCAAGTATGACTGAAAAAGGCGCGGCTTATCTGGTGGAAGAAGGAACAACAAAAAAATATGTATCTGTACCATTGGACGAATTTTGCCGGAATAGAATCCGGAGGCTGGAAGAGTCCCAAAGATGGCTAAAGAAGCATATGCCATCTGAAAAAGATCATGTAGAAGGGTACATTACAATAGAAGGTTCTTCTAATATTTTGGATAAGATTCGTAATCTTCTGGCAAAAGCCGAAGAGAGAGTATACATTTCCTGTACAAGAAATTACCTGTTATTGTTCGTGGATGAGCTGGAAAGTCTGATCCGGGCTAAAAAGAAAGTCGTAATTGTGACAGATCAACCTGTGAATTTTAGAAATGCCAGAGTCTATATGGGAAACAATCGTGGAATGCAGATTGGTGTGATTACAGATTCCAGATATGTGCTGACCGGAGAGTATGGAGAAGGAAGTATTAATACATGCCTTTATTCCGGACAGAAAAATTTTGTAGAGTTATATAAAAGTGCTCTTAGTAATGAAATAAAACTTCTGGCAATACGAGAGGAGAACATGCAATGAAGAAAAAACCATTTGTAACAAAAGAACAACTGGATGAAATTATTAAAAAATATCCAACTCCATTTCATCTTTATGATGAGAAGGGAATCCGCAAGAATATGCAGGCACTAAAAGAAGCATTTGCATGGAATCCGGGGTATAAAGAGTATTTTGCAGTTAAAGCAACGCCGAATCCGTTTCTGATCGATATTTTGAGAGAGTATGGATGCGGATGTGACTGTTCTTCTTATACAGAACTTCTCCTTTCAGATGCAATGGGAGTAAAGGGAGAGGACATTATGTTTTCTTCCAATGACACACCGAGAGAAGAATATGAACTTGCACACAAGTTAGGAGCAATCATTAATCTGGATGATATTACGCATATTGATTTCCTTGAAGAGACAATTGGCGAGATCCCAGAAACGATCAGTTGCCGGTATAATCCGGGCGGACTGTTTAAGATTAGTAATGATATTATGGATAACCCGGGAGATGCCAAGTTTGGTATGACAACTGAGCAGCTTTTTGAAGCATTTAAGATTTTAAAAAGCAAAGGTGCGAAGGAATTTGGAATTCATGCCTTCCTTGCAAGTAATACTGTAACAAATGAATATTATCCGATGCTTGCAAAAGTATTATTTGAAGTGGCTGTAAAGCTTCAGAAAGAGGTAGGCATTCATATCAAATTTATTAATTTGTCAGGCGGTATCGGAATTCCGTATACACCAGATCAGGAGCCAAATGATATCCGTGCGATTGGAGAAGGTGTGCGGGAAGTTTATAATGAGGTTCTTGTGCCTGCAGGCATGGGAGATGTAGCTCTTTATACAGAACTTGGAAGATTTATGTTGGGACCTTATGGCTGCCTTGTAACAAAAGCAATTCATGAGAAACACACCCATAAGGAATATATTGGGGTAGATGCATGCGCAGTAAATTTGATGCGTCCGGCTATGTATGGTGCATATCACCATATTACAGTCATGGGAAAAGAAGATGTGCCGTGTGATCACAAATATGATGTAACAGGTTCCCTTTGTGAGAATAATGACAAATTTGCAATTGACCGTATGCTTCCGAAGATTGATATGGGAGATGTTCTTGTGATTCATGATACAGGGGCACATGGATTT
>OGYX01002014.1_pt1 | contig 13610 bp, 10 predicted proteins | sample 1576601 | NCBI WGS metagenome assembly OGYX01 (sample SAMEA3541561, study PRJEB24748) | human gut metagenome | biome: human gut; feature: human-associated habitat; material: faeces | place: China | collected 2012 | reverse complement strand
CCGGCACCGCCATTGCCCTGATGATCGAAAACCAGAACACCCGCAGCGGCGACTACGCCAAGACCGCCGACCTTCTGCGCCCCGGCCATGCGGACTTTACCGCCTACGCCAAGTACCACGGCTTTCAGGACGCCCGGGGCGGCGGGCACTTTTCCGGCCGGGTGACTGCCGCCCTCGTGGCAGGCGGCAGCATCGTGCTTGCCGCATTGCAGCGGGCGGGTATTGATATCACCACCCACATCGCCCGGTGCGCTGGTCTTGCAGATACGCCCTTTGCACTGGACGACTCCGCCGCCCTTGCGGCACAGGTGGAGACGCTTGCCAGTAAGACCGAGGGCTTTGCGGTGCTGGATACCGCCGTGGAAGAACCCATGAAAGCCGCCATCCGCGCCGCCGGTGCCGAGGGCGACAGCGTGGGCGGCGTGCTGGAAACTGCCATTCTCGGCCTGCCCGCCGGCATCGGCGAGCCTTACTTTGACAGCGTGGAGAGCGAGATCGCCCACCTTGCCTTTTCCATCCCGGCGGTCAAGGGCATCGAGTTCGGCACCGGCTTCGGTTTTGCCGGGCTGCGCGGCTCGGAAGCGAACGACGCCTTCCGCATGACGGCAGAGGGCGCGGTGGTCACCGCCACCAACCACAACGCGGGCATCAACGGCGGCATCGCCAACGGGATGCCGGTGGTGTTCCGCACCGCCGTCAAGCCCACCCCCAGCATCTACAAGCAGCAGGATACGGTGGACTACATCGCCAAAAAGGACGCACAGCTGTCCATTCAGGGACGGCACGACCCCTGCATCGTGCCCCGGGCTGCCATCGTGCAGACCTGCGCCGCCGCCCTTGCGGTGGGCGATCTGCTCACCGCAAGGTACGGTGCCCGGTGGATGACCGACCCCACCGGCTACCGGAAGGAGGACTGAGATGGAATACGGACTGATCGGCGGCAAGCTGGGACACTCCTACTCCAAGACCATCCATGAACTGCTCTGCGGGTACAGCTACGAGCTGTGCCCCCTGCCCACCGAGGCAGACGCCCGCGCCTTTTTGCAGCGGCGGCAGTTCAAGGCCATTAACGTGACCATTCCCTATAAAAAGCTGGTGATGGAGTACTGCTCCTTCATCGACCCCCGCGCCCGCGCCATCGGCGCGGTGAACACGGTGGTGAATAAAAACGGCCTGCTCTACGGCTACAACACCGATTATCTGGGCTTTGCCCACCTGTGCGAAGCCCACGGCGTGGAACTTGCGGGCAAGACCGTGCTCATTTTGGGCACCGGCGGTACCCACAACACCACCCGCGCGGTGGCGCTGGATAAGGGCGCTGCCAAGGTGCTGACGGTCAGCCGCACCCCCGACCCGGAAAAGGGCGAGCTGAGCTACGCCGAAGCCGTGCGCAGCGGCGCACAGGTGGTGTTCAACACCACCCCCGCCGGGATGTACCCCAATGTGGGCGTGTGCAGTCTGGACGTCGCCGCCATGCCCGGGCTGGAAGCCGTGGTGGACGTGGTTTATAACCCCAACAAGACCGAACTCATTCTCCGCGCCGAGGACGCCGGTGTGCCGGTGGCCGTAGGCGGGCTGGAGATGCTGGTGGCACAGGCGGTGTATGCCGCCGAATACTTCCTTGGCCGCAAGTTTGAGGACGCCCCGGGCGAGGTGCGGCGCATTACCGCTGCGCTGCGCCGCGAGACGCTGAACATCGCCCTTGTGGGAATGCCCTCCTGCGGCAAATCCACCCTTGGCCGCCTGCTGGCAAAGCAGCTGGGCAGACCGCTTGTGGATCTGGATGAGGAGATCGTCAAGGCAGACGGGCGCAGCATCCCGGATCTCTTTGCCGCCGAGGGCGAAGAGGGCTTCCGGGCAAAGGAAGCTGCGCAGATCGCCCGTTTCGGCAAGGAAAAAGGGCTTGTGCTCTCCTGCGGCGGCGGCGCGGTGAAGCGGACAGAGAATGTCCGCGCCCTGCGCCAGAACGGCGTGGTGCTGTTCATCGACCGGCCGGTGGAAGCGCTGGCTGTGGGCGGCAACCGTCCGCTTTCTTCCAGCGCCGAGGCGCTGCGCACCATGGAAGCCCAGCGCCGCCCGCTGTACCTTGCCGCCGCAGATGCGGTGATTTCTAACACCGGCACGCTGGCCGAGGCGCTGGCAGCTGCACAGGAGGCACTGGATGAAATTTTTGATTCTTAACGGGCCAAACATCAATCTGGCGCGCTGGTCTGAGCCCGGCGTGCCGGGCGAGGTGGACTACACCGGCCTGATGGACTATGTGCAGGCGGGCTGCGACCAGCTTGGCATTGAAACGGATATCTGCCAGTCCAACCACGAGGGCGACCTCATCGACGAGATCCAGTCTGCCCCCGGGCGGGTAGATGGCATCGTGCTGAACCCCGGCGGCTACGCCCATTACAGTGTAGCCATTCTGGACGCGCTGCGGCTGTGCAGCGTGCCCGCCGTAGAAGTGATGCTGGACGCCCCGGACGAGCGCGAGCCCTTCCGCAAAACGGACGTGGTGTCCTTTGGCTGTCAGGGGCATTTTATCGGCGAAGGCCCGCAGGGCTACCTGCACGCCTGCATCTGGCTGGCGCAGCTGCTGCGCACCGACGGCTCCACTAAGGCGCATATCGTGATGTAAAACAAACAGGAAAGGAACAACTTCCCATGATCATCTCCACCAAAAAAGGCACTCCCAAAGAGGAGCTGGAAAAGATCGTTGATAAATTCGAAAAGCAGGGTCTGGACGTGACCCTGATCACCGGCAAGGACTACAACGTGTTCGGTCTGGTGGGCGACACCACCAAGATCGACGAGCGGGACGTGCTGGCAAACCCGTGGATCGACAACGTTACCCGCGTGTCCGCGCCCTATAAGCGCGCAAACCGCCTGTTCCACCCCGCAGACTCGGTCATCGACTGCGGCGGCGTGAAGATCGGCAGCAAGGAAAAGATCGCCGTTATGGCGGGCCCCTGCAGCATCGAAAACGCCGAGCAGGCCCTGCGCATCGCGCAGGGGGTCAAGGCGGGCGGCGCAACGCTGTTCCGCGGCGGCGCCTACAAGCCCCGCACCTCTCCCTATGCTTTTCAGGGTCTGGAGACCGAGGGCATTCTGGATATGGTAAAGGCCCGCGAGGCCACCGGTCTGCCCATCGTCTCCGAACTGATGAGCGAGGACCGCATCCCGGAGTTTGAGGAGTATGTGGACGTGGTGCAGATCGGCGCACGCAATATGCAGAACTTCCAGCTGCTCAAGGCCGTAGGCAAAATGCACAAGCCCGTGCTGCTCAAGCGCGGTCTGTGCAACACCATCGAGGAGTGGATCATGAGCGCCGAGTACATCATGGCAGGCGGCAACGAGCAGGTCATCTTCTGCGAGCGCGGCATCCGCACCTTTGAAAAATACACCCGCAATACGCTGGATCTTTCCGCTGTGCCCATCATCCACGAAAAGACCCATCTGCCCATCGTGGTAGACCCCAGCCACGCCACCGGCAAGGCCAATCTGGTAGAGCCGATGATGATCGCCGCCGTGGCCGCCGGTGCGGACGGTCTGGAGGTAGAGGTGCACTACGACCCCCAGCACGCATGGAGCGACGGCGCACAGTGCCTGACCCCGGACGCCTTTGCACAGGCCATGGCCAAGTGCCGTCAGGTGGCTTGGGCTATCGGCCGGGAGATGTAAACCGTTTACTCCCTCAGGCGCTGGCGCGCCAGCTCCCCCAAGGGGACGCCTGAAGCGCTGCCCGGGGGAAATTGCAAAAGGATAACACCGCTATGCTTGTAACCATCAGACCTGCCCCCGGCGGCATCGGGGGCGTGATCGCCGCGCCGCCCAGCAAAAGCATGGCGCACCGCGCCGTGCTGTGCGCCGCGCTGGCTGTGGGGCGCTCTCACATCACCCATCTGGAATTCAGCAAGGACATCTCTGCCACCCTGTCCGCTGCCGCGCAGCTGTGCGCCGCCGTGGATACCGGCGCGGACGATGCCACTGTGCAGGGGCTTGGGCATTTTCTGCCCCTGACCGCCCCGGTGGACTGCTGCGAAAGCGGCAGCACCCTGCGGTTTTTGATCCCCATTGCCAGCCTGACCGGCCAGCCGGTCACCTTTACCGGGCGCGGACGGCTGATGGAGCGCCCGCAATCCGTATACGAAGCGTTATATCGCGAGCAGAATCTACGGTTTGAGCAGTCCCCCGCCGGGCTGACCGTGGAAGGTGCGCTGACCCCCGGAGACTACCGACTGGCGGGCAACGTGTCCAGTCAGTTCATCAGCGGGCTGCTGTTCGCGCTGCCGCTGCTGCCCGGGGATAGCACCCTGCACCTTATTCCCCCGGTCGAGAGCCGCAGCTACATCGACATGACCCGCGCCGTACAGGCCGCCTTTGGGGTGCACAGCCGCTGGCTGGACGAAACCACCCTGCTGCTGCCGGGCGGGCAGCAGTACCACTCCTGCGACTACAACGTGGAGGGCGATTACAGTCAGGCCGCGTTTCCGGCGGTGCTGGGTGCGGTGTGCGGCGGGGTGACCATCACCGGCCTTGCGCCGGACACTTTGCAGGGCGATGCTGCCATTCTGGACATCCTGCGCCGGTGCGGCGCGGTGTTCACCCGCACGGGCGACAGCGTCACCTTTGCAAAAGCACCCCTGCACGGGGTGGATATCGACCTTGCGGACTGCCCCGACCTTGGCCCCGTGCTGATGGTGCTGGGACTGCTGTGCGAGGGCACCACCATCATCCGCAACGCCGAGCGGCTGCGCCTGAAGGAGAGCGACCGCATCGCGGCCATGGAAGCCGAGCTGCGCGCCTGCGGCGGTGTGCTGGAAAGCGACGGCGGCACCATCACGGTGCACGGCTGTGCCGAGCGTCTGCACGCCCCTGCCGCGCCCCTGCACGGCCACAACGACCACCGGGTTGTCATGAGCCTTGCGGTGCTGGCTGCTGCCGCCGGGCTGCCCCTGACCGTGGACGACGCCGAAGCCATCCAGAAGAGCTGGCCCGGCTTTTTTGCAGATGCAGCGCCGCTTGGCGTGGAGGTAGAAGATGCTTGATAAAACAAAACGTTATCTCGTAGTAGGTCTGGGTCTGCTGGGCGGCAAGTACGCGCTGGAGCTGACCCGCGCAGGCTTCCATGTGGACGGCATCAACCGCAGCGAGGGACATTTGCAGTACGCGCTGGAGCACGGCTATATCGCCAGCGGTAAGACCCACGATTTTGAGGATCTTGTCCGGCAGGCCGACCATATCATCTTTGGCCTGTACCCCACCGCGCTGCTGGACTGGTTTGGCACCTACGGCCATCTGCTCAAGCCCGGGTGCATCTTTACGGATGTTTCCGGCGTCAAGACCGGCCTTGTGGAGCCGGTGCAGGCACTGTGCCCGACAGGGGTGGAGTTCATTGCCAGCCACCCCATGGCAGGCCGCGAAACTTCCAGCGTGGAGCACGCCGCCGAGGTGAATTTTGCCCCGGCAAACTTCATCATCACCCCCACCGAAAAGAACACCCCGGCGGGCATCCAGTGGGCAAAGGAGCTTGCCGAGGTGCTGGGCTTCAAGCATATCTGCACCCTGACCGTGCAGGAGCACGACCGGATGATCGGCTATGTCAGCCAGCTGTGCCACGCCATTGCCGTAAGCCTGATGTGCGCCAACGACAACTCCTCGCTGTGCGAGTACACCGGCGACTCCTTCCGCGACCTGACCCGCATTGCACGCATCAACGACAAAATGTGGGCAGAGCTGTTTTTGTGGAACAAGCAGAACCTGATCAGCGAGATCGACCAGTTCGATTCCGCTTTGCAGGAGATGCGCGCCGCCCTTGTAGCGGACGACCGGGACAAGCTGGAACAGATGTTCCGCCTTTCCACCCAGCGCCGCGCCGCCTTTGACAAAAAGCTGCCGGAATAAACCGTGACGGAGGTATTGCCCCATGCCCAAGCATGAAGGACAGAAATCCAAGCTGGTAACACTGCTGCGCATCCTTGAGCAGCGCACCGACGAGAACCACCGCCTGAACGTGCCCCAGCTGGTGCAGCTGCTGGAAAATCAGGGCATTCTGGCCGAGCGCAAGAGCATTTACAGCGACATCGACACCCTGCGCAGTCTGGGCTACGACATCCAGCTGCAACGGGGGCGCGGCGGCGGGTACTGGATGGCCAGCCGTGCATTCGAGCTTTCGGAGCTGAAACTGCTGGTGGATGCGGTACAGTCCAGCAGTGTCATCTCGGCGCGCACCAGCAAGCGCATCATCCACAAGCTGGAAGCCCTCTGCTCCGACTACGAGGGCACCCAGTTGCAGCGTCAGGTGTATGTGGACGGACGCCCCAAGACCGACAGCCAGACCCTTTTGTACAGCATCGATGCGCTGCACACCGCCATCAACCGGGGGTGTCTGGTGCAGTTCCGCTACAAGGGCAGCAGCGCCGTGCGCACCGTAAGCCCGTGGCAGCTGGCATGGGAAAACGGCTGCTATTACCTGATCGCCTATCAGGACGAAAAAGCACCCCCGGTACGCCACTACCGGGTAGACCGGATGGCCGGGGTGCTGGTGCTGGACGAGCCGCGCCGGGGCAAGGAGTTCTTCCGCACCTTCGACCTGCCCGCCTATCTGCGCAAGCACTTCAATATGTTCGGCGGCACCGAGTACCGGGTCACCCTGCGGTGCGCTGCCGACCTTGAGCCGGTCATGCGGGAGCGCTTTGGCCGTGAGCCGGTGTTCTGCCCGGAGGAGGACGGTCACTTCCACTTTGACGTGCCCATCTGCGTCAGCCAGCAGTTTTTCGGCTGGGTGTGCGGCTTTGGCGGCAAGGTAGAGGTCACCGCCCCCGCCGCCGTCCGCGCCCAGCTGCACGAGATGGTGCAGGGGCTGGCGGAGCAGCACGCATAAAACGATTTGAAATGGCTTCCGCTGCGCTCTAGCCATTTTCAGCGGAAAAATATTTTTGATTTCGGGGTTCAGGAAAGTCTGCGGACTTTCCTGAACCCCTTTTTTCACAGGGGTCGTGAAGAAAAACGGCATCTGCCAGTTATAGCCTCTCCCGTAAAAAAGCTGCTCGGGAAAATCCGCAGATTTTCCCGAGCAGCAAATATAAAATATAATTCCTTGAATTATGCGCAGAGCAAAGCGGAGCGCATTCTAAATCGTCCCGGCGCAAGGGCGCTTATTCCTCAAATTCCAGATCGCTGGGCTGGATGAGGTCAAGCTCTGCGGCGGGCTCGGCAATAAGGCGGCGGCTCTGATTGAAAATGGCCTTTTCCAGCGTGTTGCGCGCCAGACGGCCATTGCCGGCGGTGCGGCTGTCCAGCGCCTGACGGCGCTTGTAGTAGCCCAGCAGCGGGAAGGTGCAGCCCTCGGCAAGGCGGTAGCCCTTGCCCTTTGCCAGCACGGCGGTGATGTCCAGCAGTTCATCTGCGGTGTAGTCCGGGAACTCGATCTTGTTGGGGAAGCGGCTGGCAAGGCCGCTGTTGGCGGTGAGGAACACTTCCATCTCCTTGGTGTAGCCCGCAAGGATGACCACCAGCTCGTCCCGGTGATCCTCCATGCCCTTTACAAGGGTGTCGATGGCTTCCAACCCAAAGCTGTCCTGCTGGCCGCGGTACAGGCTGTACGCCTCGTCAATGAACAAAACGCCCCCCAGTGCGCTCTCGATGACGCTGTTGGTCAGCGGGGCGGTGTGGCCGGTGTAGCGCCCCACAAGGTCGGCGCGGGTCACCTCCACCAGCTGCCCGCCCTTGAGTGCACCGATGGCCTTGAGGTACTTTGCCGCCAGCCGGGCAATGGTGGTCTTGCCGGTGCCGGGGTTGCCGGTAAAGATCATGTGCATGGACAGGCTTGCGTTCTTGAAGCCCGCCGCTGCGCGGCGCTGCTGCACCTGTAAATTGTCTGCCAGACCGAACACATACTCCTTGACCGGGGCAAGCCCCACCAGCGCATCCAGCTCGGCGCGGATCTGTTCCACCTCGCCGGTGTAGGCCGCCGGCAGCAGGCTGAACAGGTCTGCCGGGGCGGCACCGTTCAGCGCAAATTGCAGCCCTTCGGGCGCGGCGGTCAGCGCCACCGTGCCGGACAGTTTTACATCGGTCTGTAAGCAGTACTCGCTCAGAGCCCGGAAGATCTGCTCGCAGCAGTCTGCCAGCCCCTCTGCGCCCTTTTCCTTGGAGCACTGTGCCGCCACATAGTCTCGCACCTCTGCTCCGGCGGCGAGGGTCAGCCCCAGACGGCTGTGCACCCGCTGCGCCAGCGCGTTCAGCTGCTGCGCCGCCAGAGCCGCCAGCGCTTCCGGGGTAAAGGGGGCGGTCTGGCACACATCCCCTACCGCCGCCACAAAGGACGCGCCAAACTTATCCGTCAGCGCCTCCCGTCCCTTGCGGGAGAAGAAGATCAGGTACTTGCCGCAGGGGTCGATGCGGCTCACTGCGCCGGGGGCAAGCGCTGTACCGGCTTCCACCAGAATGCCCTCTTTGTTCACCAGATACCGGCTGGACAGGGGCGCACTGCCCTTGACCGCAAGGTCGGAGAGGATGCGCAAAAAGCCGGGGTGGCAGCTCTCGTAATGCTCGAACACCACGATCTCGCCCGGAGCGTGCAGGGCGGCGTATAGGTCTTGCAAAAACAGCTTTTCCGTGCCGGGGTCGGGGTAGAGTGCAAGGTCTATCACTGCCATCCGGTCGCTCTGCAAAAGCCCCCGCGCCGCCATGATGCGGGCGGTCTCGGCCAGTGCAAAGTGCCGTCCCGTACCCGGTGCACCCCACAGCAGGATCACATTGCGGGCGGCTGCGCCCTCGGTGCCCAGCACAAAGGGGCGGCGCATGGCCCGCACCACGCTGTCTACAAAGGCATCCTGCCCGAGGACGGTCTTTTTTACCTCGGCGGCAAGGCCTTCAAAGCTGCCCAGCTGCTCCGGCTTTGTGTCTGCCGTGCCCTTGGCCAGCAGACCATCCGCTTCCATGTCCCGCAGCATCTGGCGGCTGTCCTCCAGCGCTGTCTGCACCCCGGCATCCTGCGCCTTCAGCCGGGCATTCTGCTGTTTCAGCAATTCGTCCAGCTGCTTTTGCTGTTCCAGCAGCGCCGCGTTCAGATCCGGCAGGCCGCTGCCTGCCGGTTTTTCGGGCTGCGGCTTTTCCGGCTGCGGCTGTGCACCGCCGAACTTCAGTTTGCCGCCCGCGCCGAACACGCCGTTCATCAAGCTTTCCCAATCATCGGTGTATGCCATGGTGCTGCCCCTCCATCGGTGTTTTTTCTTCCAGTATAGTGAACTGCGCGGCATTTTGCAAGCACAAAAAAGCTCCCCCTTTCGGGGGAGCTGATATCCGCGTCTATGCGGGGATCATGCTGTTTTCTCAGCCCTTGCAGCCCTGCTCTTCCCAGTCGCCGAAATCGTTGGCATCGGCGATCTTAGTGACGTCGATTTTGCCGTTCTCATCCTTGGGGGCAACAGCGGGGCCGGCCTCTACGGGATTGGCGTTCGGGGCTTCGGGGTCGTACACAGGGCGCTCTTCGGCGGTCTCCGGCTGGGTCTGGGGTGCGTTCTCAGCAGGGGCGGGAGCTTCCGGTGCGGCTTCCTCGGCAGCTTCTGCGGCGGCATCGGCAGCCTTTGCCTCTTCCTTGGCCTCGGCTTCCGCGTAGGCTTCGGCGGTCTTTTCGGCCTCCTCGGCGTCCTTTTCGGCGTCCTCCGGGAACTCGACCTCCTCCACATGGAGCGGGTCTTTCTGGTTCAGGATCTTGTCCAGCACCACGATGGCAGCGCCGGTGACGGCCACGGCAGCAGCCGTGCCAAGAATACGGAACAGAGTTTTCATACCAGAACCTCCTTATAATACAGAAACGTTAAGAGAACGTTACGACCTCTTCTAGGGGCTTTTCGGCAGGCTCTACCGACACGGCGGTCAGCACCGGGCCCTTGCCCCGGTAGATGTTGTGGAACTTGTAGCCCACCTTGGCGGTCACCCGCACCCAAGCGCGCTGCTCCAGTGCCTTGTAGCCATCGTAGCTGCAGGGGAAGCCCACAAACTGGATGTCCTGCACGCAGCAGGTCATGGCAAAGCGGCCGGGCACAAAGCTGTTTTTGCCGGCGCGGTTGGTCTGGCAGACCTGTGCCAGAAAGCGCACCGTCTTGCCGGTGTACTTCTGGGGCTCGTCCTGACAGTCCATGTACCAGATGCCAAAATCGTCATCCGGGATGTCGATGGGGTCGGCGTTGATATCAAAGGGCAGCGGGTCGGGGATATCATCGTAGGCTACGCTGCCGTCCTTGAACTCGTAGGCGATATCGCACTTGCGGGAGGCCTGCCGCACCAGCTTGTGCAGCTCCTGCCGGGCGTCATCGTTGTTCACGGCTTCGGCGCGGTTGAATACGATCAGCTCGCTGCGGGCGATCTTGTCCAGCATCAGACTGCGCATGGAGTTATCGCGGGCGTAGGTCAGGGCGGTGGTGCCGTCGGCAGTGGCAATGCACTGGTACACCAGCCAGTTCTCGGGCAGGGCATCCGCTAAATCCTGCAGCAGCCACATGCCGTTGTACTCGATGACCACGCGGCCTGCGTCCGCTTCCTTGCCCAGCTTTGCAAGGTTCTGGGGGTTCAGTTCAGACTTATCCTCCAGCACCTTCACGGTCACGCCGGGGAAGGCGAACTTTTTCTCGTTGTACTCCTCTTCGCCCTCCTCGCAGATCAGCAGCAGGGTCTTGTCGCCGGAGTCGAAATTGGGGTCTTCAAAGGTCTCCTGAATAAACTTGGTCTTGCCGCTTTCCAGAAAGCCCACAAACAGGTAGACCGGGATCTCTTTTGCCATAATAAATGGTTGCTCCTTCTCTCAATAATGGGGTTCTCAGCAGCCGAACAGCTGGGCGATGGCGGTCTCGTTCAGCTTGGAGCCGATGACCACCAGCTTGCCGCCCACGTCTGCGCTGCGGCTGCGCACTTCCCACTCGCCGGGCACATAGTCGAACTCCAGCCAGCCGTCTGCGCCGCCGTCCACGATGCCCTTGCTGCGCAGGATCATGCCGTAATTGCCGGTATCCAGCTCGGTGAGGGCGTGCTCCACCTCGGCCTTGGTGAACTTGCGGGCCGTCTCCACGCCCCAGCTGGTGAACACTTCATCGGCGTGGTGGTCGTGATGATGATGGCCGCAGCAGCAATGACCGTCATGGTCGTGGTGATGCTCGTGCTCCTCGTGGTCGTGGTCATGCTCGTCATGATCATGGTGATGATGCTCATGCTCGTCATCATCTTCATCATGATCGTGGTGGTGACCGCAGCAGCAATGGTCATCATGATCGTGCTCGTCGTGGTCGTGGTGATGATGCTCGTGCTCATCCTCGTCGTCGTCATCATGGTCGTGATGATGGCCGCAGCTGCACACACCGTTCTCATGGTCGTGATGATGGTGATGCTCGTGCTCTTCTTCCTCGTCCTCGTGGGCGTGCTCTTCGTTTGCCTTGGCAGCCATGGCGATCAGCTCGGCCTTGAAGTCGTCCTTGGTGGACATGGCCTTCAGGATCTGCTCACCGGTCAGGTGATCCCATGCGGTGGTCACGATAGTGGCGGTGGGGTTCTTTTCGCGCAGCATTGCCACGGCAGCGGCGATCTTTTCCTCGCTGGCGGTCTGGGTGCGGCTGAGCAGGATGCAGCTTGCATGGCTGATCTGGTCATCGTAGAACTCGCCGAAGTTCTTCATATACATCTTGACCTTGTTCACATCGGCCACGGTGACAAAGCTGTTCAGCTGCACGTCCAGATGCTCCGCCACGCCCTCCACGGCGCGGGTCACATCGCTCAGCTTGCCAACGCCCGACGGCTCGATAACGATGCGGTCGGGGTGGTACTGCTCCACCACCTGCTGCAGAGCGGTGCGGAAATCGCCCACCAGAGAGCAGCAGATACAGCCGGCGTTCAGCTCGTTGATCTGGATGCCGCTTTCCTTCAGGAAACCGCCGTCAATGCCGATCTCGCCGAACTCGTTCTCGATCAGCACCACCTGCTGGCCTGCAAAGGCCTCGGTGATCAGCTTTTTGATCAGAGTGGTTTTGCCGGCGCCAAGGAAGCCGGAGAAGATATCAATTTTAGTCATGTTCCAAATGCCTCTTTCTTTTTATCGCAATATTCGCAATTGTTAGCGCAAAGGGCCGCAGAGTGCTGACCCAAAAATACTACACCTCTATTATAACAAGGCTGTCAATGGAAAACCGGCCTTTTTCAAGAAAAAATTGTAACTTTTTTTGCAAATTGACGGCGTTTTGGGGGGAGTTTTGCCCCCGCATTGCATTCTTCCCCGCAGAATGATACAATAGCAGCAGCAAACCATCGCCGCCGGACGTTTTTCCGGCAAATGACAGAAAGAGGGCTTTTGTTATGAGTATGAACACAGTTCCCGAGCGTCTGGCCGCGCTGCGTGCCGCTATGAAGGCAAACGGCGTGGACGTCTATCTGATCCCGGTGGGCGACCCGCATTCCAGCGAGTATCTGCCCGACCACTACACCTCCCTGACCTACTTCTCCGGCTTCCACGGTGAGAACTCCAACTTTGTAGTCACCATGACCGAGAGCGCCGTCTGGGCAGACGGCCGGTACTTTGTGCAGGCAGAGAAAGAGATCGCCGGCACCGAGATCCAGCTGATGCGCATGGGCGAGCCGGGCGTGCCCACCGCCGAGGAATACTGCGGCAAGGTGCTGCCCGAGGGCGGCACGCTGGGTCTGTGCGGCCTGACCGCCAACTGTGCACTGGTCAACAACCTGAAAAAGGAACTGGAGCCCAAGCACGGCAGCATCAAGACCCTGTTCTTGGAGGATGAGCTGTGGGTGGAGGGCCGCCCTGCCCGTCCGGCTACCCCGGCATGGATCCTGCCCAAGGAGTACGCTGGCTTCTCCCCGGCGGAAAAGTTGGAGCAGTTGCGCGGCAAACTGAAGGAGCAGGGCTGCACCGCCCAGCTGGTAGGCAAGCTGGATAATCTGGCATGGCTTCTGAACCTGCGCGCCATGGATATCGAGTGCACCCCCTACGCCATGGCCTACTGCTACGTTACCCTGAATCGCGCCGTGCTGTTCATCGATCAGGCGCGGGTCACCCCGGAGGCTAAGGCAGAGCTGGAAGCCAACGGCGTGACGCTGGCCGACTACGACAGCATTCTGGACGGAATGGCCGCCGAGACTGAGCCGCAGACTGTGCTGGCCGAGAGCGCTACCGTGAACTACGCCGTGTATCAGGTGCTGGAAAACAACCCCGCCCTGACCGTGAAGGACGCCGCCGACCCGTTGCTTGCCATGAAGGGCGTGAAGAACGAGGTGGAGCTGGCACACCTGCGCGAGTCCCATCTGCGGGACGCCGTGGCTATGGTGCGGTTCCAGATCGAGCTGGAAAACCGTCTGGCTTCCGGCGAGCAGCTGACCGAGCTGACCGTAGACGAGATCCTGCACAAGTACCGCAGCGCAGACGATAAGTTCCTTGTGGAAAGCTTTGGCACCATTGCAGCCTACGGCGGCAACGCAGCCATGATGCACTACCACGCCACCCCGGAGGATCACGCCGTTCTGCAGCGCAAGGGCTTTTTGCTGGTGGACAGCGGCGCTACCTATCTGGACGGCACCACCGACATCACCCGCACCTACCCGCTGGGCGAGCTGACCGAGGA
>OGYX01001992.1_pt1 | contig 13715 bp, 13 predicted proteins | sample 1576601 | NCBI WGS metagenome assembly OGYX01 (sample SAMEA3541561, study PRJEB24748) | human gut metagenome | biome: human gut; feature: human-associated habitat; material: faeces | place: China | collected 2012 | reverse complement strand
CACCCATTTTTTCAAATGTGCTTTTCATGTGTTATTCCTCCTTGAAATCAGCGATGTCCTTAGATCATCGCAAAATATTTCAGGGCAGCCTTGATAGCATCTTCTTTCTCTTTCGGGCATTGTGGAACTCTTGCATTTTCTGATTTTGGAAGATTATAGTTTTCTCCCACTTCAATTCCACATTTGCGTTTTACCTGAGAAATATATAAACTTGAAACCTTCAAGCCAGATTCTTTCAGCACATAATCCTTGATTTCCTGATAGGTTGCTTTCAACTCGGCACTGGTGGCATCCAGCTCATCCAGGTCTAAGTCGATCTCTATCGTGTCATCTGGCTTCTGTTGGGACAAAAGAACAACCGTCTCAACGGTATTACCTTTTTCCCACAAGAGCCGCCTTACCTCTTGTCCATCACGATATATCGGAAAATTAAACTCTATCGACTTCAAAGGCATCTCTGACTCTCCATTAGGATATATCTGAATTTCCTTTATTAGATAAGTTATAAGACTTTTCTTTTCCTCGTCACTTATTATATCATAGAGCTTTCCGAAATTCAGCATAAGCTTGTAAATATTGTCCAGAGTGATTGCTTCCATTTCAATAGAACTTTTTCTCAGCTTTGCATCTTCAATCCGTTCTTCCAACTCGACAATCGTATCATACAATCCATCAAGCCTTAATGTCATGTCGTGGATTTTTCTTTCTCTGAAACGAGCATCAATAGGCAGATTATCAATCTCTCGTTCCAGACGGGCTTTATTCAAATCTACTTCTTTCAGCTTGCTCTCATAATTGGCAAGTTCCTTATCAATTGCAGTGGTATCAGTCTGCACACCAACACGCTTTTCTATCTCTTTTGCAAAATATTTATCACTTACCAATTCCTTGACGGCTTCAATTACAAGTGGTTCAATGTCTGTTTTTCTAAGAGATGCCTTGTAATCACAATGATGCCCTCGTTCCTGCTTATTCCTACCGCAGATATAATAGTAAACTTCTTTGTATGTGCCATCTTTATTTGTCCAAGCATGTTTATTCGTATACATTGAGCTTCCACAAAGAGGACACTTTAATATTCCCGTTAAAAGATGCGCCCTGTCCTTACCAATTTTGGACGGCTGCTTAATTCCTGTTGCCATACGTTTTGCGTGAACTTTTTGCCATAATTCTTCGCTGACTATTCCTTCGTGCTGTCCATCTTCCAGAATATAATCATCTGTATGAATCTGCTTATATTCATTTTTTGTGCCTTTTACCTTTTCTCGTGTTCTCCTGCCATAAGCAATCTTGCCACAATAGACAGGATTATCTAATATCAACCGTATGAAATGGCTGCTCCAAGTTTCTAATGTTCCATTCTGACGGGGTATCTTTTTTATTCCTTGCAAATTAAGATATTTTGCAACTCCGCCAAGCCCTATGTCTGAATTGGCAAACTTATCAAATATAATTCGGATTGCTTCAGCTTCGGTTTCATCTATTAAGAGCTGATTGTCTTTCAGATAATATCCATACGGAGCAAAACCGCCATTCCAACCTCCCTGTCTTGCTTTTTCTCTGCGTCCGTTCATTGTCTGTTCAATGATATTTTCTCTTTCAATTTCTGCAACCGCAGATAATACAGAAATTAAAAGTTTTCCACTTGTCTGTGATGAGTCAATACCTTCCTCAATACAAATGAGATTTATTCCATACGACTGCACAAACTCCAATGAATTTAGAATATCTGCCGCATTTCTTCCAAATCGTGAAAGTTTATAAACCAGAATATAATCTATCTCCAATCCGTTCTTTATATCAGAAAGCATCTTCTTAAAAGCAGGTCTCCCCTCAATAGATTTTCCCGATTTACCTGCATCTTCATATATACCAACAATCTCCATTTCTTCTCTGTCAGCAAATCGTTTCAGGCTATTCTTCTGCCCTTCAAGGCTATATCCGTCCACCTGCATTTCAGTACTTACTCTCGGATATAGGACACATTTCTTTCCTTCTCTGTTCATCGTACCACCTCCATAAATTTATAGGGAAATGTGATATGTAAGGCTGCGTAACCTACGCAGCAAAATCCAATTCCTGCAAAACAGTCTTTCCGTATTTTTCAACTATCTGTACCATAACATTGATAAAAGAATTGAATGTTTCGGTTTCATCTTTCAACTGTTCGTTTGGCAGTTCTGTATTTTGAATTAAATTTTCATTTCCCATAAACGAATACCTCCGCTAAAGCTAAAACGGCTGTACCTCTAAATTATAGAAATACAGCCGCCATTTTACCAATGTGCAAATCTATCCCGCATACCTGCTTTACACATTTTTTCATATTTTTTTAAGTGCAACACTAATGGCAAGAGCCTTGTTAACTCTTGCCATTATGCTATTGGGCATCATTCCCATATACTGTTTTAACCTCTGCTTATCAATTGTCCGTATCTGCTCAAGCAGGATAACAGAGTCCTTGTCAAGCCCTTCATAATTACTTACTGCGGTATGTGTGGGCAACTTTGCTTTTGTGTGTACTCGGCTCGTAATTGCTGCAATGATTACCGTCGGGCTGTGCTTGTTTCCTATATCATTGGAAATGATAAGTACAGGTCTTGTGCCGCCTTGTTCTGAGCCGATAACGGGGTTAAGCTCTGCGTAGTAAATATCGCCACGCTTAATAATTCTTTCCATTGTGTTTGACCTCCCATCTGGATTTAGGCAGATGAGTTCTGCCTATGTAGGCAGCCAAACAAAAGGAAGTTTTTAAGGTCGGAAGAATATTATCAATATCTCTGTTCTTATGACCGCCTTTCGTTTGGCTGATATGATAGAAGCATTTCAATTTGTCCTCGACACCCCGAAATGCTATGGGAAGTCGCCAAACGGTCAGCAGCGAACTGACGCCACGGGAGTTCCACCCCAACTGTCGTTCTGACAGAGCCGCCCTCATTGCCTGCGACGGTTTTTTCACGCTCGGACTGTGACTGGACGGGAGTATCATTATCCTCTTTGTGGGTTATGGCGAAATCGGGAGCTGCCCGATATTTTGAGTCGGTAAAGATAGTCTCACCACCTTTCAATCGCTCGCTGCCTTTTGACAGGTCGTGGCGTACCGCTGCACACGCTTATGCTCATCACAATCACAAAGAGAAAGTATTTGGCGAATGGGTATTCATTTATCAAGGAGCAATCCCGTTTTCGCCACACAAAGGAAAACAGGGCAAGAGTTTTTTGTCCTCTCACCCTGTAGCCCGTGGGAATATTCAATTTTCCCCTCTACTCAAAAAACTTTTTTAATTTTTCTTTGAGCCTATCCATTCTTCTGTAAACAGCTTTTTCAGTAATATCCAGATACACCGCAATTTCACGGGTTGAATATCCTTCTATCTTCATCAAAGCAATCTGCAATGTAAGCCTGTCCACCTTAATCAAAACTTGATAGAGGTGCTGATTTTCGATACTGTCCAGAAAATCCTCAACCGTTTTGACTTCGGGCTGTGTAGTATCTTCAACAAGCTCGTCAAGATATGTACCTGTTTCCTGCACTCGCTGATAATACCGTCTGTCTGAATTAAAAATCGCCCAATCGTGAACACGGAGCTTTTCTATATCGTCCTCATTAACCCCCAAGCTCCGTAACTGTTTTCCTCGGCTTCTTTCCAGAGCCGCCATTTCTTTTCTTCTCTGGCTTTGTTGTAAGCCATAATGTGTACCTCCAATCTGAATTTTTTTGAGAAATTCAGATTGAGGTGGGCTACGGCACCCAATGCCAGAAGCAGGTTTATCCTGTGTTGCGACAAAAAACAACAAACAAAAAGCCGCAAAGGTACTAAGACCTCTACGGCAACACGCATAATTATCTCTATGATATAGATATGTGACTTCTACTCGAAAAGTAGAAAAGTGCCACGAGCAAGCAAGGCTTTTTTTAATAAGTTATCCTCACTTCTACGTGACACTATGTAAATAACTGCTGCTTCTGATAAGCAGCGTGATGGTCGTGCTTGACCAACACATAAAAATCCCTCCAAACTCGAAAACGGGTTTAGAGGGCAGTAAAATTTAGTCTGGGCGTGACAAAGCCGCCCACCAAAGCACCGTTTTTTTTATTCGGCGGGCTTGTCCTACCTATGGTTATATAAAAACAGAGCCGACAAACTGCGATTACTCACTTGTTCATCGGCTCTGCATCTTATGCGTCTGGCTCTTTGATGACGGTTATTTGTAAATCCTTTACATCAATCAATGTTTCCTGTTTACATTTTGGGCAGTAAAGAGGATAGTTTTTCAAAACTGTGTCCTCTCTGATTTTGTTTCGGGTTTTGTTTCCGCAAAGAGGACATAATAGCCATTCTGTCTGCTTCAAGTTACAACCTACCTTTCACTATTAAATACATTTACTTACTATCATTCTGCGATAAGCTCCAATAACACGATTTCTGGACGGTTATTAAATCGAATAGGAATAATACTATTGCCAAGTCCTCTGCAAACAATCATATTTGTGTCACCTTTCGTGTATAAGCCTGCATCATATTTTGGAAACAAGCCTTGATTTGGAGCAACCAAACCGCCAATAAACGGTAAACGAAACTGACCACCATGTGCGTGACCACTGAAAACTAAATCGACACCACAATTTACATAGGCTTCAAACAATTCTGGGCGATGTGAAAGCAAAATAGTGTAATTGTCTTTATCTCCGATTAGTCCCCGTAATTTCGTATCAACCATAGCAGGAACTTCTCCAAGCATATTCCCTTTAAGCGTAAAGCTTGGGTCGGAAAGTCCGATAAGCGTAATGTCATCTCCATTATATTCTAACTGCATTGCTTTATCTTCAAGGACAACTACACCAGTATTTTCAAGTTCTGCTTTAAGCTCATCATACTGTGACAAACTGGCTTCGTGATTGCCTGTTACATAATATGTATCTGCAATTTGAACAGCTTCTTTTGCAAAATCAAGGGCAACATCAATGTCCGTATGTTCAGCATCAACTAAATCACCCGTTATTACTATTATGTTTGGCTCACATTCTGACAGTATTTGTAACAGTTCTGCATTGTCTTCTCCGAACACTGCATTGTGCAGGTCGGATATTTGAGCTATCCGAAAACCATTAAATGCAGCAGGGATACGATTGCTTGAAACAGTCACCGTACTCAACGTCAAAGCTGTATTGCTCCAGATAGTCCAAATAATCAAAGCAGCAATCAACGTGCATACAGAAATCAAAGTTTTTTTAGATAATCGTTTTTTCATGGTGTTCTCCATCTTTTCTATATTATGATATAGAGCCAACCTTACAATTAGATGAATTTTGACTTACAAAATAGTAAGCTAAAAGAGGCAGACAATTCCGTTCAAGAATTACCTGCCTGCCCCTCTATGAATGCAATAATATTGAGAACTATTGCACACTAATTATATCTACGATAGATGTTTTCTCCAATTTTTTAATGGGGTTTCTTACTGCCAAAATTACTGCAATGGCAACAACAACAATAATGATACCAAGCTGAACCAGAGGAACACTCCATGCATCGCCCCATTTATAGGTTATAAGTTTGCTAAATAAAATCTTGTTACAGACTATTCCTAAAACGCTACCGCAAATAGTACCTGTGATTGCATAGGTAGATGCTTCGGCAATAATCATTTTAGCCAGTTGCCTGTTACTTAATCCAATCGCTCGAAAAACTCCGTATTGTTTCATTTTTGCCACCACACTCATAGCTATGCTATTTATGATATTGAATAATGTAATCAATGCAATCAATACCAAAAAGCCATAAATGAAAAGCCCAAAACAATAGTAAGCCCCACGGGTGTTACTATTACCCATTCGCTCATCAGAAAATGTATATTGTGAGCCTACCAAGCGGTGTATTTCATTTACATCATTCTCTGTGGCATTTTGAGATAACTGTATATCAATAATACTATAATCCGTTTCGCCCGTCAGTTTTCTAAAGGTATCCTCAGAACAAATGAGCTTGCCAACATCTTGACGATTATTAAATGGGCAGTCAGATAACATACCGACAATCTCCATATCAGCTTGGCTGCCATTCAAATTTAAGGTAATGACATTGCCTACCTCAATGTCGTTTTGTGGCTCAAAAACGATAAGTCCTGTATTACTTTCACTTTGTGCTTTTTCCAAGCTGCCGGACAAAACATAGTCCTTTGCCCAGTCAAACTGCATGTCTTCATATGAAATAAGGTCAACAACTTTTTCCTCGCCATTTACGATTACGGGAACATTGTAAGCAAACATTCGCCCATAAACATTTTTTACGGCGAGATTTTGCTGTAATTCCTCAATAAATTCAGCCTTTACCGAGCAGGTATCTTCTGGACTGATAACAGATATATCGGCAGTCCACGGCTGTAAAGGCGTCAATGTGTGATTCATAAAATCAATAGTTACTGAAAATGCAAGAAAAAGAATAATACTGATTGAAAATGAGCTAATCATTAAAATAAAATTCTTTTTGCTTGCTTTAGCATGATGAATACCAAGAGAAGTGTCTATCTTGAAAAACTTGGTATTCGCCGCTTTTTTTACAGGTTGTAAATCATTTGCATTTCCAGATACCGCTGCCAAAGGAGAAACTTTGGATGCTTTCTTAGCAGGAGAACGGGCAGCAAGGAGAACTGTCAACAAACCAACAACAATACCCGCTATAATACTTGGATAGCTTATACTAAAAGCAGGCATTCCACCAAAATATTGTGGACTAAGCTGCCGCAAAATAAAACACAATACCCAAACCAATACCATACCGCCGATAACACCAAGTGGAATTGCAAAGCGACACCAATTCATAACCTCTTTACGTACTAACTGCATAACCTGTTTAGGTGTTGCCCCTATGCAACGAACCATTCCAAAAAACTCTGTTCGCTGTGCCACATTAGTGTTCATACTACTTGCAATCATTAAAACGCCAGCCATCAAAACGAGGAAAAATAGAATTATTGCAACAGTATACACCTGTGCCATGAATGAATCATCACTCTGCCCCATCAAACCAAGCAATGTTATATTTTCGGTTACTTGTTTATCGGACAATCCGTACTGTTCTTTAATCTCAGCTATCTCTTTTGGAATGTTTCCTTTATTATCAAATAGCACGAAAAACATTGTATACTCAGATGGGTTAACATCTGTTTCATTGGAGTAAATTGTTCGAAAGCCATCTGTTGTCAAAAACACACCATAAACATCTTCACGCATAAGGTTTGCGGAATTTTTCATAAAGCCAGAAATAATATATGAGAATTCCGTTCCATTTGGCGTTGTAATTACAATTTGCTCACCAATTTTTAACTTTAGCGTATCCTTCGCATTGATTGATATCATTGCTTCATTCTCAGTTTTAGGAAACGTCCCTTCATCCAACACATTAAAAATTTCTGTAACTATGCTTTCATTTCCACCGCATATACTCACATTTTTTCCATGCAAAGTATATTCTTGTTCTCCTCGAAAATTCAGCGTACCATAATCGGCAACAGTAGCTACCTCTGGTCTGGAAGATATAAGCATTGCATCTTCATCACTAATGTTTTGTATGCCAATATGCCAATTTCCGTTTTCCTGCTGTGCCTGCAAAATCTGCCCTCTGATAAACATATCAGCCATACCGAAAATAGCTGTTACCAGAAAGACAGCCAATACAATACAAATAATAGACATACGATTTTGCTTTCGATGTACTTTTGCAGAAATAGGAACAAGGTCAAGATAACTTTTCATTCGCATTACCTCCCAAGTCTGTCAGCACACCGTCTGTGACACGCAAGACACGGTCAACCATAGAAGTAAGACCGTTGTTGTGCGTAATCATAAGTATTGTTTGTTGGTAATGTCTGGATGCTTTTGTCAGCAAATCAATAACATCTTGGCTATTCTTGCTATCCAGATTGCCTGTCGGCTCGTCCGCAAGAATCAACTTCGGTTTTGTAATCAATGCCCTGCCAATAGCGACACGCTGCTGCTGACCGCCAGAAAGCTGGCTTGGCAAATGGTTTCTTCGTTCTGTTAAGCCGAGCAATTCTAATATTTCTTCTACATCAGAAGCTTTCGGTTTGCGATAATCCAAAAGAAGCGGAAATGCTATATTCTGTTCCACCGTCAATTCAGATACAAGCTGAAAAGACTGAAAAATAAAGCCGATATTCCTCCTTCTGAAAATCGTGCGTTCTTCTTTCATAGAAAATAAGTTATTCCCATCCATCGTGACTGTGCCAGAAGTAGGAACATCCAATGCACCGATACAATTTAGCAGGGTACTCTTCCCAGAGCCAGACTCTCCAACGACAGCAACGAACTCACCTTTTTCCAGAGAGAACGATACATTTTTCAAAGCATCGACTTTTGCCTCACCAGTTCCGTATGTTTTACACAGATTTTGTACTTTTAAGATTTCCATTTATAAGTACCTCCTTTCTCACAAGGATAGAAGTAACAGCTTACAATCAGATGAATTTAACCTTACGATTCCGTAAGGAAAGACAATGTAAAGGTTGTTCCCTGTAATAGCTCGCTCTGAACAGAAAGAATACCGCCTTGTCCCTCAACAATCGCCTTTGCTAATGGCAATCCAAGTCCAATCCCTTGACTTTCTGAAGTATTTTTGCTTCGATAAAATCTCTTAAATATGTGGTGTATATCCTCTTGGGAAATGCCGTGTCCGTTATCCGTAATAAATATTCTAATCATAGCGGGCGTTTGTTCCCACGATATAGAGATTTTTCCCCCTGTATCTGTATGGTCAAGTGCGTTTTTGATAATGTTGCCAATGGCTTCGCCCGTCCACTCTATATCACAGTAAAGCATCTGTTCCAAATCACCATCTATCACAATTTCCTTTTTTTCATTGTCCGCCCGTGTTGTCAATTCACTAATTGCGTGATTAATAATATTCGGGATACTGTAATTGGATTTTTCAAAAGAGATGCTCCCTGCATCTATTCTTGTGATTTTCAACATAGATTGAATAAGCTGTTCCATTCTCTTTAATGCAGTTCCAATCTTTAAGGAAAATTCTTTGACCGTTTCGAAGTTTTCTGGCTCATTCTCAATAATTTCCTGATACATCATAAGTGCCGACAGAGGCGTTTTTAATTGATGTGATATATCAGAAATTGTATTTTTAAGAAACTCTTTTGTCTTTTGTTCTGTATCATTTTTTGCTTGAAGCATAGTAGCCAATTGGTCAACAGAAGATAAGAGCTGGTAAATAGTTCCCTCGTTAGATTGCGGAAGGTGAACAGTATAGTTCCCATCTATGTAGTCCTTAATGATGTTTTCTGATTCCCTATATAGTCTTTCCCTACGATACAAAAACAGCATTGTACCTAAAAACAGAAGCAGCGTCCATAGAAATAACATCACAAACAGAGATGTCAGTATTGTATTTTTAACAGCAGATACATAAGGTAAATTTTCTATATCCGTGCTGTTTGAAAGACCAATTTCGGCTAAAAACTTATTTCCTGTAGTGCCTGCTTCCGTATTCATTAAGGCTGTTGCAATTACTTCCTTTGAAATTCCTTCTTCCAGTAAAGAAGTAGCAATCGCATTATTGTGTGTTAAAAACATTTCTTTGGTAGCCGCCGTTTGCGTGTCAATGACAGCTATTCCCATCAAAAAAAGCAGCAAAACAAGAGTAACAATGAAAATGCAATAATAACGGCTATGTTTATCATGTAAGAAGTTCATTCGTCCACCTCTTTCCACTGATAACCAAATCCTCGGACTGTTAGTAAATGTTCTGGATGTGATGGGTCTGTTTCTATTTTTTCTCGCAGTCGTCGCACATAGACGGAAAGGGTATTATTGTCTACATAATCTCCTGTGCTGTCCCATAACTCGTCTAAAATAATATCTCTTGTAATAATACGGTTTGCATTCTTTACCAACAGGCATATTAAACGGTATTCTGCGGCGGTAAGTTCTAATATTTTTCCCTTTAATAAGACACGGCTTCCTAAAAGGTCTATCTTAATATCGCCACATTCCATAACTGCCCCTGTTCCTTGAGTGGACAACCCTGCCCGCCGCAGCAACGCTCGTATGCGTGAACATAACTCGCCTAACTTAAACGGTTTTGTTATGTAGTCATCACCGCCGCAGTCCAGACCACGAATAATGCTAACTTCTTCATCAGAAGCTGTCAGAAAAATAATCGGTATCTGACTTCCGTTTTTTCGTACTTTTTCACATATCTCAAAACCTGTTCCGTCTGGCAATGTGACATCAAGGATGAGCATATCGTATTTTTCTATCTCAGATAAATAAGTTAGAGTTTCCTGCACAGAACGGACAAAATCGACATCGAAGCCATTTTTCTTTAGCGAATATTGCAGTCCGTCTATTAAACTTACATCATCTTCTAGTAATAAAATTCTATTCTCCATAATCTGTAACCTTTCTCCGCTTATCAACGGGCTTTTTTGAACTTTTAGGAATAAGCCACACCCGATTTATATTTAGGACACCCTCAATACGGTTTTCTTTGCATAACCGTTGCACACGCCGCACCGATATCCCCCAAAGTTCTGCGGCTTCCTGTGCCGTCATATATTCAAACATTTCTGACCTCCTAAAATCGTACTGTATCTATTATATCCGTTTGAACGAACAATATCAACTATGCAAATGTGAATTTTTATATCTTACAAGTAGAGATTTTATATCCTAATACAAGGGATTTCAGACCGTTCTATAAGAACTATCATTTCTGTAAAATATAATAGAAGCATTATATTGATACAAGGTGGTGAGTTTATGGACGCAAGAAACAATGATTTTGACTTCGATTTTACACCGATAGGGCAGGCAATCAAAAAAGCAAGGACAGCAAAAGGTATGACCAGAGATGAGCTTTCTCGTATTGTGGATTATGACCCAAGACATCTTCAAGCGATTGAAAATGAGGGGCAAAAGCCAAGTCTGGAGTTGTTCATTCAGCTTGTGACGATGTTCGGTGTATCAGTTGATGAATACATATTCCCAGATAATGAGGTCAAGAAAAGTTCCGTCCGCAGACGCTTAGACGCAGAACTCGACAAACTAAATGATAAAGAGTTGCTCGTAATAGAAGCAACTGTCAGCGGTCTATGTAAGGCAAAAGAGCCAGAGGAATAAACCTCTGGTTTTTCTTTTGCCCATTCTTAATAGGCAGGAACACCGTAACCATAGATGGAGCTACTTCCAACCGTATATTGATTTTGCCTGCAAGTGTCGCCAGAGTTACCCTCCACGGTGTAAACGACACCGTTTTCGCATTTCTCCACAATGCCTACATGGTCGGTTTCTCCGTCGCCTTCCCAATCAAAAAAGATAATATCGCCTGCCGACGGCTCATAGCTTCGGTCTTTCCATTGTCCGTTACCCTTAAACCAATTTGCACCGTCCACGCAGCCTGCGAATTTTGGGATAATCCCGCTTTCGATATAGCCACATTGGTCGGCACACCAAGACACAAAGCAGGCACACCATTCCACACGCCCCTCAAAGCCGTACCAACTCCAATAAGGCTGACCGCCCTCATTGCCGAGCTGTGTCAAAGCGACCTCCACAATCGCCTGGTTACCGCCGCTTGTGAACGCTCTCCCGTATGGATAATACCGCAGCACATGGGCGGGATATTGCGTGTCGCCATAGCTGTCCCAACCTAACCGTGCCGCCTGCATGGTGGAGAACTCTACCGCATTGGCATAGGAATAGCCGCCATAGTTAGTCTTAGCCCACGAGATATAGCCGTTGCCGAAATTGTAACCCTGCAAGGCAAGTTTGATATGCTCCATATCAATCGGGTTTTCTACCTCGGCAGAGATAAGGGCAGCCTTTAATTCCTGTACACCGCACTCAATCGAATATTCTGGGTCTTGTATCCCGTTCGGCTCGTGGGGATACCTTGTGTTAAAGCTGCCCTCCGCCGCCTGCATCGGGTCAAGTCCACGCCCGCCAGATTCCTGCATCATTACCGCCTTGATAAGCTCTACATATTCGGGAATACCATACTGTTTGGCATATTTCTGTATCAAAGGCTCATAGGCTTCCACCTCTGCACTGACAGGGGTATAGGCGTTGCTCCCGCTTCCGCCACCAAACAGGGAAACAGCACAGCCGAGCAGGACAACAATGAGAATAATCACAACTGCAATCCAACCACCTGCAATTAAAGCGGAAATCAGAGCTTTTGTTCCTGCAATAATCGCCTTGACCGCAGCTATGGTGGCTCTGACCGTAGCTTTTGTTGCTTCAGCGGTTGCCTTTGCGGTGGCTTTTGCCGCCTGTGCTGCCTTTTGGGCAGTTTTCGCAGAAGCCTTTGCCGCTGCCTGTGCCGTTTTTACCGAGGTTTCCGTCGTTTTAATCGCCGCCTTAGAAGTTGCCTGTGCGGTTTTAATTCCCTTTTCGGTAGTCTTGACTGTTCCCTTAGCAGTTGTTTTCACCGCTTTTTCTGCATTTCGGGCTGTGGTCTTAATCATTTTTTGCCCCTGCTGTCGGGTCTTTATCAACTGCGATTTTGCTGTCTGGGAAACATCGGGGGCAGAGGAACGGCTTGCAGCCCCGTGACGGATCTGCAAACCGTGTTGTTCTGACATATTCTGTGCTGCTTTCTGCTCTGCGGCTTTGACAGCCCGACTTTGCTTGAAATCGGTTATTTTATCTTTTGCCTTACCGATATTCTCCTGCGTTGTCTTGACTGCCTTTTGCCCCTGCTTATTGAACTGGTGGATACCTTCGTCCTTTACACGGTCTGCCGCATAAGAAATCCTGTCCGCAGCATATTCTGTGGCAGAGTTTTCATCAGCGTAATATCCCTGTTCCGCTTTTTCCTTTATCCCCACATAGGCAGACTTCATACGCTCACTGGCTATGGCGGCTTTATCTATGGTCTTTATCGTACCTTTGACCGCATCTCTGGTTTTTATATCAGCCATAGAAAACCTCCTTTCCCAGAGGATTTGCGTTCAAATCAGCCGACCTTTTTTGCCACTACAACGAGTCTGCCGTTCTGTGCGGAGTATTCGCAGGTGGAAAGGGTAATGAGCCTGTCGCCGTATTCAGCGGTCACACCTGTATCATACAAAGCAAGCTCCTTGCACTTCCCGACATAGGAATTAAAATCTTCCTCATTCTCCGCATCAACAAAGTCGTAGTATCGGAAGCCCTCAGAGCTGTACGCCACAGTCTTAAATACGGCGACGATTTCATACTCTTCCTGCTCTGTGAGGGTATCAAACTGAATATTCTTGTGTTCCTCATAAAAGCTCTTGGACTTGTAATCCTCCAACGCTCCAAACATCTTGCCGCCCTTGATGTGATGACCGTAGATAACCAGATTGTCACTTTCGGCAATATCACAATTCTCCTGCACATAAGGCGTACCTAAGTCGCTGTACTCTTTTTCAAAATTGTGCTTCAGATAGAAATTCGGATTGTTCCTACTCTGCATCACAGGATAATTGATTATCGTGCCGGCAATGGAAAGCCAACCGACCATATCCTCATTCTGTAAATACAATTCCTGATACTTGGCAAGCACATCTTCTCCCTCGCTGACAGGGGCATCGTCTGGCATGGTTTCCTCCGTGGGAGCCTGCTCTACCATTTCGGCAATCTCCTCAAAGGCTTCCGTCTGTTCGTCCACCTGTGCATAGTGATGGTAAATACGGAAGCCGCAAAAAGCCGCCGTACCTAA
>OGYX01001979.1_pt1 | contig 13779 bp, 16 predicted proteins | sample 1576601 | NCBI WGS metagenome assembly OGYX01 (sample SAMEA3541561, study PRJEB24748) | human gut metagenome | biome: human gut; feature: human-associated habitat; material: faeces | place: China | collected 2012 | reverse complement strand
TAGAGGGGAAAGCAGTAAATATAATGTTTTCAAAATCATATAATCATCTCTAAAAAGCCCTTTAGGTTACCGCCTAGAGGGTTCTTATTATATATTAGAGTATGTTAACAAATGTCAATATATGTTTAATAGCTTTATATGAATTTAGCTATAGGTTCTATTATTGACGATATTTACGATGTCTTTTATACTTATAGTATCAAAAGCAGTATTACTGGTCATTTGACCGACCGCTTGGCTATTGCCATTCTGCGTTGGGGGACTAGTAGTACTGCTTTTTTGTATGCTTTATTAATAGATAACCTTAACTTTTCTTAACCGCTTAATGCGGTATGTTTTGATGTAACAGTAATGTAACATTGATATAACAGGTTTGTAACGCTATTACATTCTATTAATAGATGACCTTAGTTTTTGTTAGTCTTTTTAGGGTATTCGATTTATTAGTTTTTAGGGTATCTGAAATGTTGAGTTTTGTTGAAAGCATCTAATATGTAAAAAGCCCCCCATTTTTTATAATGGGGGTTCTCATTTATTGCTTAATTTAGCTATGCATTGATGTTATAGAAAAATATTTACTTCCGATAATATATAGTTAGTGGAAGTAAAAACGGAAGTTATTTTTTAGAAAAACCGCATCATTATTGACTTTATAGATTATTACTGTAAGTCATGTATATTTGACCTTTAAAAAGTGTATATCTTGATTGGTTTATACTGTTTATACTGTATGTTTAATCAAAATAGATACGCTTATATAGTCATGGGTTTTCATTGCACTTCTCATTTAGATATTTTTTAGCTTGTTCAATCGTAGGAATTTTAATATTAAGACTAACAATCTTTTTAATTATTCGTCTAGATTTAGCATAACTGATTTTTTCTCTTTCGTCTACATAAGCATTTATCAAGTATAGAATATCTGAATGGGCTAGGGTGGTAGTCTTGAATAGGCAATCTTTTATATGCAACCGCATCATAGATGTATTGATGAGTTGTATAGCCATATTTTCATACTTAACTATTTCATCTGATATATCGTGTTTTTTATTGGTATGTGATGCTATATCGCCATATTTAGCAATATTAGCAGTAGGGGTATAGTGTTTAATGCTTTCATTCAATTCAAGATACTTGTTATTAAGTCGCTTATAACTTAACAAAGTATTTTTTATTGCCTGCTCTTTGGTAGCTATTATGGTTTTAGATGATTGAGTAGCCGTATATGAGTAGTTACTGGTACGGCTTTCTTTAGTGGCTTTAGGCTTGTTTAATTCCTTTCGTATAACTTGCTCATCTCTATATGCTCTATAGTCAGTTGCGTTCATAGTACCTGCTTTGTTATTTAATAGTGTGTATACATAATGGTTCCATATTGGATACATAGTTTTGATGATAGATATATTCTTGTTATTAAAATCTTGATAGGTGGTATAGTGGTTTATCTTTGGTTGCCGTATGGTTGCCAGTTGGTATACCTAATTTAGTAAATTCTCGTGGTTCGCTCATGGTTTTTTCTTAATATGCTCACTGTTTAATCACTGATAAATAGGCAATGCTTGATAATTAATATTCTAAATATCATGAATTGTATTAGCTCCTAAAAATAGAAAAGGCGAGGTGAAACGCTCGCCGTTTTTCTCCCCTCTTATAATCTCCCCTCTATCTCTCCCTCTTTCTCTTGTTCTTTTTTTTATTTTAATTTTTTTCTTTTCTTTTTTTTATTCTGATTTATTCTATTCTACTCTATTCTATTCTTATTCTATAACGCTTTCATTACTTTTCGTAACTGTATCGTAACAAGGTAGTTACGTTTTGTAACAGATAAAAGGGGAGAGTAATAGATTGAACCAGTAATTATCTAGCTTAACAGGTTGTTTTGCTCTTGTTGCTTTTTTCTTATGCGTGAGTGTTTCATGCGTGTTTTTGGTTTGTCAGCACCTGTACAATCTTCGTAGCCATGAATGTAAATATAGGTTTTATCATCTGATAGGGTAGCTTGGTTATTATCTATTAGGAAATCAATTAATGTTCTACAATCATCTATGTTTTCACCAGTTGCAATAGATATTTCTTCGGTAATATCATCACCCATACCCTCATAACAGATATATCCATTATGTTTAAGGCTTAATAAGATAACTCTTTGATATAAGAGGGCGAGGGTATCGCCTTTTTCTTTTATTCGTAGCTTTTTGATTATTAATGTATCAAAAAAATCATGGTGCAATTTTACCCAAAAATAATGTTGTTTATCGTTGATAGGGTCTATAGGTTCTTCGCTATTGGGTTCGTTGCTTTCTAAAGGTGCGAGTTTATATAATACTCGTATTCTATTGTGTATTTCATCAAAATTGCAATCCTCGCCCATTTGTTTTTTCTTATTATATTCATTTATAGCTTGTTCGTATGCAGTATCTACATCGGATAACCCCATATAATCACCTCTCTTTGTATTCACTAGAAATAGAATGTATGCTAATATAAAAGAAAGGTGATTCTATTAGCCTAGACATAACCTTTCTTTTAGCCTGTGATGTTACCGCATCATGGGCTTTTTTTATTTGTGTACTCATTGTTTTTGTTCCATATATTCCGCCATACATTCAACACCTTTATCAAAAAGTTTTAAACTCAGAATAGCTACCATTTCATATATATCTAATCTTCCGTTTTCGAATTTATCAATGTAATCTCTTCCAATTTGACATATTTCAAAATGTACTTTATCAGTCATTAAATCTTTCATATTGTTACTCATTTTAATTCTCCTCGTTGTTAGTCGGTTCTAAATAACATTTAACATCGGTAATGTTTTCTTCCGTTTTGTAATTGAATTTACTATTAAAGGTGATAACCGCATCAATTCCGCAATCATCAAGACCGATAACTACTTTATTTTCTGTATTTTGTTTAATTGTGATATTGTGTTTTGCTTGTTTCATTATGCTTTTAGTCCTTTCAAATCTTGTTCTTTAAGGTAATCGGTAAACATTTGTACATCAATTAGTACAAGGTTTCTATTTAATCTAGTAACGCAACTCTTGTATTTATCATCAAGTAGCATCTTCCCTATAAGCCGTGTTACTGTACTCCGACTAATACTAAACATGGTTACAATGTCTTTAGGTTGAACCATGATAGGTGAGAATGTTCCAGTTTGAGGAGTAGAAAAACCAGTTTTCATAAAAATTATCCTTTCTGTAAAAATAAAACTCGTTTATTTAGCCTGTATGCTCGTTTTTGCACGTGGCTTGATAGATTATACCTAACAAGATTAAAACGATGATATAGGGGGTATTATCCTATATAAATCAAAATTATTATGATGTGATATATCCTGTAATTCTCTATATTCCTAGTAGTTTTTGATATGATTATTACTGAATATCTATGAGTATCAACATAGTATAGACTACTAAAGCTGGTGAGGTAATTATATGATTTGATGTAAAAATGCTTTAGTAGTGTATTGTGTTGTTAGTCATTTAATAGTAATGATTTGATTTGTTGATAGTCTTTACCCTCAAGTAATAGGGCTATTGTTTTATGTTCTAAATATTCTAGCTTTTGAATTTCTTCCGCCGTCATATCGTCCTTGTATTTAACCCTGCTTTGTGATGCGGTCTTTATGAGTAGATTGTTAAAGTTTGTAATAGCTAACCGCCTTTTATCTTCGGTTTTCTCTTTATATATAGGGCTATTGAATACCGCATCATGTAGCATCTTTTGTAAATCTTTACTTCCATTATGGGCTATCATACCTTTAGTAAATGATGTCCTTAATTTCTTTAACTGATTAAATACCCAATCTCTAAATTGTTCAGCTTTTGCGGTATGAGATATACACCCAATTTCAAATATTCCTCTTTCTGTAAATAATCTGACCTCTTGATACTGTACTTTTGATTTTGTGGTACCCACGCTTTGAGGGGTACCATAATTGCGTACAGGAACCATAGAAATGAAAGAGTACTTACTTTCTTTTAGGTATGGTTTACGTCTTAGTATTTCTTCAATACCTTTCTTGCTTTTATACCCAAAGCCTACCGCCAGTTCATTAATAGTCATGAAAATGTCTTTCCGTTTAGCACTATAAAATGAAAAGTCATTTCCGCCGTAGTGTTGCGTTGCCATTAGTTGCATATATTCACTTCCTTTCTTTTGATTAAAAGAATAACTCATCAATGGTTAAATGTTTGTTTAGTTTTTCAGATAGTACATTTTTGATTTTTTTCATATCATCTTGATTAAAACGTACTTTCCCATTTTCTTTTGCGTTATAGATTGTTAAGGATACTCCTAATATGTCTTTCATATCTCGCTGGTTTAATCCTGCCATTTTCCTATAACCTATTAATGTTTGATATTGTTTCAAATTTTTTCACCTCTTAACTTTTGCATTTAACTTTATTTAACCTCTAACCACATATTATCATTTAACTTTATTTAACGCAACAAAAATATTTAACTTTATTTAACCCTATGATATAATCTTTTACAGAGGTGATTATATGGAAGATGTTAATAGAGATATTGTACAAAGAGTTTATTTATCCAAGCGAATAAAAGAAATCAGAAACAAATTAGGACTTTCTATGACTGAATTTGGTAAGTTGTTAGATACTTCTAAAAATAGTGTTTCTCAATGGGAATCAGCTAAAGTAACACCTAACTCTGAGCGAATAAGGAAAATAGCTGAATTAGGAAATATACCTATAAAATTTTTATATCTTTCTGATTTAGATGTTGTTGATTTGAGTATTAAAATAAATCCACAATATACAAAATTAATGTCACCGCCTAGCTATTTCAATGATTATGAATCATGTATCGTTTATAGATTTGATGGGGAAATATCATTTTTAGTAATTAGCGGTCAGCATTCACTAAAGGTAAGTTGTTATATTTATGATGATGATATGGGATACTGTTCTATTATTATTGATACTAAATTATTCAAGAAAATGCCAAGTCAGTTTATGTATTTTACTGACCATGAATTTGAAGATAGTAAATATCAATGCGATTTAGTGAAATCGATAAATAAGCAATTGCCTAAAGATTTGAATTTATGTATTGAAACTATAACATTTAGCTATTCTGAAAGAGCGTTTGAAGAACGTAGTCTTTTGCCTTATTCCGATTCATATAGTTATGATTCGAATCCTATACTAAAGGAAATACAAGCTAAATTACTTGAATTGCGTAAGAATAACCCTTTGAGTACTGTTATTACTGGTGAAGTCTATGAATGGTTAAAACATGAAATAAAAAATTTCGAAATGCTGAAAGAATATAAGTCTAAAACAAAAGGTTAATAAATTCTTTGTACATAGTAGAGGTACTATGTGGATAGAAGAAAGACAAAGTAAAAAGGGTACACGATATAAATATTGTGAACGCTTTGAATTACCTAATGGCGAGATACGAAAAGTATCTGTAATTTTTAATACTAATAGTAGTCATGCACGCAAGCAGGCGATAATAGAATTACAACGGAAGTATGAACAGGCGGTAAAAGATTTAGATATAAACAAGGTAGTAACATTCTATGATGTGGCTATGTCATGGCTTGAACATACGGAACCGACTGTAAAGAGGGCTACGCATATCAACCATACAATTTATGTAAATAAGATTTTTACATACATTGACAAGAGGTTACCTATAGCAGATTTAACGGCGGTTATATTAGAAGATGTATTACATAAGGTCTATTATGTTGAAAATCTTTCATATTCGTATGTGAGGGCTACATTTACAACGATGAGGGCAATTTGTAAGCATGCTAAACGGAAACGATTAATACCTAACTTGATTGACTGTGATGATATTGAGATAAAGAAAAAGCCTTTCAGCCATACGGAAATAGCTAAAAGGCAAGGTAAATTTCTTGATGCGGTTGAATTGAAAGATGCTTTATATCAACTATCAAAGGAAGATAGCCGTATCTCTTTATTGTTTGAGTTTATCAGCTTAACAGGTTTACGCATAGGTGAGTTATTAGCCTTGCGGTATTGTGATTATGACAAAGAAAACGCTACTATTAATATCAATGGTACAATACAGTACGATTATAAAAATAGTAGCGAAGTTAAGAGGGGAACACCTAAAAATATATATTCTGTTCGAGATGTTTCCTTATCTGATAGGGCGGTTAGTATTCTTGATAGTATCATGTTAGAGAATAAACGGCGGTCTTTATGGTTTGAGGGATATATAGACCATGGTTATATATTTACTGCTAGCCGTGGTAATCCTTATGACATTCAATTCTTAAATAGGAAATTGAAAGCAGTACATATAGAGGGGAAACATTTAACTACTCATATTTTTAGACATACTCATATTAGTATGTTAGCAGAATTAGGAGTACCGCTCAAATCAATTATGCAACGTGTAGGACATAATGACCCTAATACAACGCTTAGTATTTATACTCATGTTACAAAATCAATGCAAGATGATGTAATAGAGAAATTAAACCAACGAAAAGCGTAAGAGAATACTTGCCCCCTTTTTTGCCCCCTAAATACAAGACATGATTATAAAGCCAGTTACTATCAGTATAATAGGCTCAATACCTACTATCTCCGCCATTCAATTTTATGAATCTTTAGAGCCTAGTTGGGCGATTTGTTGCCTGTTGCTGGTTTCTTTTGATTTAGTACTATACTTGGTAAGGCAATTGGAGCCCGTTCCTTGTATAGTACTATAGAGAACCTTTTATCAAATTGATAGAGGGTTCTTATTATATATTAGAGTATGTTAACATATGTCAATATCTGTTTAATAGCTTTGCCTAAAATTAGCTATAGGTTCTATTATTGACGATGTTTACCATATCTTTTATACTTATAGTATCAAAAGCAGTATTACTAGTCATTTGACCGGCCGCTTGGCTATTGCCATTCTGAGTTGGGCGACTAGTAGTACTGCTTTTTTGTCCTATAACCCCTAAATATTAGTGTATAAATAACTTAAGTAGGATTATTGCTGCTGCTGTACATAAAGGTACAGGTAGTCAGGCCAATAATCCTACTTATGATTTTAAGATAAGTGATATAAATTTATTTGTCAAGAAACGTAGTAAGAGGGAATTCTCCATACTCTATCATATATATTACCCTGTTGTGTGATGATAAATAGAAAGAATTTGAAAAACTCTTTCTATTTATAGTATGATAGCTCTATATGTTATTTTTCTATAGAAAGGAGCTCGTATGAGTAGAATTGGTTTCTCGCGAACTCAGATTTTAATTCTCGTCAGCGTTTGGCTAACGTTTTTGATTAGCTTTGTTATGCGTCTATCTTGGGCGTCATTGATGCCGATTGTCAATGAAGCATTGAATTTTACGCCACAAATGGGGACGACCTATTTATCCGCCTTTTACATGGGCTATGCCATCATGGTATTACCTGGTGGTATCTTAGCGGACCGAATTGGCTATCGCTATACTATATTGGTTAGTTTACTCGCCATGGCAGTCATTACCGCATTGATGAGTACCATTGATAATTATACCTATGGATGGGTGTTGCGTTTCTTATTAGGTATCGTATCCGGTCCTGTACAAGCCTCTTGCTTGAGTGCTATTGGGGATTACTTTGGTCCTAATCAACGTGGCGCAGCCGTTGGTATTTTCATGTCTTGTACATCGCTTGGGGTGGCGACTGTAAATTTATATGCCCCTTATGTAGCAACGAATTATGGTTGGCAAAATGCATTCCTCTTAACTGCTTTGTTGCCAGTTATTATCTTTATACTCAGCTACTTTACAGTTCGTAAGCCAAGTGCTGAAATCCTAGCTCAACGTGAAGCGGAGGCTCATGTCGAAGCGGTTCCTGTAGGGGAAAAGCCATCCATAAAAGAAAACTTGCTTCACGTATTAAAAAATCGCAATATTCGTTGCCTTGCGTTTGCAGGCTTTTTCGCTACCGGTGCTACATGGGCGGTGGCTCAATGGTCAAACTTGTACATGGTAAAGCAACTAGGTGTTAACGCCATCTATGCAGGTCATGTTATGTCCGCTTTTGGCTTGGCTGCACTTATTGCAAAGCCAACCATCGGTATTTTATCCGATATTTTGCCGATTAAGAAAAATCATTTAACAGCACTCGTTATGTTCTTATTTGGACCGGCCTTAATACTCTTTGCGAGCACCACAAACCCAGATATGCTCTTTATTACAGGTCCAATTCTTGGTATTGGCGCATTCATGCACAGTGCGTTGACGAATGCTCTCGTTGTACAATCAGCAGAACCTCACTTGCGAGGTACTACGGCAGGCTTTGTAAACTTATTCAATCAAATCGGCGTTATGTTGGCGCCTATGATTTTAGGTAGTATGCTAACTGCAACTGGTAGCTATAAATCTGCATTGATGACCCTTGCTATTGCACCAGTTATCGGTGCCGTTGCCTTGTTCTTTGTAAGACTAAAAAAATAAATTTCCCTTGTGAAAGCTATAAAACAAACCCTCATCAATAACGATGAGGGTTTTCGTATTTCTAAATGTTTTTGTAAATAATAATTAATGAGGACCTTGACCACCGCCATGGCCACCATCTCCGTGACCACCGCCATTACGACCGCCGTTGTCACGATTACTATCGTTGCGATGATTATCACGATTCTTGTTATCTCTAAAACCTTGAGGGCCAGGAGGTCCTTGTCGATCTGGAAGAGCCATATTTGGATTAGATGGTTGGAATTTACCCGTTTGAAGTGCATTTAAATTTGGTGAGAAGCGCCCACGATCACCTAAGCTATCTGAGTTAGGTCCGCCTACATGACCTGGTTGCAAGCTTGGCTGCATATTAGTTGGAGGTGCTGGAGGTGCTGGTATAACACGATCCATTGGCGTAGAAATAACAGCATCTGTAGGAGGCATGAGACCAAATAATACGGTCCGTGTCTGTTGATCGACTACAGGAGGGAATACTTGAGGTGGAATATATGGATTATCATATGTATAGGTAATCTTTTCCATCTCTTTAGACGTATTATAGATAAACTCCCCAATGCGTTGTGATGGGCTATTTGGCGCCGCCACATGTTGACCGTAATCCTTTGCTAACCGTTGTTGCGGTAATGTATCGATAGGATACCCATTTTCTGCATAGAATGTTGGCTTTGATATTTTCCACGCAGTCATCGTCACCGGTGCATTAGGTTGTTGGCTATAAAATGTGAAGTTTGTATCATAGTCTGCAATTACATTATTTTTGGTGTATAAGCTCAATAGCCGTGCTTGTACCGTTTTATAATTAGCAGCAGTCTGTTTCGTATGAATCGAACTAAGGTCGACATACATACGCTCGGTATCGCTAGAATAAGCTAGCTGATATTGAGTGGGCTTTTGCTCTATTTCATATTGTGATATGGCAAATCCCGATTGCGTGGTACACAATAGGGTTCCCACGAGAGCTAAAAAATATTTCATTATAATTCTCCTCTCCATGTGAAAAAAGTGTACCATATTGTACTTAAAAATACATGAAAATGAGTAACATATTGTACTTTATACATATATATTTTACAATGTAGATGAATTAATGTACAGGGAGGATTTCATGAAAATAATATGTTTTGGAGATAGTATCACCCGTGGTTATGATGTGAGAGAAGGTCTCGGTTGGGTTGAACTGTGTAGTGCCGCACTACCCGCATATCATATGGAAAATCACGGCATCGATGGACTATCTGTGCAAGGTTTAATCAATTATTTAGAGTCATGGTGTATCGATAAGTCCTATGAAGATGACCGATATATATGCATTATGTGTGGTACAAATGATATTTTACAAAATCGCGATAGCGACTATGTATATAGCAAGCTCATTAAAGCTGCTACTATAGCCGGTGAAAAGGGGCATGTTATCATGGGCCTTGAAACACAAATCGATAGTGAAATGGACGGCCTTAATCATGTGGTAGTGGACGTAAACCGTCGTCTACAAGAATATGCAAGAGAACATGGCTTACATACTATCGATTTTTACACCGTTCTTCATGAAGCCGATCAAATAGGACAAATCGTATTTGCAGGAGAGGTTCATCCAAATGAGCGCGGCTATCGCTTGATGGCCTATAAGGCATTGGAAACATTTACACGATTATAGTAGAAAAGAGCACGTTCCCGTAGGATGTGCTCTTTTCGTTATGTGTAGTGCTCGACATAAGTCGTACACTGGAGGTCAATTATTTTTGTTTGGATGTTTTGTCAGCTGCAGCGTGTGCAGAAGCAGCGATAGCGTAAGCGGTACCTTTCACAAGTTCATACGTTTCACCACTGTTACCGGAAACAGTTACAGCTGCTACCGTATCATCAGTGATGGCGAACATAGCTGTTGCATATGGATGTTGTGCACCATTTGGTACTGTTACTGCGCCGGATTTTACAACGATGAAACGACCATTATTGTTGTATACATCGTAGTTAGCCGCTTGTTTTACGCCATCATAGCTTTCATTATAAGCGAACAATGTGGAAACTTCGCCCAATGTTACTTGGCCAGATTGTTGCATAGCGCGTAATTTGGATGCAGCTACGGATGTAGGTTGTGTCATGTTAACAGTAACGCGTAAGGATGTGTTGTTTACGATGGCTTCTGTAATAACATTTGTTGTAAATACATTAGCGATGCCATTACCAGCACGGTTGTAAGAACTTGCAGTTTTTACTTGGTAACCATTTGTATAAGCTGGTAAATCGAATGTATAAGAACGACCATTCAACAATACATCAAATGCGTTCAATTGGTTATTTCTGTATGTGGATACATAACCGCTACCGCTTTTGCTGAAAGTAAGTGTAGCTGGTGCATCTACAGCTTGTTGTTGAGGTGCATTAGGGTTTGGAATTGGATCCATGATTTGCATGCCTACAGCTGTTGTTTGTGGAGCCACGAAGATTGGGTCGCCTAATTCTTTGGAAACAGGCATTTGTTGGCTCATATCACCTGCTGTATAAGGAACAGCTGGCAATGGGGAATAGTTAGGACGCGGAGGCATTGCTACATAGCTTGCTTGTGCAACAGGTGCACTGTTTACAGGTGTGTATTCATATTGAGCTTGTTCTGCTGCAGCGCGTTCATAAGCGCGTGCATTTGCATCCATAGATGCGGCAAATGCAGAGAAAGATACTGTTGTTGCTGCCAATACGGCAAATACCGTTGCAATTCGTTTTGTATTCATAATAAAGACTCCTAATCTCACATTTTTACAAATAACACTTCATCTAGGTTTCATTATACATGATGAATGCTAATATGTAAATAAAATATAAATAAATTTAACTTTTTTAATTTTTGTAAACAGAATAAGGTAAAAATGAGAATTTGTCAAATACAATTTTGATATTCCATGGTGTACAATAGTATATATATTTATATGTCGTATAAAGTATCCGTGCTATATATTTTATTTTAGGGATGATGAAATATAAGCAGAATTACTAAATATAAGCATTGTTGTGGGAGGTAGTATGAGTATTACCATGTATTATGGTCGCGCTGGTTCCGGTAAGACCCGTGCCGTATATGAACGCATTCGGCAGGTTATCACCGAATGTCCAGGTGACCCTATTATTTTGCTCGTTCCAGAGCCAGCCACCTATCGCGTGGAACGAGAACTTGCGGAATTTATGCCTCAAGGAGGCTTTACGACGGTCCGCGTCGTTGGCTTTGGCCGATTGGCCTATCAGGTATATCAATCGATAGGCAATGTAAAGGCTCAGCAACAGAGTATATCTCAATTGGGTAGAACCATGTTGCTAAGCCTTGTGATGAAACGAAAAGGGGCTGAACTAGGCCTGTTGTCGCAAGCCGCTAAACGGCCAGAGTTTTCAGCGGTATTGCAAGGTTTATTTTCCGAGTTTCGCTCATTTCGCATTGGACCTGATGAATTAGAATCTGGTGCACAGCGCGTATCAAATGGTGTATTACAGAAAAAGCTACAGGAATTGGCACTATGCATGTCGGCCTACGAAGAGGAATTGCAGCTTCATGGGCAAATTGATGGGGACCCTATCATGGACCTTGTTCATGCATTGCCACAGTCTCCATTGATGGAAAACTGTCATGTCTTTGTCGATGGATTCCACTGGTTTACACCGGTTCACTTTGAGCTGTTATATATGCTCTTTGATCTTGCTGTAGAATCGGTAATCACCGTCGATTTACCAGCTGACCCTAAACGTATATTGGCTAATACAGGTCGTCATGGCATCTTTAATCGCTCCGTTGAAATCTTGGAAAATCTCCATAAGGAATATGGAACGAAATTGTCCTTTCAGTCTTTTACAGGGCATAGAGGGACCCCTGTGTTGCAATCTTTAGAGGAAAATTTCTTTCACGGTAAGCACAATACTACGGCTGAATATATACCGCTTGTAAGTGCCTATAATCGAGAACGCGAAGCGGATTGGGTGGCTCGTGATATTCTTTCCTATATTGAAAGTAGCCCTAATGCGCACTATCGCGATATATGTATTATGCTGCGTGAATCCGAAACCTATGGCGATACGTTGGAAAAGGTATTTACTCGCTATGGAATACCTCATTTTGGAGACCGTCAACGACCTATGAACAATCATCCGCTTGGAGAATTGATGACGGATTTGCTCGGTATCGTTAAACATAGTTATAGTCGTGACATTATGTTCCGTTTATTGAAAACGGATTTGACACCTCTTACTCGCGAGGCCGTAGATGAATTAGAAAACTACGTGCTCGAATTTGGTATTGATCATCTACAGTGGGAACGAGATAACTGGTCCTATATGCGCCGCGTAGCGGGGCTTTCAGACGAAGAACAACCGGACGCACCGAGACATGCGCGCGTGAATGCATCGAGACAGGCCATCATGGATATTTTGATACCTTGGTTTGATTTTGCTACGTCTAGCGATGCGCATACAGGGGCGGAATGGTGTAAACATATCTACAGAGTCCTCGAAGAATTACAAGTGCCTCAACGCCTCTATGAATGGTCCTTAGAGGCTGAACGAGATGGCGATTTAGAATCCAAGGCCAGTCACGAGCAAATGTACAATGCGGTCATCGGATTTCTCGATGAAATGATGGTCCTCACCGATACGGAAACATTGACGTTAGATGAAATGATAGCCCTCTTAGAAGAGGCCCTCGATAATGTTCATTACTCCATGATTCCTCCGTCCCTCGATCACGTAGCGATTACCACCATAGAACGGGCGTACAGCCAATCGTGGCCTCGGGTCTATGTGATGGGCCTTAATCAAGGGGTGTTCCCACAAAACATGGGCGATGAAGGTTTGATCAAGGATAGAGAACGGGAAGCATTGGCTGAGGCGGGCATCGTTCTTGCGGAAGGAGCCTTGCCGAAGGCGTTTAATGAAAATTTCCTTCTTTATTTAGCGATGACGCGGGCCGAGCAGCATTTAACCATATCCTATGCAGGTTCCAATGATGAAGGGGAAGGACTTGAAAGCTCCCTCGTTATTAAACGGTTACAATCCCTCGGTTTCTGTACATCACCTATAGAGGTTCCTTTCACCATTCAAGATGGTACAGAAGATGAATACTTATGGCGTCCATATCAAAGTCTATCCCTATTATCTGAACGTTGGGGCGCTTTGTTTAGCGGAGTACCTGTGTCACCATTATGGTGGGGACTCTATAACTGGGCTCGCCATGATGGGGCCTACAGACCACGCTTAGAGGACGTGAGCCGTGGTATTCGCGACAATAATGATGTACCTATTATTGCGCCGGAGTTAGTAACTGGTCTGT
>OGYX01001978.1_pt1 | contig 13785 bp, 15 predicted proteins | sample 1576601 | NCBI WGS metagenome assembly OGYX01 (sample SAMEA3541561, study PRJEB24748) | human gut metagenome | biome: human gut; feature: human-associated habitat; material: faeces | place: China | collected 2012 | reverse complement strand
GGGTGCGCAGGTCGTGGGAGACATTGGCCAGCAGGTCCCGCTGCATCTGGGAGGCATGTTGGACTTCCTGCGCCATGTGGTTGAAGTCCTGCGCCAGATCGCCCAGCTCGTCGTTCCGCTTGGAGTCCACCTGCACGTTGTAATTGCCCTGGGCCACCTGCCGGGCCGCGCCGGAAAGCTCCCGCAGGGGCTTGGTGAACCACTCGCTGAACAGCCAGGCCGCCGACATGGAGAACGCAAAGATCAGTGCCGCCGCCAGCGGCAGCACGGTGCTCATCACCTGGCCGGCCTCCGCGACATGCATCAGGCTGGTGGTCACCAGCACCGTATAGCTGCCATCGGAGGTCGTTTTGCCCACCATCAGCTGGACAGAGCCGGAGGGCGTGGGCGGGTTGATCTTCCGCACACAACTGCCCGTCTCCCGGCAGAGCTGCCGCATGGCGCGGGCCGTGCTGTAGGAGAGCATTTCGCCGCCGGTGTCCGTGGGCTTGGTGCGGTGGAGATTGCAGTAGGAAAGGCTTTCGATCTTGAAGATCTGGCGCAGCGTGGTATCCGAGATGTCCACGCAAAAGCTGCTCATGCCGCTGTTTTCGAAGATCTCAGACCCCAGCTCGTTGAAAAAAGTGGTGTTGACATGGAGCTGGCTGCCAAAGCCCCAGTAGGAGAGGGTCTCCCCCCCGGCGATGGCCTTGTCCAGCCGCTCCACAATGGCGTCTGCCTGGGCTGTGAGCTGTTTCTGGATATGGGTGGTGTAGAGCGGTTCCAGCAGCCGGGTGCTCAGGAACCAGAACAGCAACAGCAGCAGCAGGCAGATGAAGCACAAAAACCACAACAGCTGCCCGCGGATGCCAATGGTGCGCCGTGTTTTGCGTTTGCTCGTATGCCGCATCAGGAGCAACGCCTCCGCTTACCGGGCTGCGTCGGGGTCGAACTTATAGCCGATGCCCCACACAGTTGCAATATAGCCGCGGCACTTGCCCAGGTGGCCCCGTAGCATCTTGACATGGGTGTCCACGGTGCGGTCCTCGCCAAAGTAATCGTAGTTCCACACTTTCTGCAAAATCTTCTCCCGGCTGAGGGCGATGCCCTTGTTGGAGGCCAGGAAGACCAGCAGGTCAAACTCCTTGGGGGTCAGGCTCACTTCCTCGCCCGAGACGCGGACGGTGTGGCTGGCGGTATCAATGGTCAGCTCCCCAAAGGTCATGGTGCCGTCCGAGCTTTCGGTGTGGGGCATGGTGCGGTTGAGCACGGCCCGCACCCGGGCTACCAGCTCCCGGGGGGAGAACGGCTTGACCACATAGTCGTCCGCGCCGCCCTCAAGCCCAGCCAGCTTATCGTATTCCTCGCCCCGGGCCGTCAGGATGATGACGGGGGTGTTGATGTGGCGGGTGCGCATCTCCCGCAGGCAGGTCATGCCGTCCATAAAAGGCATCATCAGGTCAAGAATGACCAGGTCATACCCGCCGCCGCTCAAAAGGCTCAGGGCCGCGGAGCCGTCACCGGCTTCCTCGCAGACATAGCCCGCATACTGCAAATGCTCCCGGATGAGCTCCCGGATACGGGGCTCATCATCAACGATCAGAATTTTAGCCATAAAAAGTCGCCCTCCTCAAATGCAAAAGGTGCTTTGTTTGTTTTATAGAATGGTCCCAATAGTCCCGATTTTATCTTAATACGACAATTGGAAATTTTTGTGAAGTTTGCGTGAAGCCTTTGGAAAACTCGTGTTTTGCTATAGTATACCACGGAGGAAAAGGCAAAACAATTGCGGCTGCAAAAGGTTTGTGTTATACTAATTTGATAAATCAATTCCCTTTGCAAAGGAAAAAAGCTTATGCGCATCGGACTGGTTGAGTTTATTTTGATATTGTTCATTGCGTCGGTCACGGTGGGGCCCCAGGTGGCCCTGTTTGTGGATGGCTGGCTTCGCCGTGCCAACCGTGCCAGCGCGCTGGCCGCCCGCCGCAAGGCTGAGGCACAGGTCCAGATGGCCATTGAGCGGGAAGCCCTGCTCCACCGGTTCCGGGCGGCCAGCAACGTGTTTGCGGCGCTGGCGGCCGTGGCGCTGGTGTACGCGCTGGTGTTCCGGCCCATCGACACGCCGCCAAAGACCTATGCCGCCCCGGAGAGAGCGGAGCGCGCCGAGTATGTGCGGAGCGTGGACCCCGCCGACGCGCTGAATTTGAGCGCCTATGAGATCGGCACGGCCATCCGGATGCAGGATGGCTGGCTCTATGCGGCGGCAAAGCTGCCCAAGGTAGGCGTTCTGATGCGGATGCAGCCGGACGGCAGTGGGATGAACGAGGTACTGGACGTGGCAGGCGGCGAGATCACAGACCTTGCCTTTGCGCCGGACGGCACCCTTTGGATGACGACGATCGAGGCCGACGGCGGCAAGCTCTGCCGGGTGAGCAACGACCAGTGGGGCGTGACCGTGGAGCCTGTGGTGACGCAGATCGACGGCAAGGCCCTCTCCTGCCCGGCGGCGGTGGCCGTGGAGGCAGACGGGAAAGTCTACTTCACCAACGCGGCGGATGTCTCCGTGAAGTATGGGCTGGAAAGCGCCCTCCGCACCGAGCTGCTGGCCCATACGGCCACGGGCTGGGTCTATGTCTATGACCCGGTGACCCGGGCCGTAGAGCGGGTGCTGGGCGGGGTGGCCGGGGCCTCCGGGCTGGCCCTCTCGGCGGACGGCGGGACGCTGTACGTCTCCGACCTTGGCAGCCGCTGCATCTGGGCAGTCCCGTCCAGTGGACGGGAGCTGATGGCTGGGGGCAAGGGCTGTGCACAGCTGGCCGCGGGCCTGCCCGGATACCCCGGGGCGCTGGCAGTGGAGGAGGACGGCACGGTCTCGGTGGGCTACCGCTGGGCGCGTTCCGCCTGGCTGGAAGACCACGCCGACGGCACCCTGCTGCGGGGTGCCGCCCTCCGGCTGAGTGAATCCATGCGGGAACGGCTGTTCCAGATGCCGGACGATGGCATCTGCGCCGAGCGCTTTGGCCCGGACGGGGCGCTGCTTGCCTCCTACGGCGGCAAGGCGCTGGGCGGTGTCCTTGCCCTCTGCCCGGCGGAGAACCGGGTGTATCTGGGCGTGGCCGGTGAAACTAAGATCCAGTGGGTAAGAATTTAAAACCGAGGTGTTTTAGAATGACGGAAGCGTTCAAACAACAAATCGAACAGGAAGCCCGGCAGGCGGTCACGGAGCTGCTGGAGCAGGCAAAGCTGAAAAAGGGCGATGTCTTTGTGGTGGGCTGCTCGTCCAGTGAGATCGTGGGCGGGCACATCGGCAAGGATTCCAGCCTGGAAGCGGCGCAGGCCGTGTACGCGGGCATTGCCCCGGTGCTGGCGGCGCAGGGCATCTGGCTGGCGGCCCAGTGCTGTGAGCACCTCAACCGTGCTATCATCATCGAGCGGGAAGCCGCCGAACGATACGGCTGGGAGGAAGTCTGTGTGGTGCCCCGGCCCCACGCGGGCGGCAGCTGGGCCACCACCTGCTGGAAGCAGTTCCATGACCCGATCGCCGTGGAAGAGATCAAGGCCCATGCGGGCATCGACATCGGCGGTACTCTCATCGGGATGCACCTCAAGCGGGTGGCCGTGCCGGTGCGCCTGAGCCTGAATCAGATCGGCGAAGCAAACATTCTCTGTGCCCGCACCCGCCCCAAGCTCATCGGTGGTGAGCGCGCAAAATATACCGAGGAGGATTGACCTATGGCGGAAAAGACACTGGAAGAAATGCGGGAAGCGGTGGAAGAGATCCGCGCCAAGATGGCGGCAGCCGCCCGGGAAGCGGGCCGCGACCCGGCAGCGGTGCAGCTCTGTGCCGCCTGCAAGACCCGCACAGCGGACATTGTTGCCGCCAGTGCAGCCCTGCCCATTGATTTGTTTGGCGAGAACCATGTGCAGGAGCTCTGCGCCAATTTTGACGCCGGGGCCTACTGCGGCAAGCCCAGCCATTTCATCGGCCATTTGCAGACGAACAAGATCAAAAAGGTACTGGGCCGTGCCAGCCTCATCCAGAGCGTGGACAGCGAGCACCTGCTGGCCGCCATTGAAAAAGAGTCTGCCAAGGCTGGCATCGTGCAAAACGTGCTGCTGGAAGTGAACATCGGCGGTGAGGAGTCCAAGACCGGTGTTTCCCCGGAACAGCTCTGGCCCCTGCTGGATGCAGCGGCTGCCCAGGAGCACATCCGGGTCAAGGGTTTGATGGCCATTCCCCCGGTGAACAACGACGACGCCCAGAACCGCCGCTACCTGGCCCAGGTGTACAAGCTGTTTGTGCAGGCCGGGGAGCGGGGCTACCAGAATGTGGCCATGGAGACCCTTTCCATGGGGATGAGCGGCGATTTTGAGAATGCCATCCGGGAGGGCGCTACCCTCGTCCGCATCGGCACCGCCATCTACGGCGAACGAGATTATAGTAAAAAAGCATAAAAAGAAAGAGGAATTATGCCTAAAACGACCATCCATGACCCCGGTGCACACCATACCAGCAGCGGGACTCTCATCCGGCGCTTTCTGCCCTATCTGGCCAAGTACAAAAAGGTGCTGTTCATCGACCTGTTCTGTGCAGCCCTGACCACCATGTGCGATATCATCCTGCCCAAGATCATGAGCACCATTACCAACTCCGCCATGGGTGTGGGCATCACGCTGACAGCCCAGATCGTGCTCAAGCTGGCAGCGCTCTACTTCGTGCTCCGCGTCATTGACGGAGCGGCGCAGTATTTTATGTCCGGCATCGGCCATATCATGGGCGTGCATATTGAAACCGATATGCGCAAGGACGCCTTTGACCACCTGCTGCTGCTGGACCACACCTATTACAACAACACCAAGGTGGGCACCATCATGGGCCGCATCACCAACGACCTGTTTGACGTGACCGAGTTTGCCCACCACTGCCCGGAGGAGTTCTTCATTGCGGGCATCAAGATCCTGGCCTCGTTCCTCATCCTGTGCCAGGCCAGTATCCCCTTGACGCTGGCGGTGTTTGCCTGCGTGCCCCTGATGGGCGTGGTGTCGGTCTACCTGAACCAGCGCCTGCGGGCCCGGTTCCGCCAGCAGCGCGTCCAGATCGGTGAGCTGAACGCCACCATCGAGGACAGCCTGCTGGGCCAGGGCGTCGTCAAGGCCTTTGCGGCGGAAGAGCAGGAGCGGGCCAAGTTCGAGCAGGGCAACCGGGATTTTGAGCAGATCAAAACGCTGGGCTATTACGCCATGGCGGCGTTCAATACCTCCACCCGCCTGTTTGACGGCCTGATGTATCTGGTGGTCATTCTGGCGGGCGGTCTCTCGCTGGTGTACGGCAAGATCAGCGCGGGCGATCTGGTGGCCTATGTGCTGTATGTGTCCACCCTGATCGCCACCATCCGCCGCATCGTGGAGTTTGCGGAGCAGTTCCAGCGCGGCATGACGGGCATTGAGCGCTTTGCTGAGATCATGGACACCCCTGTCCCCATCCACGATGCCCCGGACGCCAAGCCTCTCCAGCCCGGCCCCGGTGCCATCCGGTTTGAGGATGTCAGCTTTGAGTACCCGGACGACCACAATAAAGTCCTGCACCACGTCAGTCTGGACATCAAAGCCGGCGAGCGGCTGGCGCTGGTAGGCCCCTCCGGCGGCGGCAAAACGACGCTGTGCAACCTCATCCCCCGCTTTTATGATGTGACCAGCGGCCGCATCCTCATTGACGGGCAGGACATCAGCAAAGTTACCATCCACAGCCTGCGGGAAGATATCGGCATCGTTCAGCAGGACGTGTACCTGTTCAGCGGGTCGGTAGCGGACAACATTGCCTACGGCAAGCCCGGTGCCACCCGGGAGGAGATCGTCGAAGCGGCCCGTCTGGCGGGCGCAGAGCGGTTTATTCTGGCCCTGAAAGACGGCTTTGATACGTATGTGGGCGAGCGGGGTGTCAAGCTCTCGGGCGGCCAGAAGCAGCGGATCGCCATTGCCCGGGTCTTCCTCAAGAACCCGCCCATCCTCATTCTGGATGAGGCCACCAGCGCGCTGGACAACGAGAGTGAGATCCTCGTAGGCCAGAGCCTCGAAAAGCTGGCCCATGGCCGCACGACCCTGACCATCGCCCACCGGCTGACCACGATCAAGAACTACGACCGCATCCTCGTTCTCGGTGCCGAGGGCATTGAGGAAGCCGGCACCCACGAGGAGCTGCTGGCAAAGCAGGGGGTTTACTACCGCCTGTGGAACCAGCTCCCCGGCGAGGATACGCTGTAACAGGAGGAAAAACAGATGACAGAACGCGAAAAATGGGAAGCGGGCCTGTGGTACGACGCCAATTTTGATGAGGAACTCCGCATCGAACGCGAAAAGGCCGAAGAGCGATACACCGAGTTCAACCAGACCCGCCCCTCTCAGAAAGAAAAGCGGGCCGAGCTGCTGCACAAGCTGCTGCCCGGCATGGCGGAAGATGTGGTGATCCTGCCGCATTTCTACACGGACTACGGCTACAACTGCGTCATTGGCGCAGGCAGTTATCTCAACCACGGGGCCTACCTGATGGACTGCGCCAAGATCACCATTGGACAGCACTGCTTCATCGGCCCCGGCTGCGGCATGTACACGGCCATCCATCCCATCCTGCCGCAGGAGCGCAACAGCGGGATGGAGCTGTGCAAGCCCATCACGCTGGGCGATAACGTCTGGCTGGGTGGCGATGTGACCATTCTGCCCGGAGTCACCATCGGTTCCAATACGGTCATTGGGGCCGGGAGCGTGGTGGTGAAAGACATCCCCTCCGGTGTCGTCGCCGTGGGCAACCCCTGCAAAGTGGTGCGCCCCATTACGGAGGAAGACAGCATCTATTTCCACAAAGATTAAACAGACAAAACACAAAAGCGGGACCGCTGAATTTTCAACGGTCCCGCTTTTGTTTGTGGAAAACTTTGCGTTATGCGCCCACGATAAGGCGGACAGCGCCATAAATGCCGGCATCATTGCCGAGGCTGGCCTGCTTGATGGGGGTCTCACGGCAGGATTTGAAGGCATACTCCTGGAAGTGCTTGTTCAGCGGGGCAAAGAGGACGTCCCCGGCGCGGGCAACACCGCCGCCCACCAGGAATGCCTCGGGGTCTACTGTGGAGGCAATGTTGGCCAGAGCCATGCCCAGCGTGTCGGACATCTCATCCACCTCGCGGGCGGCGAGAGCGTCGCCATTGCGGGCAGCGTCAAAGACGTCCTTGGCGGCAAACTCGGTGCCGCGGAGCACGCAGGGGGTGTCCGGGTTCTCGTCCAGCAGCTTCTTCATGCAGCGGACCACGCCGGTGGCGCTGGAATACTGCTCCAGACAGCCCCGCTTGCCGCAGCCGCAGACGGCCGTTTCGTGGCGGTTGACCGTGATGTGGCCGATCTCGCCGCCCGCGCCGTGCACACCGTCAATGACCTTGCCATTGACGACGACACCGCCGCCCACGCCGGTGCCCAGCGTGACCATGACGGCATTTTTGGCACCCTTGGCAGCGCCCATCCAGATCTCACCCAGGGCGGCGACGTTGGCGTCGTTGCCCACCAGAACTTTCAGGCCGTCCAGCAGGCCGGAGAGCTGGGCGGAAACGTTCCGCTCGCCCCAGCCGCCGAGGTTGGCGCAGACGATGGGGACGATGCTGGAGTCCAGCACCGGGCCGGGCACGCCAATGCCCACGCCCTCTACCTGCTCGGGCTGGATGCTCTGCTCTTTCATCTTGCCCAGGACGGCAGCGGCCAGATTTTCCAGGATGTGCTCGCCTGCATGGGAGGTGTCGGTGGCAACTTCCCACTTTTCCAGCAGAGCGCCGGAGGTGGTGAACAGACCGATCTTGGCGGTGGTGCCGCCAAGGTCAATGCCGAATGCGTACTCTTTCATGATTCATTTACCCCTTTACTGCGGCGGACACACCGCCGGATTTTATTGATAATAGTATAACATAGTTCAGGGGATAAAAAAAGGCCCTCCCTTGCGGGAGAGCCGGAAAGCCTTGGGGAAATTATTCGTCGTCCTCGGTGTCGTCGTCTTCGTCCTCGGCATCCGATTTCGGCTTGTAGAAGATGCCGCTCAGGAAGATGCTGACGAAATACAGCAGCACCATGGGGAGCGCCACCATGCACTGGGACACGATATCGGGCGGGGTGACCACAGCTGCAACGAGGAAGATGCAGACAATGGCGACGCCTCGGACTTTCTTGAGCAGCTCCGGGTAGATGATGCCCATTTTGGACAGGATGATGGTGACCAGAGGCATCTCAAACACACAGCCAAAGATCATGAACATCGTCAAACAGAGGTTGACATAGCTCTCGATACTGGTGGTGGTCTGGATGTACTCAGCGCCCTCAATGCCCGTGCTCAGGAAACGGAGCATGAACGGCATCATCAGCTTGTAGGCAAACAGCACGCCCACGCAGAACAGTGCCAGGCCCAGCAGGATGACCAGCTTGAGGAAGAACGTCTCGCTCTTTTTCAGGCCGGGCTTTGCAAAGGCGTAGATCTGGTACAGCGCCACGGGCACCGTGATGACGAATGCCGCCAGCAGAGACACGCGGAAATACTGCATCAGCTTTTCCTGCGGGGCAATGGAAACAAAGGTGTAATAACCCTGGCCCATCGCCGTCAGGAGATCAATGAGGCGGTCCGCATACATCAGGGTGATGACGACGGAAACCACAAACACCACCGCGCAGATGATCAGCCTGTTCCGCAGCTCTTTCAGATGCCCGGTCAGCGTCATGCTGCCGTCGTCTTCCATGACTTCGGCTTTCTTTTTGCGCTTCAAGTTTGTAGCCACAATTACTCCTCGTCGTCTTTCTTCTCGGTCTGGGTCTCAGCCTTGGAGGTGTTCTCTTCCTCCTCGCTCTCTTCCATGCCCTTCTTGAAGTTGTTCATGGTCTTGCCAAACATCTTGCCCAGCTTCGGCAGGTTCTTGGGTCCAAAAATCAGCAGAGCAACGACCAGGATGATAAGCAGCTCGTTCGTACCAATACGCATAATAAAAATCTCCTTTTTACTTTTGCCGCGCCGTGTGGCGGGCGGATTCCAATGTATTCGGCAACCGCAGGCGCGGGTGCATCAAAATAGAGGGATACGGGGCAAAGGCAGCTCAGACCTTTGCTTCTTCAGCGGGGGCAGCTTCCTCCGCGGCCGGGGCGGCGGCAGGCTCTGCAGCTTCGGCAGGAGCGGCTTCGGGAGCGGCCTCTAACGGCTTCTCCTCTGCCTTGGGCTCCTCAGCGGATTTCTCTTCTGCGGTTTCCGTGGCAGGAGCCGCTTCGGCGGGCTTTTCCTCAGGTTTTGCGGCGGGGGCAGTGTCTTCCAGCTCCTCTACCTCTTCCAGCTCGGTCACTTCCTCTGCCTGCTCGGCCTTGGCGGCTTCTTCCTTGCTGGTCTTGCCAATGCCCGTAAAGCTCTTGGTCACGTCCTTGACGCTGTTGTCGATATCCTTTTTGATATCGGTCAGCGGAGCAACGGCTTCCTTGAGGGGGGCCTGGATCTCATTCAGCGGCTCGACCACGTTTTTCTGGATCTCCTCGGAGGCAGCGCCGGTGTATTTCTTCAGCTCACGGAGCATTTTGCCCAGTTTCTGTGCATAAACGGGCAGCTGATCCGGGCCGATGAAGACAAACGCGACCACCACGATGACCACGAGTTCCCAAAAACCAATTTTCATAGCGTTCCAATTCCTTTCCTGTGCCAGCGGGGCCGGCAGGGCTTTTTGTCCAGTATAACAGATTGTGCGGCGGTTTGCCAGAGCAGCGGGCCCGGAATCGGGCCGGATGGTTCATTTTTTGGGCACACCGTGCTATACTGGGCGGGGCAAAGGCGCTCTGCGCGCCGACGTTGCCATACATATACCGGAAGTGCATGAACACTACATGAATTTATTATGAATTATTTATGAACAAGTGGGCGCTTCCTGCAAATTTATCAACATACAAGATATTTTACAATAAAAATTACAGAAAGGATAACCAAAACATGAAAACACTCTATGCAGCCCGCTTTGCACGGGTGACCGAAAACCTTGCCAGACAGGGCCTGACCCAAATGATCGTCAGCGACCCGCCCACGATCTTTTATCTGACCGGGGTGCGCATCCAGCCCGGCGAGCGGATGCTGGCTCTGCTGCTCCGGGCCGACGGGAACCACCGTTTCTTCGTCAACGCGCTGTTCGGCACGCCGGAGGCGGGCATCCCGGTGGAAAACTACTCGGACGGTGAGGACGCCCCGGCAAAGCTCCTGCCCTGGCTGGAACGGGACAAGCCTCTGGGCATTGATAAGAATTGGCCCGCCCGGTTCCTGCTCCGGCTGATGGAGCTGGACGCGGCACCCGCTTACCGCAATGCTTCCGCCGCCTGTGACGATGCCCGCGCCGTAAAAGACGCTGCCGAGCAGGAGGCCATGCGGGCTTCCTCCAAGGTCAACGATGACTGCATGGCGGAGTTTGAGGCTCTCATCCGCCCCGGCATCACCGAAAAAGAGATGGCCGAAGCCATCCGGGGCATCTATGCGGCCCACGGCTGTTCCGGGGTCAGCTTTCCCCCCATCTGCGGCTTTGGCCCCCATGCGGCCGACCCTCACCATGACAACGACGACACCCCGCTGGAGGCGGGCCAGTGCGTCCTGATCGATGTGGGCGGCGTGTATCAGGATTACTGTTCCGATATGACCCGGACGTTCTTTACCGGGGAGCCCAGCGAGGAGGAACGCAAGGTCTATGAGCTGGTGCGGCAGGCACAGGCTGCCGCCGAAGCGCTGGTCAAGCCGGGCGTCCGTCTCTGCGATATTGACGCTGCGGCCCGCGACCTTATTACCGAAGCCGGCTATGGCCCCTACTTCAACCACCGCCTGGGCCACTTCATTGGTCTGGAAGACCACGAGGCCGGTGACGTCTCGGCGGTGAACGAGAATGTTGTCACCCCGGGCATGTGCTTCTCCATCGAGCCGGGCATCTACCTTCCCGGCAAGTTCGGCGTCCGGATCGAAGATCTGGTCCTCGTCACCGAGGACGGCTGTGAGGTGCTGAACCATTATCCGCATGAGCTGCGGGTGCATCCGTTCTAAGCGAAAAAGAAAACCCGCAGTCGGCGGGTTTTCTTTTTCATGTTTATCCGAGCACGGAATGCCGGTAAGCAATGGCGTTCTGGATACGGTCGGCTTCCTCTTTGCCGGCCAGCTGGCGCACCAGCTCCAGCGCAAAGGGGATGGCACCGCCCAGACCGTAGCTGGTGGTGAGGTTGCCGTCCACCACGACCTCTTCATCGTGGACGATGGCACCGGCCAGCTGATCCTGGAACCCGGCGTGGGCCGTGGCGTTTTTGCCCTTCAGCAGGCCCAGCGAGGCCAGAACGCTGGGGGCGGCGCAGATGGCGGCTACCTTTTTGCCCGCGGCGGCAAAGGCCTTGCAGGTCTCGGTGACGGTCTTGTTGGCGGCCAGGTTGGGGGTGCCCGGGATGCCGCCGGGCAGCACGACCAGATCGACATCCGAGTAATCCACGTCCTCGGCCAGTGCATCGGCGGTGAGGTGGATCTTATGGCTGCTCACCAGCTCTTTGCGGCCCATGGCGGACGCAACGGTCACTTCGACTTTCGCGCGGCGGAGCAGGTCGATGACAAGGAGTGCCTCGCACTCTTCGGTGCCGTCGGCAAAAAATACAACTGCTTTGCTCATAATCACTACCTCCTAAGCCTCGGTCTTGTCGGCGGGGACGGTGCCCTCTTCCAGCAGGCGGCGCAGCACGCTGTCGTCCCGGCTCAGGACGCGGCTCACCCGGCTGATGATGGCACTGGATGCGCCAATGTTGCCCATGATGCTGGTGTAGCTCTGCTTGTTCATCAGCTTTTCAGCGATGTTATAGCGCTGTTCCATGGCGCTGAGCTCGGCGTAACTGCACACATCCTGTAAAAAGCGGTAGCACTCCTCCGGCGTCTTCAGCTCCAGAAGAGCGGAATACAGGCCGGATTTTCCGGTGGGATGATCTTTTGCCATAAAGCTTTCCTCCCCTGATGGCATCTTGCGTCAGGCCCGCAGAAAGGGCACTTCAATACACTACTTTATTGTAGTGCAAGCGCGGCAAAAAAGCAATGGCTATTTTGCAGTTTTTACAGCATCCGCTCAAAAATGAGCTGGCCGGGCAGCCGCGTGGTCTCGTCCTCCTCGGCGGGGCCCAGCAGGCGGTAGCCTTTGGCCTTGAAGAACTGCTGCACGGGCAGGGCCTTGGCGTGGACGGTGCACCACACCCGGCCACGGCCCTCGCCCCGGGCCAGGCGTTCACAGCTGGCCACGATGTCCCGGCCCAGTGCTTTGCCCCGGAACTCCGGCTTGAGGTAGAGGTGGAGCAGGTGGAGAGAGGTATTTTCCATCTTCCAGGCAAAGTAGCCGATGACCTTGCCGCCCAGCAGCACGAGGAAGTAGTTGACATCGTTGTCAATGTCCTCCTCAATGGCGTCGGCGCTCTGCAGGGTGTCCACCAGCGTGTCCAGCTGCTTGGCGGGGTAATAGCGCTTGTACACCTCGTGCCAGAGCTCGCTGGCGAGGTCGGCAGTGGTGTGGATATATTTGGCTTTTGCCACAAGTTTGTAATCGGGTTTCATAGTTCTCCTTTGTTGTCGGTGGGTTCCGGCGGGCCCATGGGGCTTTCTGCCCCTTATTGTACCACGGTTTGCGGAAAATTCCAAACAAAAAGGCTGCTGCGCCTTTGCGGGTGCAGCAGCCTTGCATGTCTTTCAGGACATCCTGACGGGGTGTGTTTTACAGCGCAGCCTTATAGTTGTGATGAGTGGAGCTGTAGTTCACAACTGCTTCCATCAGGGTGACAGGCCACAACAGGGCCTTGACCAACATCTCAGCCGGCTTGACACATACCGTCTCCATGCTGCCAATACCGAACAGAACCAGACATGCGATACCGAAACCCAGAATGTAGTAGTACATCATCAAACCTCCTATATTTTTCCTGCCCCGCGGTGGTTCCGCAGAGGCATGTTGCAATGTGATCCTGGAGCGTCTTCCGCTCCTCTGTGACCCTATCATACTCCAACCATGCGATAAAGTCAATAGCCGAAATCGTGAAAGAAATTAAAGCTCGTTCTGAAATCTGGTAACTGTATTGAAATAAAGCAAACAAAAACGCTTTACTTTATCACGGTAAAGCTCTGAACAAAACTGACCTTGCAGCGGAAACAGTTTGTTCACAAAATCGGGCGAAATCAGGGCGAAAAAGGCGTTTTGTTTTTATATAAAAAACAGTATGAGTTTTTCGGGTGCGCGGCTGTTTTTCGCGGAGAGACGGGCGGGTGAGAACGGCATGCGGAAGAGTGGGTAAAAATGCACAAAGAATCATAAAAAAATTATCAAAAACCATTCTTGTTGCTGCGGCGAAAATGCGCTATAATATAGGTATTCAATTGGAAAGGAGATCGCAGCTATGGCAAAGGCGGCACAAGTTGTATTATTGGAAAACGAGTATTACCTCATCAAAGCCCCGAATGGAAAGGTGTTGGAAGTCAAAAACTTCAATACGGAAAACGGCGCTGCGATCCGTCTTTGGGATTATGCAGGCCACCCCTGGCAGCAGTGGAAGTTCGTGGACGCCGGGGACGGACGCTGGCGGATCGAAAACCGCTTTACCGGCAAGATGATCGATCTGGCCCTGGGCGGCGTGGTGGAGGGCACCTGGCTGCACCAGTGGAGCCGCACCAGCGGCCTGAGCCAGTGCTGGGCGCTGGAACCCACCCGCGGCGGGCGCACCCGCATCCGCAATGTGCTGGCTGCATATATGCCAGGAAGCAAATGC
>OGYX01001960.1_pt1 | contig 13879 bp, 8 predicted proteins | sample 1576601 | NCBI WGS metagenome assembly OGYX01 (sample SAMEA3541561, study PRJEB24748) | human gut metagenome | biome: human gut; feature: human-associated habitat; material: faeces | place: China | collected 2012 | reverse complement strand
ACTGATTCGTAGTCAGTCACTCTATCCAGCTGAGCTACCAACGCATACGTTCCGTCCGGAACAAGATGTATTTTATCACTCGTAAAGGGTTTTGTCAACAATTTTTTGAAATATTTTTGATTTTTTAGAAAAAGAGCGTCTTTTCGTCGTTCCAATTTCAGGTGTACCGGTACGCCGCCTTGATCACGGCTCCCCGGCGAGGCGCCGGGCGATTTTCACGCCCGTAGGGCCAGCGGGAGCAGGACTACCGGCAAAATGCCGTTTGCAGCACTTTTTCTTCTTTTTATTATACCGCTTTTGCCCTACTTGTGCTATAATAACTTTACTAATGTTTGAAAACGCTCCTTTTGGGGCAGCACGGAGGGTAGAACCTATGAAACTGGTAAGCGTGGAAACTCCCGAAAAGAGTGTCTGCAAAATGACGTTCAGCGCTTCTGCTGAGGAACTGGAGGCCGCATCCAACGCCGTGTACGAGCGCACCCGCGCCTCTTACACCATCAAGGGCTTTGCAAAGGGTGAGGCGGACCGCGCTCAGATCGAGGCGGACCGCGGAGAGCACACGTTCTGGTATGATGCCATCAACGACCTGATGGACAAGGATGTGCCGGCTCTGTATGACGCCGCCATGAAAGAGCACGGCTTCCGCGCCGTGGACGAGCCCACCTATGATCTGGTCAGCGTGAAGAAAGACGAGGGCTTTGTGGCCACCGCCACCACCGCCCTGCAGCCCGAGCTGAAGCTGGCCCAGACCTCCGGCTTCAAGGTCGAGTGCGTCACCCCGGCTGTCACGGACAAAGAGATCGACAATGTGCTGGAGCACCGCCGTCAGGCCTCTGCCGAGCTGGTGCCCCACAAGGGCCCGGCCGTCAAGGGCAATATCGTCCACATTGACTATGAGGGCCAGATGGACGGCCAGCCGTTCAAGGGCGGCTCCGCCAAGAACCAGACCCTGCAGCTGGGCAGCAGCCGGATGATTCCCGGATTTGAGGAGGGCATCCTGGGCCACAAGGGCGGCGAGGAGTTCGACATCTTTGTCACGTTCCCCACCCGCTACCATGTGAAAGACCTGGCCGGCAAGCCCGCCGTCTTCAAGATCAAGCTGATCGACGTCTGCGTCCGCCAGCTGCCCGCACTGAACAGTGATTTTGCCAAGAAAGCGGGCAAGGTGGACACCATGGAAGAGTTCCGTGAGCAGATCCGCCAGCAGATCCACGATGGCAAGCACGCCAGCGCCCTGAACCGCGCCAAGGATCAGGTCCTGACCCAGCTGGCCAACGCCGCGGAGGGCGAGATCCCCAGCGTCCTGGTGGAGAGCACCTACCAGCGCGAGATGGAGAACATCCAGCAGCAGCTCCAGATGCAGCGCGTCAGCCTGGACCACTACCTGTCCCAGGTGCACCAGACCCGCGAGACCTTTACCGCAAACGTTCACAAGGCTGCGGAGAACAACACCCGCGCCCGGATGGCTCTGCTGCAGGTGGCACAGCAGGAGAACCTCGTCCCCACCGATGAGGAGATGACCGCCAAGATGCAGGAGCGTGCCGACAAGCTCAAGAAGCCTCTGGAAGAGATCATAGCCAAGTCCAACGTGGAGAGCATTCGCCGCAACGAGGCCATCCGCCGCGCTGCTGACTGGGTGATTGAGCACTCCACCATCGAGGAGAAATAAGCAGTTTTCCAAGCCCGTGCCCTGCACGGGCTTTTTTGTTGTATTTCTTGACTTTTTCTTTGTTTTGCGTTATTTTTATAGTAGAATCTGTAATAAAATTTGGGCACGCCTGTCCAAGTCTCAGATTGGAGGTTTTGAACCATGAAAAAGCTATTCTGCACACTGTTGTCTGCGGCGGCAGCGGTGGCTCTGCTCTGTGGTTTTACCCCCTCTCCGCAGGAAAACAGCGCGGGAGCGGGGCTCATTACCAAAATCTATGAAACGGCAGAGGCCATCAGCAGCCTATCCGTCAGCGACAAATACGCCGATGTGACGGTAAAAGCCGATGATGTGGACCATGTGGTGGTGGAGTACAGCTACAACAGCTCCTACAACGATGCCTTTGGCACGGGCGGAGAGCTGTACAGCTTTACCATTGCGGGCCCGAGCCTGAACATTCAGGGCCTCAAGGGCGACGCTTCCATGAGCGTAAACAACAGCAAGTGCATCTGCACCATGACCGTCAAGCTGCCCCGCAGGGCGTTTGCAGGCCTCACGGTGGATACCAGCAACGGCAATATCACCATCCAGAATATGACGTCTCAGTCCAACACCCTGACCACCACCAACGGCAACGTTTCCATTACCGGCGGCAGCCTGGATAACCTGAACGCCACGGCCAACAACGGCAAAGTGGAGGTAAACAACCTGCTCACCCAGACCTTTGCCGCTTCCACCCGGAATGGCCGCATCAGCCTGGCCAACACCTCGGCTTTGAGCATTACCGCACAGGCCCAGAACGGTGACGTCAAGCTGGACCACACCTCGTCGCCCTACTTTTATTGCACCGCCACCAACGCCAGCGTGGTGGGCACTGTGACGGGCCGCGGCGCGGAGTATGGCCTGAACCTGACCGCAGGCAGTGGTCGCGTGACCCTTACCGACGCCAACGACGATAGCTTCGCCATCCGCAGCAGCGCCCCTGTCCAGCAGAATCTTGGCGCCGCCCAGAGCTTTACGGCCAATGCCAGCAACGGCAACGTGAACCTGGAATTCGTGCAGTGAGGCACCTTTAAAACGACAAACACTCCTCTGTAAAACCAACAGGAGCCTGTGCCGGGAAGCGATTCCCACGCACAGGCTCCTGTTGGTTTTTGTTATTTTACTTTGTCAGCAGGTTGAAGCCCATGACCACGATGCCCAGCACCACCAGCACGATACCGGTCGCGCGGTTGAGGGTCTTGGCGTCCGCCTTATTGGCAAAGACCGCCGCAATACGGGCCCAGAGCAGGGTAAAGAGGACGCAGAGGGCAAACACGGACCAGTCCGGGGCCCCGCCGATGGCAAAGTGGGAGACAGCACCCGTCAGGGCCGTGAACGTCATGATGAAGACGCTGGTGCCCACGGCGGTCTTGAGCTCATAGCCCAGCACGCTGGTGAGGATGAGGAGCATCATCATGCCGCCGCCGGCCCCCACAAAGCCGCAGATAAGGCCGATGATGACACCGCAGACGATGGACTGGATCGCACGCTTTTTCGCAGAGATCCCCTGCATGGCCTCTTTGGTGGTCATGACCGGCTTGACAATGAACTTGATGCCCAGCAGGAACGTCATAAACACCGAGAAGCCGCCCATCGCCCGAGAGGGAACAAGGCTTGCCAGCCAGCTGCCCACCACCGTGAATCCCAGCACGCTGGCCATCATGATGAGGCCGTTTTTCACGTCCAGATTCTTATTCTTGTGGTAGGTGTAAGCGGACACCGCACTGGCCAGCACGTCCGACGAAAGGGCGATGCCCACGGCCATGTAGGGGTCCATGCCCAGAAACGTGATGAGCATGGGGCTGATGACCGCCGCCGCACTCATCCCGGCAAAGCCGGTGCCAAGGCCGGCACCCATTCCGGCAAAAAATGTGACCAGAAGAACATACAAAATTTGCATCTTAATCTTCCCCCTCAATGATGGCATCCAGATTTTTGCTCATGGTCTCCAGCGTGGCAAAAAACGCCGCCCGCTGGGCTTCGTCCGTGTGGTCCAGCAGCCGCTCCAGAAAACGGTTCTGCACCTCCCGGCCCCGCTCTACCACGGAGCGGGCCTTCTCCGTCCCGATGAGCAGGGTCTTGCGGCGGTCACCTGCCACGGCCTCCCGCCGGAGGTAACCCTCCTGCACGAGGCGGTCCACATTGACCGAGACAAGGTTCGCTTTTAGCTTTCGCACCTCCACGATGTCGCTGGCCGTCTTGTATTCGGGGTTATTGACGAGGAACAGCAGGATATCCAGCGCCGTCTGCGGCAGCTTGAGTTCCTGACACAGGGGCTTGCAGGCGGCGTTGTAGCCCACCATAAACTTCTGTGAGAATTCCAGGCTGGGGTTCATGCCATGTCACTTCTTTCAATTTTAGATTGTTCAAATTTGAAGTGATTATAGCACAGGCCGTTTTCTCTGTCAAGGATGAAAAAAAGCTCTGCCGGAACCCGACAGAGCCTTTTTCCTATTTTGCCGTTAAATCGCCAGCAGGATCAGCCGCATTACCAGCGCGCAAAGCCACGCGGTGACGCACTGGTTTAACACCATGATGGCCGCCCACTTGCCGCCAAGCTCGCGCTTGACAGAGGCCACTGCAGCAATGCAGGGGGTATACAGCAGGCAGAAGACCAGCAGCGGGGCCGCCTGGGCCGGGGTAAGGGCAGCTGCAAAGGCTGCCGAGGAGCCGAACAGGATGGTCAGGGTGGAAACAACGCTCTCCTTTGCCATAAAGCCGGTGATGAGGGCCGTGGAGACACGCCAGTCGCCAAAGCCCAGCGGCGCGAACAGCGGTGCGATCCCGCCCGCCAGCAGGGCCAGAATGCTGGTCTGCGGGTCAGACGTCAGGCGGAGCCGGAGGTCAAAGTTCTGCAGGAACCAAATGACGATGGTGGCTATAAAGATGACCGTAAACGCCCGCTCGAGAAAATCCCGGGCCTTTTCCCAGAGCAGCTGGGCCACGTTTTTCAGGCCCGGCAGGCGATAGTTGGGCAGCTCCATCACAAAGGGCACGGCCTCGCCCTTGAAGACCGTTCCCTTGAGGAGAATGGCCATTCCTACGCCCACGAGGATGCCAAGGAAATACAATCCCACCATGACCAACGCGGCCTGACGCGGGAAAAATGCCGCTGCAAACAGGCTGTAAATGGGCAGCTTGGCCGAGCAGCTCATAAACGGTGTGAGCAGGATGGTCATTTTTCGGTCACGCTCCGAGGGGAGGGTGCGGCTGGCCATCACGCCGGGCACTGTACAGCCAAAGCCGATGAGCATGGGCACGATGCTGCGGCCCGAAAGACCGATGCGGCGGAGCAGTTTGTCCATGACGAACGCCACACGGGCCATGTAGCCGGTATCTTCCAGCAGGGAGAGGAAGAAGAACAAGGTCACAATGATGGGCAGAAAGCTCAGCACGCTGCCCACGCCTGTAAAGATGCCGTCGATGACCAGTGAGTGCACCGCCGGGTTGACTTCCCATGCCGTAAGGGCGTTATCCGTCAAGGTGGTCAGCCGATCAATTCCCGCTGCCAGCAGGTCCTGCAGGCCTGAACCGATGACGCCGAACGTCAGATAGAACACCAGCGCCATGATGCCCACAAAGGCCGGGATGGCCGTATATTTGCCGGTGAGGATCCGGTCAATGCGGTTGCTGCGGAGCTGCTCCTTGCTCTGATGGGGCTTGACAACGGTCTGAGCCACCAGCTGGTGGATAAAGTGGAACCGCATATCCGCAATGGCAGCGGCCCGGTCCAGCCCGCGCTCCTGCTCCATCTGGAGGATAATGTGCTCGATCATTTCTTTTTCGTTCTGATCCAGCTGCAGGGCCTCCTCAATGCGGTGGTCGCCCTCCACCAGCTTCGTGGCGGCAAAACGCACCGGGATGCCAGCTGTCTTGGCGTGGTCCTCAATGAGATGGATGATGCCATGGATGCAGCGGTGGACCGCACCGCCGTGGTCGTCCTCGCCACAGAAATCCAGCCGGCCTGGGCGTTCCTGATACTTTGCCACATGGATGGCATGGTCTACCAGCTCATCCACACCCTCGTTCTTGGCCGCGGAGATGGGCACCACCGGGATGCCCAGCATGGCCTCCATCTTGTTGATGCGGATGGTACCGCCATTTCCGCGCACCTCATCCATCATATTCAGCGCCAGCACCATGGGGGTATCCAGCTCCATGAGCTGCATCGTTAAGTACAGGTTCCGTTCAATGTTGGTGGCATCCACGATGTTGATGATGCCGGTGGGTTTCTCATTGATGAGGAACTGCCGGGTGACGATTTCCTCGCTGGAATAGGGCGACATGGAGTAAATGCCGGGCAGATCGGTCACTTCGGTCTCCGGGTGGCCCTTAATAGCACCGCTCTTGCGGTCCACAGTCACACCCGGGAAATTGCCTACATGCTGGTTGGAGCCGGTAAGCTGGTTGAACAGGGTGGTCTTTCCGCAGTTCTGGTTGCCCGCCAGTGCAAAGGTGAGGGTCGTGCCGTCCGGCAGCGGATTCTCTCCCTTTTTGGTGTGGTAGCGGCCGCCCTCGCCCAGGCCGGGGTGCTCTACCACTTTCTGTTCCGGGCGGGCAGCGGGCACCACCCGGACGGTTTTTGCCGGGGAAACGTTGATCCGGGCCGCGTCATCCAACCGGAGGGTCAGGGCGTAGCCGTGGATCTGCAGCTCCATCGGGTCACCCATGGGTGCAAACTTGACAAGGGTGACCTTTTCCCCAGGGATCAGGCCCATATCCAGAAAATGCTGGCGGAGGGCCCCCTGTCCGCCAACCGTCTCAATGACAGCGCTTTCGCCGATGTTCAGTTCTTTCAGTGTCATGGTTGTCCGCCTTTCTTCGACCATTTGTTAGTCTGTATTAACAATGGTACTATAGGCTAACTTTTATCCTTTGTCAAGGGATGCCAACGACAAATTTCGTCGCGGACCGCATTTCATAAAATGTCCTATTGTGAAATGACCTCCGCGATGCAAAAACACCCCTGTCTGCCGCGGCAGACAGGGGTGTTTTCAACGTTATGGACAATCGCAGTGGAAAATCCTTTTATTTTGCAGTGTGGTAGCCGTCGGGGTTCTTCTTCTGCCAGTTCCAGCTGTCGGCGCACATCTCCTCGATGCCGTACTCAGCCACCCAGCCCAGCTCACGCTTGGCTTTGGAGGGGTCGGCGTAGCACTCGGCGATATCGCCGGGGCGGCGGGCCTCGATGACGTAGGGGAGCTTCTTGCCGCAGGCTTTCTCAAAGGCATGGATGACATCCAGCACGCTGTAGCCCTTGCCGGTGCCCAGGTTGCAGATGAAGAGGCCGCAATTGGTCTCCAGCTTGCGGATGGCGCAGACATGGCCGCGGGCCAGATCCACCACGTGGATGTAATCGCGGACGCCGGTGCCGTCCGGGGTGGGGTAATCGTTGCCGAAGACGTGCACTTTTTCCAGCTTGCCCACAGCGACTTTTGCAATGTAGGGCATCAGATTGTTGGGGATCCCGTTGGGGTCCTCACCAATGAGGCCGGACTTGTGGGCACCGATGGGGTTGAAGTAGCGGAGCAGGGCCACGTTCAGGGTGGGATCCGCCTTGCAGACATCGGTCAGGATGCGCTCGGTCATGGCCTTGGTGGTGCCGTAGGGGTTGGTGGTGGCACCCACGGGGAAGTCCTCGGTGATGGGCACACTGGCGGGGTCGCCGTAAACGGTGGCCGAGGAGCTGAAGACAAAGTTCTTGCAGCCGTGGCGGCGCATCACATCCAGGATGACCAGGGTGCAGTTGAGGTTGTTATAGTAGTATTCAATGGGCTTGGAGACACTCTCGCCCACAGCCTTGTAGGCTGCAAACTGGATGACCGCGGTGATGTCCGGGCACTCGGTGAAGATCTTCTCCACATCCTCATGCTTGGTCATATCGGCCTGATAGAAGCGGAAGTCCTTGCCCGTGATCTGCTTGACCCGCTCCAGCACCACCGGAGAAGCGTTATAGTAGTTATCGGCCACCACCACATCGTAGCCAGCGTTCAACAGTTCAATGCAGGTGTGGCTGCCAATGTAGCCAGCGCCGCCGGAAACCAGAATTGCCATTGCAAAAACCTCTCTCTCGTCACCATTGTTGCATTCTTTGTAAGGGCCTTGCCCCTGCTGCCTAAAGAATACCGCTTTTTGCACGCGGAATCAAGTACCGCCCATTTTATGCGGCTGGATTCTTGTTGCATCTTTTTCTGCACGATGATGGAACCACAAATTTTTTTGCACCCTGCACATGGAGGGAAGACGCTTTTTGTGCAAATGAGAGAAAGATCACCCGGAACACAAAAATGACCGCCCAGCCGGGCGGCCATTTCATTCTCTCTTTTTAAAGGCGTCCGCACTGGCGTCCGGTAAAGAAACGCAGCGTGGTGTTGGCACGGAAGACCTTGCCCGCGCGGAGGATGGTGGTGGGAAACTCCGGGTGCGAGGGACTGCAGGGGAAGTGCTGGGTCTCCAGCGCAAAGCCGCCGTATTTCTGCAGCGGCACGCCGCCCTTGCCCGGGGTGGGGCAATCCTGCAAAAAATTGCCCGTGTAAAGCTGGATGCCCGGCTGAGTGGTGTACATCTTCATGCTGATGCCGCTTTTCTCGCTGGTGGCCCAGGCGCACAGGCTCTGGCTGGAACCGCGGTCCCGGTCAATGACAAAGCAGTGGTCAAAGCCGCCGCCCACCATGGTGGTCTGGGAAAAGCCCGTGTCGATGTCCCGGCCCAGCGGTTTGCCGGAAGTAAAATCCATCGGCGTGCCCGCCACGGGCAGGATGCGCCCGGTGGGGCAGGTCTCGTTGTTGCCCTCCAGATACCGGGACGCGTAGAGCTTGAGCTTCTGGTTCAGCACATCGCCCTCACCATCCAGATTAAAATATGTATGGTTGGTGAGGTTCAGCACGGTGTCCGCGTCGGAGGACACCCGGTAGTCCATCCGCAGGGCATTGTCCTCCGTGAGGATATACCGCACCGAAATTTTCAGATTGCCGGGGAACCCGTCTTCTCCATCCGGGCTCTCCGCCTCCAGTAACAGGGTATCGCCAAAGGATTTCACATCGTAGATCTTGCGCGGGAATGTGCCATGCAGATGGTTTTTGCCATTGTTGGCTTCCAGATGGTAGGCCCTGCCGCCTACACTGAACACCGCGTTCTCGATCCGGTTGGCGTACCGCCCCACAAACGCGCCGCAGCAGGTGCTGCCTTGGGAGTTGAAGTCGTTTTCGTAGTCGGCCAGGGTGTCATGCCCTATGACCACGTCCACCGGGCCCTTTTTTGTGGGGACAAGGATATTTTTGATCACACAGCCATAGTTCAGCACATGCACTTCCAGTCCGCCGGGGTTGGAGATGATGTACTCGTTGACCTTTTCGCCGCTTTTTGTCACGCCAAAAGGCTTGGAACGAAACTGTGCCATTGCGCTCGCCTCCTCATCATTTGGTTCACACCCAGCAGGCGCACTCCTGAGTGTATCTTTCATAATTATGATTATATCACAGTTTCACACGCTTGTGGGCAGAACTTTTTAGAATTAACAGCCAATATTTTGGGAGATTTTTTGGTGGTTTTGCAAAAAGAAAATCCTCATGGAGCGCTCCATGAGGATTTTTTTGTTTGCAGGGGAATTTATGCTTGCGCGTTGGCCTGCGCCAGAAACTCGGCCGCGTCGTCCGGGATGTCGTCCAGGTCTTCCTCGCTGCCGATATCCACGTTGAGCGGCGGCTTCTTGAAGAGGATGTCGTACATCAGCGGGACGATGTACAGGGTCATCAGGGTGGCGTAGCTCAGGCCGCAGATGATGACGACGCACATGCCGCGCATCAGCTGTCCAGCCATATCATTGCTCAGGGCCGTCTGGAGCATGGCCAGCACCGTGGTCAGGGTGGTCATGAGGATGGGGCGCATACGGGTCTTGCCGGTGGCGATGAGGGCCGCGCGGCGCTCCATGCCGCCCAGACGGAGCTGGTTTGTGTAGTCCACAAAGACGATGCCGTTGTTGACGACGGTACCCATCAGGACGATGAAGCCCATCAGAGAGATCATGGTCAGCTGCTGGCCCGTGAGCAGCATTCCCAGCAGGCCGCCGGTAAAGGCCAGCGGGATGGTAAACAGCACGATGAACGGGGACAGCAGGCTCTGGAACTGTGCCACCATGACCAGATAGACGAACGGCAGGGCCAGTGCCAGCCACTGCACCATCTCATTGGTCATCTTGTTGACGTTGCCGGACTCGCCGCCCACGTCAAAGGAACAGCCCTCCGGCATCTCATCGGTCAGGGTGTAGGCGTCCAGCGTCTTCTCGACCTGACGGGCCTGCACGGTGGTATTGTAGCCGGGCAGAGTGTCCGCCGTGACGGTGACGAACTGGGTCTGGTTCTCGCTGGTCAGGGAGTCGGGGGCCGTGCCCACGGTCCAGGTGGCAATATCGCTGAGCTTACAGGTGCCCGTGGTGGTGGTGCCATCGGCGGACATGGTGGTGGTCTCAAAGGGAATGCCCATCATGTTTTCCTTGGTGACGGGGTCCAGGTTATCGGTGATCTGGACCGTCATGGAAGCGCCATCCACCACAACGGGGGTCTTGGCGGTGGTGGTGGTGGTCAGGTCCGCCGCGATCTGCTGATACACCTGCGCGACGGTCAGGCCATAGGCACGGACCTTATCACGGTCGATCTGCAGCTCAATGGTGGCGTCGCCGTTGCCCAGGCCGGTGGTGGCGTTGGTAAAGCCCTCGGTGTTGTTGACCATCTCCACGACCTTATCCGCCAGCTGGGTGATGGTAGCCGTGTCGGGGCCGTAGACCTTGACGCTGAGGCCGTTGGACATCATGCTGGTGAGCTCCTGCATTCCGCTGATCTCCACGGTGCCGGTGCAGTTTTCCACGCTGCCCAGGGCGTCTTCCAGCGCCTGGCGGGCGGTTTCGATCTGGGTGGAGGAGAGGCTCTCATCCAGTTTGACATTGATCTTATAGCTGCCGTAGCTGTTGGCCGCGTTCAGCAGGTCGGTAATAGCCTTGGGAAGGCCCAGCTGGCCAACGTCGATGCCGGCCACGCTGGTATCGGTGGTGATGCCCACCTCTTCCACATGGTCCACCGCCATCAGGGCTTCCACCACCTGCCCGGCCACATCGTAAGAATCCTCCTTGCTCATATCCGCCGTGGTCGAGATCTCCACAATGGCCTCGTTGCTGGTGATCTCCGGCAGCAACGTAATGCCCATGGAGAAGACCCGCCAGCCGCAGAAAGCCAGCAGAACGATGGCAGCCCCCAGCGGGATGGCACGGTGCTGGAAGCACCACTCCAGGCTCTTGCCGTACTTGTCCTGCACTTTCTCAAACCAGGCCAGCTTCTTGGGCTCGGCCTTTTTCAGCACGGTGGAGGACGCCGCCGGGACAACGGTAATGGCCACGATGAGGGAGGCCATGAGGCAGTAGCCGATGCAGAGAGACATGGGCTGCATCAGGTTGCGCACCGTCTCGGAGGTGAAGATAACGGGCACGAAGACGCAGACCGAGGTGAGGGTAGAGGCCACAATGGACATGCCCACCTGCTTTGCGCCCTGCACGGCCGCGCGGGGTGCAGGGACGCCCCGGCCCCGCAGACGGTAGATGTTCTCAATGACGACGACCGAGTTATCCACCAGCATACCGATGCCGAGGGAGAGGCCCGCCAGCGTCATGACGTTGAGGTCCAGCCCGGTGAAGTACATCAGCACGATGGCGAACAGAACGGACAGCGGGATGCTGATGCCGACCACGAGGGTGGGCTTGATATCTTTCAGGAAGATGGCCAGCACGATGATGGCCAGAGCGGCACCCACGATCATGCTGGTGAGGATGCTCTTGACAATAACGGTAATGTAGTTGCCCTGGTTGGACAGAACGACCACTTTCAGGCCGTCGTACTGGGCTTCCAGCTCCTTGAACGCTTCCAGACAGTTATCCGAAACCGTGCTGGCGCTGGCCGTGGAGCTCTTGAAAATTTTGAGCACGGCGGCCCGCTCGCCATTCAGACGGGTATAGCTGGCCTCGGCGTTATCAATGACTTCCACATCCGCCACATCGGAGAGGCGGACATCGCCAAAGCCATCCACATGGAGCAGCAGCGCGCCCTCGATATCGGCCACGCTGTCGTACTCCTCGCCAACTTTCAGCAGCCAGGATTTTCCGCTGGAGTCCTTGACGTAGCCGGCGGGCATGGAGAAGTTCTGGGCGTAGATGAGGGTGGCCAGCTTGTCGATATCCAGCTGCTTGGCCACATCGGCGCTGGCGAGGGCTTTCTCCTTGGCCGCCTCATACTGGGCGTTGGCCTCGTCGTACTGGGTCTGGTAGTTGTTCAGCATCTCACGGGCTTCGGTAAACTTCATGTACGCGGAGAGCTGCTGGCTGGAATAGCTGCCCAGCGCCTGGGAGAACGTGTTCATCAGCTCGGGCACATTGTCCATTGCCTTGATGGTATCTTCCAGCGTTTTATAGATGGTGCTCATGCTCTGCTGCACTTCCAGGTCGCCCGCCAGATCTCCGGCGGTGCTGCCGTCGGCACCCGTTTCCAGGTTCAGGCGGTTCTGCAGCTGCTGCAGGGCAACGGTGAGCTTATCGGTGATATCGCGCAGCTCGCCGATGATGGAAATGAGGGAGTCAATGTCCCGCATTCCCGTCTCGTTGAACTGATCCACCACATGCTGCAGGCCATCGCGCACCTCGATCAGCGCCTGCTGGATCTCCGGCTCGTTGACCACGGCGATCAGCTGGTTCACACTGTCCAGCAGGGCCTGCGCCTTATCCCGGACGGTGGTCACAGCGGCACCCACCTCGGTGCCCATCTGGGCCATCACGGTATCGGAGACCATGTCGCCGTAGTTTTTCAGCTGTTTTTCGTACTCCTTGCGGCCGGCTTCGATCTGGGCCTGGGCGGCTTCCAGCTGCTCATGGGCCGCCGCCAGCTGGACGTCGATGGTCTCCAGCAGCTTCTCGTTGATGACGTCGATCTTGGACTGGCTCAGCTGCACCTGCACCATCTTCTCGATAAGGCCGTTGGCCGAGATGCTGGACACGCCGCCCCTGCGCTCCACATAGGGCACCAGCGTGCCGCTGACGAAATCGGAGAGGTCGTAGACATCACTGCCTTCGCGGCTGATGGCAACCGTCATAAAGGCATTCATGTTCATGCTGTATTCAATGATGGAAGGGGTCAGGCAGCTGCTTGGCAGGCTGGACACCGTCTGGTCCACCTTGTTGGACACCTTGACCATGGTGCTGTTCATATCGGTGCCCTCGGAGAACTTCATCAGCAGCAGGCTGTAGTTTTCCGCCGAGGTGGCGGTGATGGTGTCCACACCCGCCACGGTACCCAGGGCATTTTCCATCACGTCGGAGACTTCGCTCTCCACACGCTCCGGGCTGGCACCGGGGTAAACCGTGACCACCATCAGGTACGGCGTGCTGATGTCCGGCAGCAGGTTGGTCTGCATGTGGCTGAGGGCCACGAACCCCAGCAGCAGGACCATGACAACACCAACCAGCACCGTAAACGGTTTTTTGACACTGAATTTTTCCATTTCTTCCTACCGTTTCTCTTAGGCCCCCAAGCAGCGGGGCTTAAATTTCCTTTAGTATCCTTATTATACACGAGGGGGAGGGGGTTGCAATAGTCCCTTGGTGAATCTTTTATAAAACTTAAGATACTTTTCCGCAACCGGGGAATTCTCCGCTCGATTCCTCAATTTTTTGACCCGTTTCCAGAATTTTCATGTCGAAATCAGGTTGTATACGAACGAGCCGGGCCGATCATTGCACCCGCCGCCCAATTTTTTGAGGCCCGAACACGGTGCCCGGACGCGGCGATTTTATTTTTTTCGTGGAAATGTGGTTTTGATTATGGTATACTAACATCAGAATGGAATATCAGGCTCATTTGGAGCCCGACTCAGATACAACGAGAACAACAACCACCCCAAAGAGGAATGCTATGAAAAAAGTCATCTCTGTCCGTTTTAAGGACAACGGCAAAAGCTATTATTTTGACCCCGCCGATGCTGACATCAAGGCCGGGGATTACGTCATTGTGGAAACTGCCCGCGGCATTGAGTGCGGCGAGGTGGTGCAGGGCGTGCGGGAGATCGCCGACACGGCAGTGCCCAAGGCCCTCAAGCCCATTACCCGGATGGCCGACAGCGTGGATGTGCGCCGGATGCGCCAGAACCGCGAGGACG
>OGYX01001952.1_pt1 | contig 13933 bp, 9 predicted proteins | sample 1576601 | NCBI WGS metagenome assembly OGYX01 (sample SAMEA3541561, study PRJEB24748) | human gut metagenome | biome: human gut; feature: human-associated habitat; material: faeces | place: China | collected 2012 | reverse complement strand
ATATACAGAAACACACAAAAAAAAAGGTGCGTCACAGACTTATGACACACCCTCACATTTACTGTTGAAAATGTACCGGATGATGCTGTATTGCAAATCTCTTATATCGGTTTTAAGACATTGGAAGTGCCGGTAAAAGGTCAGACAACCTTTAATATTACATTGCAAGAAGACACAGAGAACTTGCAAGAAGTAGTGGTGGTCGGTTATGGTTCTTCTGTGAAGAAGGATTTGACTACGGCAGTTACGAGTGTAAGTAGCAAAGATTTTTTGGCTGGTGCCGTGAATGATCCGATGCAGATGGTGGATGGAAAAGTAGCCGGAGTCGTGGTTAATAGTGTTGCCGCTGCTGACCCGAATAAGAGTGGTAGTATTCAAGTGCGTGGAGCTTCTTCTTTGAAGGCTGGTAACAGTCCGTTGATTGTGATTGATGGTATGCCGGGAGGAGATTTGCGTAATTTGGCACAGTCGGATATCGAGTCCATTACCGTATTGAAAGATGGTTCTGCTGCAGCTATCTATGGTTCTCGTGGTGCAAATGGTGTAATCTTGGTAACGACCAAACAAGGGAAGGCGGGTAAGACGACTATCACGTATGATGGCTATGTCGAACATGATTTTGTAGCAAGCAAACCAGATGTTTTGGATGCAGATGCCTATTTGGACAAGGTTACAGGTGCTGTTGATTACGGGCATCGAACCAATTGGTATGATGAGTTGATCAATAAAAATAATTTTGGTCATAATCACAATATTTCATTGTCCGGTGGTAGCGAAACAACTATTTTCCGTATGTCTGCTAATTTTAAAGGTAAGGAAGGATTGGATATCGCTTCTGATCGTAAAGAATACGGTTTACGTGGAAACTTTAAGCATACGACTTTGGAGGGGTTGTTGGAAGTAGGCGGTAATTTCTCTTATCGTATAGCTGACGAAGATTATACGGATTATGCTTCGTTCAAGCAGGCTGTTCAGTTGAATCCGACGTTCAGTGTGGATGAGATGGATGCATTCAAAGGTAATAGTTATTCCTTTAATCCTGTCAAAAATTTGACGGAGCAGGAGAATGGTGCAAAACAGGAATATTCCACAATCGATTTGAACTTGAAACTGAACATTCTGAAAAATCTGAATACAGAATTAAAGCTTGGTCGCCAAGGACATAACAAGAAACAGTCTCAGTATAAGTTCAAGACACATAAAGATTGTATTAATGGAAATTATAATGGTTATGCACTCTTGAAACAGGAAGCTTGGACAGATTGGACATTGGAATGGTTGGGAAATTATTCGTTCAAAATCAATGATGAACATGATTTCAAAATTATGGGCGGTTATTCCTATCAGCAATTCGATTACGAATGGTTCTCAGCATCGAACCGTGATTTTCCTTCCGATGCATTCTTATATAACTATCTTCAAGGCGGTGAGTACGAAAAGGTGAATGGCCGCTTGGGGATGGAATCCCATAAAGAAGAAGAAAAAACAATCGCGTTTTTGGGGCGTATTAATTATAACTGGAATGACGTATTCTTGTTTACAGGATCTTTACGCCATGAAGGTAACTCTAAGTTTGGTGAAGATCATAAATGGGGACTTTTCCCGGCAGCATCGGCTGCTTGGCGTGTGTCCAAATTGCCGGTGTTTGAAAACAGTTCTGCCGTTGACGATTTAAAACTTCGTTTTTCGTATGGTGTAACCGGACGTTCCGGGTTCGACCGTTATACGGCACAGGCCAAATATTCTGGATTCGGACAGTACTATAGTGATACTTATGGTAAATTTATCATGGGGTATGGACCAGGTAATAACCCAAATTATGATTTGGCTTGGGAAAAACAGATTTCTTACAACTTGGGTATTGATTATACTTTATTTAACTCTCGTCTGTCGGGTAGCTTTGATGCATTCATTCGTGAAGGTCGTGATGTAATCGGTGAATATCCTGTTCCTTTGCCACCGTATCTGCATGATAAAATTTATGCAAATGTGGGTACAACTACATCTAAAGGTTTTGAGTTCCAAGTGAATTGGGATGCAGTACAAACAAAAGATTTTTCTTATTCTACAAATTTGAATTTGGCTTATACAAAATCCAAACTGAAATCATTCTCTAACGAAAAGTATCAGTTGGGGTATATAGAAGGTGATGGATTCCCCTCTCCGGGTAATCCTGGTTCGGCTCAGCGTCTAGAAGACGGAATCGAGATAGGTTCTTTTTATGGATTCCGTTATGCAGGTGTCGATGATGCAGGTAATATCCTGATTTGGGAAAAAGGTGAAGAAGGTGGAGTAACGAAGTTGGGAGCCGATGGTAATGAACAGGATAAGGTTTATCTGGATGGAACAGGTGTTCCCAAGTGGGAGTTGTCTTGGGGAAATACGTTCAGATATAAAGACTTTGATTTGTCATTGTTCTTCCGTGGACGTTTTCGCTATAAAGTGATGAACCAGTATGAAATGTATTATGGTCTGCAAGTGGTTTCCGGCGATAACAAGTTATCTTCCGCTTATGAAGAAAATGCTCATATCAAAGGCCCGAAAGTGATTTGTGACTATTTCTTGCAGAATGGTAATTATTTACGTTTGGACAATATCACATTGGGTTGGACTCCGAAATTGAATACGAAGTGGATTTCTAATTTACGTGTGTATGGTACGTTGAAGAACGTGTTTACATTGACTAAGTATTCGGGGGTAGATCCGACGACGGTGACGACTACAGGCTTGTGGCCGGGAATCGGTGGAATGGAGGTCTATCCGACCGCAAGGAATCTGACATTTGGCGTACAAATCACTTATTAATTAAATTAAGAGACAGAACATGAAAAAAATTAAATTATTATGTGCTGCAGGTTTGTTGGGTGCTCTTGCCATGACATCTTGTACGGATCTGACAGAAAAAGTATATTCAGATTTAGTGAGAGACAATTATTATACGGATAAATTGTCTGTTGAAGCTGCCGTGGTTCGTTGTTTCGAACATAGTGACAATGTTACGTGGCGCGGTGATATCTGGAAGTTGCAGGAATTGACAGGTGACCATTTTGTCTGGACACAGAAAGGACGGCACGGATATGACGATGGCCAATGGATTCGCCTGCACGAACATAAATGGAACTATATTCAAGGACAGATCAACGGTGCTTGGGTGCGGCGCGAACACGGCGGCGGCGCCGTCCGTCCCGGTCAGAGGATTGGTGACGTCGCATGCCAATACGATCGGGATGTTTCGCACGTCGTCGGGAACCTCGGTGTCGTCGATGCGGGCAAGCCGGGGGAGTGCGCCGCCGCCAAGCGGCAGCTCGCAATCGTCCGCATCGAGGAAACGATGGCCGAGCGCTCGGGCCAGGCCAGTGCCGCCGTCGGTGGTGGCGCTGCCGCCCAATCCAAGTACGATGCGTTCCGCTCCGGCGTCGATCGCGGCGCGAATCAGCTTGCCGGTGCCGAAAGTGGACGCCGCCAACGGATCGCGGTCGGTGGGGGAGATGCGCTCGATGCCGCTCGCCGCAGCCAACTCGACCACCGCGGTGCGAGGATTCTCTCCATCGTGAGATGTTCCGAAACCGCCCTCGCCAAGGAATCCATATCGTGTGATGATCGGCCGGCCCAGCGCGTCATGCGCGTGCTCCGATCGCAATTCGCCGCCGGTTGCCTGGACCAGCGCGTCGGTCAATCCCTCGCCGCCATCGGACAACGGCATCATGCGGCATTCGGCGCCGGGATCGCCGGCCGCCACGCCCCGGCGCATCGACTCAGCCACGGCCTGCGCGGAAGCGGCTTCCTTGAACGAATCCGGTGCCAACAGATATTTCATGGTCAGCGATAGCCCTCCCACTGCGGCAGGGGGAAGAGCACGTCCTCGCAACTCGCCCACATTTCGTTCAAATCGCGCCCCGGAACCCGCAGCCAACGCAGCTGCGCGCCGTCCATCATCGCGAATCCGGAACGCAGCACCTGCTCGGCGTCAACGCCTTCCGGCACATGCCAGCGGATGTTCGCGGCCACTTCCACGATACGTTCCTCGCGTTCGGCGAAATAATCATGCGCCGGATGGTCGGGATTGAGCGCCTCGGCGCTCAGCGTGGAGAACATGTGCACCAATTCGGGACGTTTGGCGTTGACCGCCACCGTCCTGCGCCACATTTCGGCGATAAGCGGACGCTCGTCGCGCACCATGCCGGCGGTGACGTCCTCGGTCTCGCGGTCGTACATTTCGTCGAGCACCGCATGCAGCAGCCCTTCCTTGCTGCCGACGTAATGCAGCACGCCCGGTTTGGTGAGGTTCACCATGGTGGCGATGCGCTGCAGCGACGTGCCGTAGTAGCCGAGCGTGCCGAAACATTCGACCGCCGCGTTGAGAATCGCGCTTCTGCGGTCGACTTCGTCGTTGGCCATAATGTGCTCCCGTCGTTGCTGGAGGTTATTGGAATATGCAATTCACTTTACGGTCGGTCGGTTTCTTTTCCAAAGATGATTGGCGTGTTGAGGATTGTTTTTTGATAAAGTACCTACCAATCGGTAGGTAGGGAATTCGGGGTTGAAGTCCCACCGCGAAACAATCGCGAGACGGCCGAGAAAATAGCCGAAAGGCACCAGAAACACAGAAGACATACGAAAGAGGCAGCTCATGAGCGACACCGCTTATCCTTCCGTCAACGACCTGACCCTCGAAGAGAAGGCGTCCCTCACCTCCGGCGGCGACGCCTGGCACCTGCAGGGTGTGGAAACCAAAGGCATTCCCGGCTACATGATCACCGACGGCCCCCACGGACTGCGCAAATCCCTGGCATCCAGCACCGGCGAAACCGATCTGAACGATTCCGTGCCGGCCACTTGCTTCCCGCCGGCAGCCGGCCTATCCAGCTCCTGGAACCCCGAGCTCATCCACCGGGTGGGCGAAGCCATGGGCGAGGAATGCATCCAAGAGAAGGTGGCCGTCATCCTCGGCCCCGGCGTCAACATCAAGCGCAACCCGCTCGGCGGCCGCTGCTTCGAATACTGGTCCGAAGACCCATATCTGGCCGGCCATGAGGCCGTAGGTATCGTCGCCGGCGTGCAGTCCAAGGGTGTGGGCACCTCGCTCAAGCACTTTGCCGCCAACAATCAGGAGACCGACCGCCTGCGCGTATCCGCCAACATCTCCCAGCGCGCGCTGCGCGAAATCTACTTCCCGGCCTTCGAACACATCGTCAAAACCGCCCAGCCATGGACCATCATGTGCTCCTATAACCGCATCAACGGCGTGCATTCCGCACAAAACCGCTGGCTGCTCACCGACGTGCTGCGCGACGAATGGGGGTATGAAGGCATCGTCATGAGCGATTGGGGCGCCGACCACGACCGCGTCGCCTCCCTCAACGCCGGCCTCAACCTTGAAATGCCGCCGAGCTACACGGACGACCAGATCGTCTACGCCGCACGTGACGGCCGCATCCAGCCCGAACAGCTCGACCGCATGGCCCAAGGCATGATCGACCTCGTGAACAAGACGCGCGCCGCCATGAGCGTCGACGATTACCGCTTCGACGTGGACGCCCACGACGAGGTGGCCCATCAGGCCGCCATCGAATCCATGGTGCTGCTCAAAAACGACGACGACATCCTGCCGGTCGCTGCAAACGCGAAAATCGCCGTCATCGGCGAATTCGCGCGCACCCCGCGCTACCAGGGCGGCGGATCGTCCCACATCACCCCGACCAAGATGACCAGCTTCCTCGACACCCTCGCCGCGCGGGGCGTCGACGCCGCATTCGCCCCCGGCTTCACCCTCGACCTCGAACCGGCCGACGCCAAGCTCGAAGCCGAAGCCGTCGAAACCGCCAAAAACGCCGACGTCGTCCTCATGTTCCTCGGCCTTCCGGAAGCCGCCGAATCCGAAGGCTTCGACCGTGAAACCCTCGACATTCCAGCCAAGCAGGTCGAACTGCTCAAAGCCGTCGCCACCGAAAACAAGAACATCGTCGTGGTGCTGTCCAACGGATCCGTCGTCTCCGTGGCACCATGGGCGGGCAACGCCAAGGGCATCCTCGAATCCTGGCTGCTTGGCCAGGCGGGCGGTCCGGCGCTCGCCGACGTGATCTTCGGCAAGGTCAGCCCGTCCGGCAAGCTGGCACAGACCATTCCGATGGACATCAACGACGATCCGAGCATGATCAACTGGCCGGGTGAGGAGGGGCACGTCGACTATGGTGAGGGCGTGTTCGTCGGCTACCGCTACTACGACACGTACGACAAGGCCGTCGACTACCCGTTCGGCTTCGGCCTGAGCTACGCGACCTTTGCGATCGACGGCGTGAACGTCGCCAAGACCGGCGCCAACACCGCACACGTCACCGCGACCGTCACCAACACGTCCGACGTGGACGCCGCCGAAACCGTGCAGGTCTACGTGGCTCCAGGCAAGGCCGCCGTAGCCCGCCCGAAGCATGAGCTCAAGGGTTTCCGAAAGGTGTTCCTCAAGGCCGGCGAATCGGCTGAGATCTCCTTCGATCTGGACGAGCGCGCCTTCGCCTACTGGTCCGAGAAGTTCGATGACTGGCATGTCGAAGCCGGCGAATACACCGTCGAAGTCGGCACGTCCAGCCGCGACATCGCCGCCGTGGCCGTCGTCACGCTCGACGGCGACGGCAAGGCCCTGCCGCTCGACGAATGGTCCACGTTCGGCGAATGGGCCGACGATCCGGTCGGCTCCAAAATCGTCGCATCCGTGTATGCGGAAGGCGAGGCCGGCAATCTGCCGCAGCTGCCCGACAACGACATGATGCGCATGTTCCTCAAGTCCATGCCGATCAACTCCATGCCGATGCTGATGAGCGACGGCGGCAAGGCCATCACCGCCTTCATGCTCGATGAATACGCCAAAATCGCCGAAACCGCCGAATAAGACGGATTGACGTAAACAAGACGTAAGCAAAAGGAGTTTCAAGGATTTAGACCGAGGATGTGGCCCGCGAATGAACCGGTGCGGACCACATCCTCGGCTTTTTCATACTTGGTTTCGGCTTGTTCCGGGCTTATTTTTGGCTATTTTTAAGCGATTTTGCGATTACAATATTGCGTTCGGTGTGCTGCGATCCGGTTCCGTCACACACGACACGCTGAATGTTGCATATGCAACTGTTGTATGTACAACGTGTTATCGTATGTTCCGTGAACGATATGCAGAACGATGGAACAGCTTCGGTGAACCCCGCGTTCACCGAAGCGTGGGACCGAGGCGCATGCAAGCCGCCGAGCGTCGCCATCCGATCGCTGCACAACGTCATCAACCGGTATCTTGCGGTGACGCGCCCCATGGAAGTGGAGAGTCTGAGCGGTGGCAACATCGACATCATCACCTTCCTCGCACGCCATTCGGAACGGGAGATCTTCCCGCAGGATGTGGAACGCCGCTTCGGCATCACCCGGTCGACGTCGAGCAGAGTGCTCGCATTGATGGAACGCAAAGGGCTTATCGTGCGCGAATCCGTGCCGAGGGACGCGCGGTTGAAGAAAATCGTGCTTACCGACAAATCGCGCGACATCGCCGAAGCGCTGCGCACCAGCGCAATCGCCATGGAAGGCATTCTGCTGCAGGGCCTGAGCGACGACGAGATCCGCGAATTCATGCACGTGCTCGACGTGATGCAAACCAATCTGGTCTCCACCGGGCTGATCGGCGACGAAAGTCGCTACTCCAGCCTGGCATTGTGCGAGGCGGAATCGCGGGAACGGCAATCGCGGGAATGCGAATCGCAACCAACTGTACGGAAAACATCACAGGAAGACGAAACAGGAAAGGAAGAGTAAGTGAGCGGAACAAACGTGACAACGGCTGCGGTGCAATCGCAGCCAAAACAAAAGCGGCATCTCGTACGCACGCTTGGCAAATCGCTGCGTGAATATAGGAAGCCCAGCATTCTCACCCCGATATTTGTGGTGGTCGAAGGTGTTCTGGAAATCCTCATCCCCACGGTGATGGCGTCGTTGATTGATGAAGGCATCACCGGCAAAAGCATGCCCGCCATCGTCAAATTCGGTCTGATTCTTCTGGCGTGCTCGCTATGTTCGCTCGCGGCTGGCTTCCTTGCCGGTAAGTTCGCCGCGATCGCCGGCGCTGGATTCGCCAAGAACCTGCGTCATGACGAATTCGAGAAGGTGCAGGGCTTCAGCTTCACCAATATTGACAAGTTCTCCACCGGCTCGATCATCACCAGGCTCACCACCGATGTGACCAACCTGCAGAACGCCTATTCCATGATCATTCGTCTGGGTGTGCGAGCCCCGATCATGATGATCGTGGCGTGGATCTTCTCGTTCCGCATCAGCCCGTCCATTTCCTTGGTGTTCCTGGCGTGCATCCCTGTTCTCGCCTTCGGTCTGTGCGGTCTGGCGGTGTACGTGCACCCGGTGTTCGAGCGCGTGTTCCACACCTACGACAAGCTCAACAACGTGGTCGACGAGAACCTTCAAGGCATCCGCGTGGTCAAGTCCTACACCCGCGAATCGCATGAAATCGCCAAATTCGGCCGCATCTCCCAGCGCATCTACAAGGACTTCAGCAAGGCCGACCGTGTGATGAGCTTCAACAACCCGCTCATGATGGTCTGCGTATACGTCTCGATGATCCTCATTGCATGGATGGGCTCCAAGCAGATCGTGGCCTCGGGCAATAATGCCGCGCTGGGGCTCACCACCGGCGACCTGACCGCACTGGTCACCTACGCCATGCAGATCCTCATGGCCATGATGATGCTGTCCATGGTCTTCGTCATGTGCATCATTTCCCAGGCGTCCGCGGAACGTATCTGCCAGGTGCTCAACGAGGAAAGCACGGTGACCAACCCGGCCAACCCCATCAAGGAAGTGGCCGACGGGTCCATCGAATTCGACAACGTCGACTTCCGCTACTCTGATAACTCCGAAAAGCCGGTGCTCGACAATATCAACCTGAAGATCCGTTCCGGCATGACCGTCGGCATCGTCGGCGGCACCGGTTCGGCGAAGTCCAGCCTGGTGCAGCTCGTGCCGCGACTGTACGATGTGACCGACGGTTCGCTCAAGGTCGGCGGCGTCGACGTGCGCGACTACGACATGGAGGTCCTGCGCGACCAAGTCGCCATGGTGCTGCAGAAGAACGTGCTGTTCTCCGGAACCATCGCCGAGAACCTGCGCTGGGGCAACCCGAACGCCACCGACGAGGAGATCCGCCACGCCTGCCAGCTCGCGCAGGCCGACGGCTTCATCCAGGAGTTCCCGGACAAGTACGACACGTACATCGAACAGGGCGGCACCAACGTCTCCGGCGGCCAGCGCCAGCGCCTGTGCATCGCTCGCGCGCTCCTGAAGAAGCCGAAGATCCTGATTCTCGACGACTCCACCTCCGCGGTCGACACCAAGACGGACAAGCTGATCCGTGAGGCGTTCCACAACGAGATCCCCGACACCACCAAGATCATCATCGCCCAGCGCATCGCATCCGTGCAGGAATCCGACATGATTCTCGTCATGGAGGAAGGCCGCATCACCGCATCCGGCACCCATGAGGAACTGCTGCGGACCTGCGACGAATACCGTTCCATCTACGAATCGCAGACCAAGAACCAGGCCCAGCCTGAGGAACTGCAGTGAAAGGAGGTACAGACATGAGTGCAACAACCAATAAGAAAACCGCGCAGGGCATGCACCCGCAGGAGGGAAACAAAGCCAAGCGCCCCGATGCCGTGCCGCACGGTGGACCGAAGGTACCGCAGAAAGCCGCGCCGGGAACCACTAAGCGCATCTTCGGCTACATTTTCCAATACAAATGGCATGTCGTGGCAATCGTGCTGTGCATCCTGATCGGTGCGGCCGCACAAGCCGGTTCCGCGCTGTTCCTGCAATCCCTGATTGACAGCTACATCCTGCCGCTGGTCGGTGTGAAGAACCCCGACTGGAACCCGCTGCTGCGCGCCCTGACGCTGATGGCCTGCCTCTACGCGGCCGGCACTTTCTGCAGCTGGCTGTGGCAGTGGCTCATCGTCACCGTCGAACAAGGCACCCTGAAGAAGATCCGCGACGACATGTTCGCACACCAGCAGACGCTGCCGATCCGCTACTTCGACACCAACGAGCACGGCGACATCATGAGCCGCTACACCAATGACACCGACACCCTGCGCCAGGCCATCAGCCAGTCCTTCCCGCAGATGTTCTCGTCCGCGATCTCCGCACTGGCCGCACTGGTCTCCATGCTGTGGCTGTCGGTGCCGGTCACGATCTTCGTGCTCGTGTTCGCCGCGATCCTGTTCGTAGTCGTGCGCGCCATCGTCTCCCGCTCCGGCCGCTACTTCGTCAAGCAGCAGATGTGGATCGGCGACGTGAACGCCTTCGTCGAGGAATCCGTCAACGGTCAGAAGGTCATCAAGGTCTTCAACCATGAGGACGCCACCCAGAAGACCTTCGACGAGAAGAACGAGGAACTGTTCCACGCTTCCGCCGAAGCGAACACCTGGGGCAACGTGACCATGCCCGTCGTAGGCAACATGGGCTACATCCTCTACATTCTGCTTGCCATCGTCGGTGGATTCATGGCGCTCTCCGGCATGGGCAACTTCGGTCTCGCCGGCGCAGGCAAGCTTACCCTCGGCGCCCTCATCTCCCTGCTCACCCTGTCGCGCTCCTTCGTCAACCCGCTCGGCCAGGTCTCCATGCAGTTCAACATGGTGATGATGGCGCTCGCCGGCGCGTCCCGCATCTTCCAGCTGATGGATGAGAAGCCCGAGGACGACGGCGGCTCCGTCACACTCGTCAACGTCGAGCTCGGCGAAGACGGCCGCACCATGACCGAAGTGGACCACGAAACCGGCCATTGGGCCTGGAAGCGTGAGGAAGGCGACGACGGCACCCGTTCCCTGAAGGCCGCGCAGTCGCTGAGCCCGAAGGCCGCGGAAGTGGCGAGGAAGGCGCGCGAGAACGCGATCACCTCGCCGGACGGGCGCCTGACCCTGCTGCAGGGCGACGTGCGTTTCACCGACGTGACCTTCGGCTACAACCCGGACAAGCCCGTGCTGCACGACATCACCTGGTTCGCCAAGCCCGGCCAGAAGGTCGCGCTCGTCGGCGCCACCGGTGCCGGCAAGACCACGGTGACCAACCTGATCAACCGTTTCTACGACATCCAGGAAGGCATGATCCTGTATGACGGCATCTCCGTCAAGGGCATCCGCAAGCCCGACCTGCGCAAGTCGCTCGGCATCGTGCTGCAGGACGTGAACCTGTTCACCGGCACCGTGATGGACAACATCCGCTATGGCAAGCTCGACGCCACCGACGAGGAGTGCATCGCCGCCGCTAAGCTCACCAACGCGGACAGCTTCATCCGCATGCTGCCCAACGGCTACCAGACCGTGCTCGAAGGCGACGGCTCCGGTCTGTCCCAAGGCCAGCGCCAGCTGATCTCCATCGCACGCGCCGCAGTGGCAGACCCGCCGGCCATGATCCTTGATGAGGCCACCTCATCCATCGACACCCGCACCGAGGAAGTGGTGCAGGCCGGCATGGACAACCTCATGAAGGGACGCACCGTGTTCGTGATCGCGCACCGCCTGTCCACCGTGCGCAACTCCGACGTGATCATGGTGCTCGACCATGGCCGCATCATCGAACGCGGCTCGCATGACGAGCTCATCGCGCAGAAGGGCGAGTACTATCAGCTCTACACAGGTGCCGTAGAACTCGAATAATCTAATAGTCTCCTGAATTGGAGTGATGCGAGCACACGCTAGCGTTCTACACTAGCCGCGCTTCGATCCCTGTCGGCTGATACCGCCCTTATGGCCGGTGGCTTTGAACGGCATGGATCCTCTGGAAAATCCCTTGCTTTGAAATTGCGATTTTGAAGCAAGGGATTTCTTATTGTCTTTGCCATGCATGGTATTCGGCTGCGGCCAGCCCGCCTTCCGTGAAGGCGGTTCCGTCATACGTTCATGAGACTGCTGCATGAGCAGCGATTATAATTGGCTTGCGTAATCGTTGCATAAATCTCGCTGGTTTGTCGTTATGTCAATAATAGGTTATCCTTTCATGGGTAAACGATTTACTAAATTGGAGAGCGAGACATGGCGACGATTAAAGAGATTGCGCAACGTACCGGGTTTTCTCAGGCTACGGTGTCTCGACTTCTGAACGGGGATCCCACCCTATCGGTGCGTGAAGAGACTCGTCGCAAGATCATTCAGGCGAGCGAGGACCTCGGCTATAGCGTGCAGACCAAGCGCATCGTCATCCCTCATGAGGTTGCATTGCTTGACAATGAAAAGTCCGACGAGGCGTTGCGGGACTCCTATTTCACCGATTTGCGTTCGGCGCTCGAATGCAATGCGGAACAGCAACGCATGGAAATGACGGTGTTCCACAATCTCGACGATATGATCGCTCGCAGTTCCAAATTCGACGGGTTCATGGCGATAGGCGCCGACCAGATCAGCGAGGAAGACTTGGAGCGGCTGCATAGGGCCATGCCGTATGGCGTGTTCATTGACGTGAATCCGGCGCCGAATCTGTTCGATTCCGTGCAGCCTGATTTGCAGCAGACCATGCATGATGCGGTCGCGGCCTGTGCTGCCAAGGGCATGAAGCGCGTTGGATTCATCGGAGGCAAGGGCTGCCTGATGAACTTTTATGAGGTCGATGAGGAGAATCGCGCCACATATTTCCGTCGTGAGGCAAGGCGTTTCGGTATTCAATCCGACGGATTGGTGTATTCCGACGGCTTGTTCACCGTGAGCAACGGCCGTGCGTTGGGGGAGCAATTCGTGCGCGACCATAATGGCGTGCTGCCTGATGCCGTGATCGTAGCTGCCGATGTGATTGCGGTTGGCGTGCTGCAGGCGTTCAATGCGGTTGGCGTGCTGGTGCCGCGCGATATCAGCGTGATCAGCATTAACAATCAAACGATTTCGCAGTTGACCTCGCCGCCGTTGAGCACATTCTCCATCGATCAGAACGAGCTTGCGCGCGTGGCGACGCTGATGTTGGGTGATGCCATTTCCGGCAAACGCACGATTCGTCAGCATGCGTACCTGTCGACGTCGCTGGTGGTGCGCGATAGTTTTGTGCCGGCAAAATAGCGGTTATTTCTTTACTTCTGTATAGTAATCGGGCTATTTCCAGATTGGCTTGGTTTCGTTTCGACGTGGAAGCTTTTGCATATCGTAAATATCGATTTTGGTAAAAGCTGCCACAAGATAATGCGACAGTTTGCCTATTTTGTTGTGTAAATGGCGAAAAAATAACGTTTTTGGCTATCTTTCGAACAGAAGCTCACAAAATATGACACGCCGATAGGCGATATGTTCAGTGATAAATTTTACTAACTTTAGGTAAGGGGATATACTGATAGTTAGGTCAAGGAAGGACCTGTATCTGACTTCTAAGGAGAAGCAAAGATGGGAAATGGCAACAACGGTTCCAAAGGCGGGAACCTCTTGTCTCGCGTGGCGTACTCGTTCGGTAACGTCGGCCAGTCCGCGTTCTACAACGCACTGAGCACCTATTTCATCGTCTACGTGACGAGCTCGCTGTTCTCTGGCGTCGATAAGAGCGTCGCCACCAAGCTGATCGGCATCATCACCGGCCTGGTCGTGGTGATTCGTATCGCAGAAATCTTCATCGACCCGCTGCTGGGCAACATCATCGACAACACCAACACCAAGTGGGGTCGCTTCAAGCCGTGGCAGCTCATCGGTGGTACCGTTTCCGCCATCCTGCTGGTGCTCGTCTACACTGGTCTGTTCGGTCTGGTGAACGTGAATACTACCCTGTTCATCGTGCTGTTCGTCATCACCTTCATTGTGCTCGACGTGTTCTACTCGCTGCGTGACATTTCCTACTGGGGTATGATCCCGGCATTGAGCTCCGACTCCCACGAGCATCCAGATGCGGCCTGACGTGCCGGAAGACATCCGCGCTG
>OGYX01001939.1_pt1 | contig 13998 bp, 16 predicted proteins | sample 1576601 | NCBI WGS metagenome assembly OGYX01 (sample SAMEA3541561, study PRJEB24748) | human gut metagenome | biome: human gut; feature: human-associated habitat; material: faeces | place: China | collected 2012 | reverse complement strand
AAATGAAAACCCCAACCCGGTTCGTTGCTGAACGTCGAAGATTGACTGATTATATGCCTTTTCTGCCAGCTGGATATAATGAGCCGTTGTAATCGCCTGCTCCTGTTTATAGACCTGCTGCATGACAAGATCTATCTGCGTTTGCAGCTCTTGTAACCTCTGTATGCGTGCCTGGTATGCCGGAGCTTCCAATTCTGCAAGCAGATCTGCAATCTCTTGCTTTTGGCTGCTACTCTGCAACCTCTGACGCAGTTCTTCGATAGAAGTGCGATCCCTCAATGTATTCAAAAGCTGTAATGCTTCTTTTTCCGTCAGATGGTGTTTCTCCACATACTTCTTGAAGATATCCTGCATTTCCCTGCTCAGGTACAAGGATGCTTTGGCATAGACTTTGGCTACCTGGTCAGCCGTTTCTTCTGCACTCTGCATATGTTCCCACATCCGCTGTGCTGTCCTTGCCTGCCAGTACTTCTCATTCTTTGTCATTTCCGTTTTCTACATCCTTTTGATCATCTGTATCATCTTCGGGAGAAAATGGCGTATTGGGCTGATTTCCGAACATTTCCTGCTGCCGTTTGACCGCTTCCTGTTCTTCCTCTTCGACTGCTTCCAACTCACTTTCTACATCATCCACGAATGGCACCTGTGAAAGCAGCGTTTTGCGGCTGACTTTTCCCCACAGGTTAGAAACAATCTGTGAGATTTCCAGCAGATTTTTCGGCATCGCACGCGTGAATACCGGTACAATTCCAGCTGTATCAATGTGGATTCCTGAGCGTGTATTCAGGAAGTTTGCGAAGATCCTCAGCCTCTTTCTCAGTCCCTTCTTGTAATACCGGGTTTTAATCTTTGTGATATTCTCCATACCAAGCAGTTTAAATTCCATCGCCACACCACTTACATTGCCGCCAAAGCTTTCATCTGTCATACACGGAATGTGGGAAAATTTATGGATATCCTGCTCGATTGCTTTTTTCAGGATTTCTACGCCATTTTCATCAAACGTGCGTGTGAGATATTCTGCTCTTGCGTCCGAAGGAAGCTCCAGAAGCTTTTCTTTTCGCAAATGTTGCATGGCTTTTTCCCAGACACTCTGCTCACCATCCTGGTCCATTTCCTCATCGGAAAGTAACGTGCCGTACAATGCAAGGATTGCGTCCACGAACTGCTCCTTGTCGGTCACACGGTCGCTCATCAGCACATTGTAAGCATCAATCAGCGGAATCTGTAACTCATAGTCACCCAACGCCAGCTTATTGTTCTGGTATTCGATCAGCGGCACTTCTCCCTTGAAATGTGCCTCTGGCTGCTCGATCAGAGCCTGTGGTTCTTGGATGTCCTGAATGTCCAGCACGTACTTGTAATTCTGTGTCAGTACAGTTGCAACATATGTAATGTTCGTGCGGTCTGTGGAGTCAATTCTGGCATAATAATAGACACCAAAAAGCTCATTCTGCTCTATGGTGTCATCGTATACCAGGAATGTATTCTCAGGCGGCAGATTCTTGATCGTCAGTTCTGTTTCGCCCTGCTTGGTGTATATGTACTCGTACGCCCTGCCATATACAGACAGGTCAAGGCCGTTGTCACCGTCCACTTCATCCGCCCCGGCGTGTTCCAGGGCATCTGTAAGTGCTGCGATATCATCCGGGCTTTTGTAACTGACCGGATTGCCGATGAAATAACTGCTGGCTGTATCTGCGATGTCTTTTGCATGATTGCATACCAGCCTGTTTTCCCGGTCTTCGTCCAGAATCTTATGCTTTCCTTCATAATAATTTTTCAGGCCTTTCAGGCGATCATAGCCCCTTCTGTGCTTCATAATCAGATGCCTGATTGCCTGCTTGTCCGGATTTGTTTCATCCCACTTATCCGCAGGTATTGTAAAAACATGCATATTTTCTCACCGTCCTCTCTTAATGGAATCCCACTTTTCGCTTACTCCGGATGATTGCTGTTTGATTATTCAAAATTGTGTATACAAAATAGCGTAATGCATCCATTGCGTGATCATGTTCTTTTACCGGTCTGTCTTCTCCATGTGCTGCTGCCGCTTCATCCCATATATACGAGCCAAATTCCTGAATGGTATTTACACAGGAATCTGCAAATATGATTGCTTCCTGGTTCAGCTTCGTTCCTACAACACGAATGCCATCTTCTACGTTGTTCTTCGCTTTGACCACTTTGTATCCTCGTTTTCTCAGCTCTGCAATAAATGATGCTGCAGATGGATCCACGATAATTCCCTTGATTTTCGTTTCTTCCAACCAGCTTTCCAGATCGTCTGCATACTCACTGTCTGTTTTCTGCTTCTCCTCTGTTCTGCCGGAATAATAATATTCCCGGATGCAGTACCAGACACCGTCTGTGCCCTTGTTCCACAGCAGAAATACCGTTGCATTCTGCGTACCGTAGTCGCACGATACATAGCGGCCTGACGGCAGCAGGCGGTCACAGAACGATAGAATGTTTTTGATGTGTTTCGTCTTGTCGAACATATCATAGATGATACCCTCAGCCATGCACCACAATCCAAGAATATACCGCTGATAGAATACGCCGGAATACATTCCCCGGTATCTGATTTTCACTTTTTCTGACAGGCTTAAGTTGTCATCCATCGTGAAATGCAGATAGATCAGGTTTTTCTTTTCTTTCTGGTCAATCCAGTTCTGTTTGAACCAGTGATACGGGCCATCCGGATTGCAGTTGAACCAGAATTTTGAACCATCCACAGAACATCGTCCGGTTGCCTGGTTGACGAAGGACTCCGGCATCAATGAGACCTCGTCAAAAAATACACCGGCCAGGGTAATTCCCTGGATAAGATCCTGTGATCGTTCGTCTTTTCCACCGAATATGTAGAAGTAGTTCTCGACGTCACCTTTCGAAATGATAACAAGATTATCTGCTCGGTGATCCGAAACACGATAACCTCTTGATTTCAGCATCAATTTCAACCAGAACAGGACGTTTCGTCTGAAAGAACCGATTGTCTTACCGCACATGGCGAAGTTCTGCCCCTGAAAGCTGCTCATTGCCCACAGGACGAACGAAAGTGACATACTGACTGTTTTTCCCGAACGGATTGCTCCGTCTGCTATAATTCCGTCACAGTCCTTTACGGGCGATTCCTCTGTCCACCAGTTAAGAACCTGCCGCTGTTTCCTGGAAAACGGCTGGAAATGGAAATACTGCTTAGTTTTCTTCATCTGCCCAGTCCTCTGCAGCTGTTCCTTTCAGTGCCTCTAAGAATCCATCATCAGCTGCTTCTGTTTCGTCATCTGTCTGGGCTTTCGCCTTGATCAGATCCGTCTGAGCTTTCAGCTGCTCGATTCTCGCTTTCTGCTCTGCTTCATCCAGTTCTGTCCTCTGCCGTTCGTTCCAGCCCTTGAAATTGTTTCTCAGGCTGAACTGTGCACCATTTGCACCATCACGATCAAAAAGACGTTGCTCCGTGTATGCTTCCACCATGGTCTTCGCACGCGTTATCGTGTCAACAAACTCTTTCTTAGCCTGGTAGTTAAGCAATGCCATCCTGCTCGTAAAACCCAGTGCAAGAGCCAATCCTGTCACGGTAGGCGGCCTGCTGTTTACGGTTATCGGATGACCGAATTTGTCCATTACCGGTTCTCCGTTGCCATCTCTTAGTATTTCACCTTCACATTCTTTGAAATATGCGTCGATCTTCTCTTCGATTTCTTCCTTGCATTTATATTTTGGTGGCCGTCCGACCGCCTTTTTCGTAGCCATTATGCCACCTCCTTGTCATTACTTTCGTTTCATTACCCGGTTCATAACTCGGTTTTTCCGTGCTGTTCTTCTGTATGCACTGTTATCTTTCAATCCTATACCAAGCTCATAATCCGGTCTGCTGTCTCTTTCCTTCTGATAAGCTTTTTCGGCTTTTTTATACTCTGCATTTGAAACAGCTTTTGTTGTGGCTCCGTTGGATTCTACTCTTTGCCGGAACTCTTTTGCAGACATATTCAGAGGCGTTGGCTCTGGTGTTCCGCTGATTCCCCTCTGGTAGTAATTCTGACCATCTTTGCTCGTGAAATAATATCTGGTTGTTTCACCGTTATGCGTTACATCAAGCCCAGTTGTTTTCAGTCCGCTGCCAGAACCTCCGCCTAAATTGCTGTTGCTTCCACGTCCGCCCATATATCCTCCTTTTTTGTGCATAAAAAAGAGACCCATTTCTGAGTCTCTTTCAGCAAATATCCGGATTTCAACCGGAGCCTCCTCTATCAAGGCGTACTCACCCTATACGATCATTTGCCTCTTCTATTGTACCATTTGTCTGTTACACTTTCAACCATTCGTTTTTCTTTCGGTGTTAAATTTGCGGCACCTTTCGCCCCGTCATTTTCATTATGCAGATATCCGTGGTGCGTATGAGGTATCATGTTCTTATGTGGATGCATCAAGTCAATCTGCTTACTTCTTTTATTTTCTTCATCATAATACGTAATTGCAGATATGTTATCCCTGTTATCTATTGTCACGTATACTCGCCTATTTGTCATTGTTTCTATTGGAGTTTTTGACGACTTCGAATCATTATACCTGACAAATTTTATATTTCCAGATTCATGTAACGTCGTGTATTCCGTTCCATAGGCTTTTCCTTTAACGCTAACCCCACTAGAACTCCCTCTACCACCCATTACATTTTGCCTCCTTGAATTTCTCCTGAAATGTCCGAACATGTACGATATTTCCCATACATTCTTCTGGTACATTTCCGTAGAAAATAATAGTCTCCGGTTCCAACCGTCTGACCATCTCTTGATATCCCTGTATGAATAATTCTTTTGCTTTCTTGTTCTTCTGCGTTCCAACACTGGATACAGCCACTGTTCCGTTTGTAGGTTCACCGTCGAAGCACCATTCATAACTATCCGGTGTGCTCCAGCTTATCGTTGGTATTACATCCACTCCATTTTCCTGTAAATACGCTCCGATCCAGTGTTTTCGGTAATGGTTGTAGATTTGAATGATTTTCGGAAAATCCGTATACATGGAGAAATCCGGTGTCATTACATACCGGAACTGCTGTAAGATCGGCAGGTATTTGTTTGGCTGGTTCCAGATACGATTGAACTGGTAGTCATCCAGAAAGAAATGTACGCCTTTCCCCTCCTTGTCCTTACAGGTTCTGCAATAGTTGAATCCTATAAATTCACATTTCTCAAACTCTGTAGGTTCTAACAGTGGTGTTCCGTACTCACCAACGCCCTCGTAGATACGATGCTGCAAATTTTCGTAACTCTGCATATTTCTTGTCATTCGTCTCACCTGCCTTTCTTAACAATAAAAAAAGCAACCCTAAGGCTGCTTTGATATATCCAATTACAATACAATTGTTAATTTTTCATTATTTTTTTCTATATCACTTGCTTATTTTACATTTGCGGCATATAATTTAATTATAAGCAATATATTAGCTTAGGAATATTATTTGATCATTTTATATGTAGAGAGATGTAGACGCTCTCATAAAAGAGGAAGCCATAATGATATAGTATGGCTTCTTCTTTTTTATCCTAATAATGTTTTTCTTAAAGCAATATGCAAGGAAAACTTTCTATTATAATCTGGGTTGTCAAATCCATCTTCTCTATATTTCCAAGAAAACTTCTTTTTTGCATTCCCTTCATTTTTCCAAATATTACCAGCTATTCCGTATTCATATATAAAATCCGCAAACTGCTCTTTTGTTTTAAAATATGAAATTTCATTGCCATTTTCTTGTATTGCTTTTTCTATATCAGAAAGCCAGAATGTCGACTTATTTATTATATGAATTATCTTAAAGCATTCATTAATAACAATTGATTCAAAATGTGTAGATAATTCATTTCTCAATTCATCCGTAAATTTATTTGAATATTCTTGCTGTGTAGATTTAAATAATTCAGCTGAAAAATAACTGCTTTCTGGGAATTCGTTCTTTATTATATTTAACATTGTAACAATATCTCTAGGTCTTCCAAAACTGCTATTTAACATATGAACTATTACTGGAAGTCCGTTAATTTTTTCAGGGAAAAATTTTTTCATCACTTCGTCATCACTCATACTACTTAAATTCGAATTAGACTTTTTTATCTTCGTCACAATTAATTCCATAAGCGGGTGCATTGTATTTTCTGTAACTTTTTTTATCCAATTAAGTCTTATTTCAGAATCAGCTATTATTTTATTCAAATTAGATGAGTTTTCGTTTAATATCTTTACAATATCAGATCTTATTAAAATAATCACTCGACTATTATCTATATGTTGCTTTCGAAATTGGGTATTTAATGAATTTGCTACCTCGATAAAATCTATCAAAAATTTTATCAACCTATCATTTTCATCCAGTTTTTCTTCCATTTCATCCAAATCATCAAAAATTATATTCACTGGCATAATTTTCATCAAATAGAATAACGATTTTTTTATACTGTCTATAATTTGAAAATACGAACTCCTTTTATATTCTTCATCTCGCCTAGAATTAGTTTTAATTCCAGCAGATGTTGCAGCCACCTCTGAACTTATTTTTCCGTTTGATTCTGTTTCGACACCAGTACCTGTCTTAAATGATTCCAGTGTAAAATTTTTATCCGGAAATCTATCATTCACTAAATTTTCTAACTTCTTTACACTTTTATATATTCCCCATGCCTTTAAGACATTCTTGATTCTAATAAATTTCTTTTTATTTTCCAATACAATTTTTGTTATTTCACAAAGCAATGTATATTCTATAAATAGCTCAGACTCTTGTCTATCTAATTCATATTTTCCTTTTTCTAAATAAATTTTTAAAATAAGTTCTCTTTTATTTAGAATCTTTGTAGGAATATTTTCTTTGTTTTTTTCTTTTTCAAAATATTTAGCTAAAATTGTCTTTCCAGTTCCTTTTCTTCCAGAAATAATAAACTTATTGATATCTTCATTCAATAAATCATATTTTTTATTCCCTTTATAAAATAGATTTTCGAAGTTTTCCTCTTCAGCTTCCTTTGAACCATCCGCTTTTCCAAAATAGATATTTTTGAGTATAATATTATCTTCCATATTCTCCTCCATACATTTTATTTTATCATACTACAAAACGCCCCATATTTCTACAGGACGTTTTTAAAAATGTATGTGGTTGGATGGTTTAAATCCAGTCGGAACAGAAGGACTCGAACCTTCGCCCTTGTCTACTCATGATACTGCTCTCGCCGCTGAGCTATGCTCCGATGCTGCCGGGCTGTTGAAACCCGGCAGTTGCCAAAATACTTAGAGGTAAATGAAAAGAACCAATCATGTCAGCATCATTCCCAAACTGAACTGATTACACTATATCACATGGCAAGGCGGACATTCTAGGACATCTTGAAATTTTTTAATGCCCATCCGTGAATTCTTCTTGCATGTCTTGGATCACACCCCATCTTTCTTCCGATGTCGTCCCAATTCAGCCCCCACAGATACCTCAGTCGCAACACCCTCTGTTCATCCGGGTTTTCCATCCGTCTGATTGCCAGGTCAATCTGTTCACGTGTCCTTGCTTTTTTCAGCCGTTCCCGTTTCAGCCGATCAATCTGTTCATCCAACAGCACCATGTAATCCGACAGATCGGACTGCTGGCTGCCTTTCGGCATCCCGTCATTTACACTGGATGGGAACATCTTGTCCGCCCGGAGCCTCTGGATCTCTTCCAGGATCTCCTGCTCCCTCCGTTCACATTCCCGGTATCTTCGCAGGAACTCCTTTTTCTTGTCGTTTTCCGTCATCTCCACCGGCATCGCCTCCCCTCATGCATTTCCTTGCTACTATATTGTCTCGTACAGGTTCTTTTCCTTGTTGTACATTACTGCCACAGTCAACACAGCGTACATCGAATGCCTTTTCTGTCATGTTTGTCCAGTATGCTGCTTTTCTTCCACATTCACAGTTTGTATACAACTGTACCAGATCTTTCAGTTTTGTTTCCTCACCGCATTCTTCGCACTTATGATATTTTATTTTATGACTGCTACAATACGTCTTTTCTTTCCCACAGTGCTTGCGCTTAATGTGCAGGAAACCACCATAACCATCATTTTCTCTCCTGATCGGCTCGGGTTCTGTGACTGGATCCACAGAATACTTGTCCTCTATGTACTCTTCCAGTTCTTTCATAGCATCCGGCTTTTCTTCTGCTTTCTCCTCGTTTTTCGCCTCGCATGCAGAAATTTCCGGGATAACTGCTGCCTTTGTTTCCGGGATGCTCAACTGTCCGGTATATTCGAACAGTTGAATGACAAGCTCCTTGAACAGCTTCTCGCTTTCCTCCGCCCCCATTTTTGCTGTGTATGTATGTTTCTCTGTTTTGATCGTGATCACGGCTCTTCCTCCTGTTTTCTTTCATGTACTTCGTTATCTGCCTTATAGTATTCCCTGCCGGTCCGTCTTATCTCCTCTATCTTTCCAGACGGTATGATTTTTCAGCTTTTCTCCTCTCAAATACTTGCCCAGTTCTTCAATGCTCATAAATCTCACATATCTCATCTTCCCGCTCCTCTCATGAACCTGTCCAGCACCGACATTCTCCAGTCATATTCCATTTTCAACTGATAGCAATCACAACAATATGTTCCTGTTGTTACATCACTGAATTCTTCGCTTCTTGTGCATCTGCATGTTCCATTCTCACTATGGTATCTGCATGTGTTACAGTTCTTGTCATTTCCCATCTTCTTCATCCTCCCTGTATGGTTCTGGCAGCGGCATCCAGGCATTAACGAACAGGTCATTTGCCAGACAGGTATCTTCGTCGAAGCAATCCCCCAGATACCATGCACCACCTAATTTTTCATCGTCCACGTATCTCCCAACCAATGGAAGAGAAAAATTTTCAAACGACATCAGCACATAATCATCATTTTCCGGCAATCTCTCTGTCACCGGGATCCATCCGGACTCGCTAACCGTATGGGATTCCAGACGGTTTCCTTTTGTATCTTCAAGCACATTGCCGATCACACTTACTTTTTTGTACCAGTAGCCCAGATCTTTTCTGTAATTTGTTTCCTCTGGAAAATCAACATAAAATCCTGCTGTATATTTTCCATGTCTGACAACAGCCGTATATTCCCCATACTGTACAATGTCATTTTCCCAGATTTTCTTACCATTCTTATCACACAATCCTGTATACTGGCATAATGTTTCCGGGTTGATCTCATACAGTCGCAATCTGTTTGGCATACCCCAGTCTGTCATTTCGTCCACTGCAATCAGATGATGCAACGGTACAGGATGCCGTTTATAATCTTCCTCGCAACAGTATGTCGTCTCTCTCATACTGCAATAGAATCCCTCTGCCCAGTAATTCGTATCTTTTAATTTTGCCCGGAACAGTATATCTTTCATCTGTCTACCTCCACTTTCCATTCTCTTTTCACCCTTCCATTTTTATATCCCGCAGATACTTCAGGATATCTTTTTCTTTCAGTTCGTCCTGATCGTACAAGATAGCTGTCAGTGTCGTTGCTTCGCTTTTCCAGTACACCTGCTTCGGAAATTTATGATTAACGAACGGTCCTTGAACTTCATGCTCATAATCTAAGTTCATCGATGCAGAATCAATTGCTTTTACGAATCTGTCATTTAACACTTCTACCCGTCCGTCTGCTGCCTGTAATACCCTCATGGCTTTTCCATTTGGGTATCTTTCCAACACAATCGGCGTCACGGTTAATTTTTCCTTTTTCTCTCTGTCCACATCCGTTCTGTCTATCATTTCCCAGTGGACCTCGCTGATTTCGTACTGGTTCCCTTCCTTCGTTGCCTTAAAAGCTTCTCCTTTTCCCGGAAGCTCTCCCGTCAGTTCAATAACTGCTGCCAGCTGCTTTTTATCCATGGATCCTTTTTCTGTGGCGATCACCCAGTCAGAACCGCTAAGCAGCACATCATCCCCTCTTCGTGCCACGCACAAGCCTACACCTGTGTAGGCTTGTTTGAGCAGTCTTTTAAAATCCTTCAAATGCACAAACATTATTTCATTCCACCTTTCATCTTTACTCGCTAATTTCAATAACTCTCCTGATGTACTTCATCATCTTTTCAGTTATTCTCATCGCTGTTTCATATTCTTTTCTTTCCATTGCTCTTTGAATCTCTTTGCAGTATGCCTTAGTCTTCAGAACTCGTTCTTGAATTTCCGCTTCTTCTGTATTTTCTGGAACGTTCTCTTCAACTTCAACTTCATTTTCAGCATTTTTCGGAACGTCTTCCTCAATTTCAACCACATTTTCCATGATTTTTGGAACACTTTCTTCAATTTCAGTTGCACTTTCAATGATTTCCGGAACAGTTTCTTCTTTTTCTTGCGTTTTTTTCGCCGGCGAAATTACTGTTTTTTCCGGCTCTTCGACTTTCGGATCTGGCTGTCCAGTTCGCTCCTGTTCATGTTCCCCTCTCTCAGGATCTTTTCTCTCAACTCCGCTATCTCTTTGCGGTTCTGCTGCCAGTTCTTCCACTCCTCTTTCAGGTTCGCTATCTGTTCTTTCATGCTCAGCTTCTGTCACCTCTTCCATTGTCTCTTCTTCCGGTTCATCACCAAAAGCATCCAGGATCCGTTCAAAAAATTCACGGTACTCCATTCTCTGCGGTGTTTGTCCGTATTTCTTATATTTCAGGCAGTCTTCATGGAACATCAGGAAGAACAGCCCTTTACGGTAGCTCCTGCTGCCGCCCGGGTTCACAATATCAACCAATCGGTTGATATTGTCATGCAGGTTATCTGCTATGCCGCACTGATACAGTTTTTCCAGGGTCTCTGCGTTGTCCTCCCCAAAATGCCGGATCAGCTCCGTTACATCATCCGCAATGCCCTCCTGCGGTTCTGCCTGGTTGAATTTCTTAATGTCACGGATTTCTTTTCTTGCCGTGTCCGGTGTGACCATCTCCCGGTCTGCTTCCGGAAGCTTCAGCATCTCTTCCAGCTGGGAACGGTTGAAGTCTGCATATTCCGGCTTCAGGCGTTCGGAATAGCCGTCTATGGAATATTCCCGGTTGATGCTCATAAATCGTGATACCGTGGAACCTTCCAGTCCATATTCGGATTTCGCGAACTCTGCAATGCTCTTGTATCCGTCCTGTTCGTACAGTTTCGCATCATCAATCTTTCGAAGTGCGTACCCGATCCGGACAAAGGACTGCTTCACGCCAAGCAGTTCCTGTTTCAGCTTCTGTTTCATTTCCATCCAGTCATTCAGTGTGATCTGTGTGTACTCCATATTCCCTCCTTACGCCACGCTCTGTGCCCTCTGCTTTGCTTCTGCATCTTTCTGTTTCAGATGCCCCACATAATCATCCAGCCACTTCTGCATGTGCTCTTCATCTGGTTTGCGGTCGTGTGCCCCGTACCACTGGATGAGCCGGTGCGTGTCCCGCTCGATCTCTACGGTTATGTACGGTATCTCCGGTTCTTTTGCGGACCGCAGCATCAGAATGTAGCTCTGTCCATCATTGTGTTTCCTAAGATAGCCGTCTCTGCCAACGCAATGGTGCAGGATCCTGCCTTCCATAACGATCTCTTCCGCTGACCTTGCCGGCCGGATGATATATCCATGATCTTCATAGAAATACCGGTTTCTGAGCTTCCGGTAGCTGTCCCGGATGCCTGCAAATTTCTTTTTTGCTTCCAGCAGACGTTTGTCTGCTTCTTTCTTGTTTTGTTCTGCCGCCATCTTGTTGTGTTCCGCTTCCAGGTCTCTCGGCTGTTGGTATACCGTGTTCGTCAGGTCGTACCCAAGTGACAGCCGCATACCCAGGTAATCCGTGTAGGTTACTGCCATGTGTCTGATCCGTTCCTGTGCACGCAGGCAGGCACTTTCATATCTGCATCCGGCATACCGTTCTATCCGGTTCAGAAGCTTCTGTATGCCCATGTACTGTAATGCCTGTTCGACCTGTCCCTGTCTCAGTCTTGTCACTGCCAGGTGTTCGATCTGTTCATCTGTCCAGTTCTGTTTCAGATTCTTTTCCGTCTTCATAACTTCCAGGAGTGCACAGTTGCCTTTGCTTTTAATCAATTGCTGTGTCCGCTCTTTCCGGATCCCCAGGAATTTATCCAGCCGTTTTGCATTTGTGTCTGCTATGATGCCGCACTCACACCGGACGATGGACGCCGCGATCTCGCTTAATCCCATTTTTACAATCATTTCCAACTGTGGGATATCCAGGCAGCGTTCCAGGTATCTGACCGGGTTGACTTCCGGGACCATTTTTTCATATTCCTGCAGGGCACTGTACTGGAATATGGTTCCCTGCATTTCACGGTAGGTATGCGGCAGGATCCGCCCTGCATGGATCGTGATGTTGGCGTTGCCGTACAGGTTGCAGTCATCCCAGTAATTTTTTCCGTCAATGCGGTTACACTTATGGTAATCAATCTGTGTTTTCTCTCCCGGTGCAAAATAGGCCCTTGCTATTTCGACACCGGAAATTTCTTCACTGGCATTATACATGACCGTTTCTTCCCCGTCTTCTACCATCCCGAGTTTCCATTCTTTTATCAGCTCTATGTAACGGAACACCATGCCTGTTTCTTTATATTTCTGTCCAAGGAATGCATAAATCTTTTGGCTATGCATACCTTTTACTTTGCCCTGGCATTTGTACTTACCAGTCTCCCCACACATCGGGCATGGTGCAAGATCACCCTCTTTCGGCGGGTCCACCCATTTCTGGTACTGGCTCTCGTAGCTTATTCCGCCTTTCCATCTCGCTTCTGTCACACCTCCGCATTTGGTACAGGCGATCCGCACCCGGCAGCCGCGTTTTTTATAGTACAGGAAATGTTTTTGGTGGAAATAGAACCTGTCTGCCATCTCCAGGATCTCCGCTTCCGGGAGTTCCGGTGTGTGCTCCTGGCGGTCTTTCAACGCCTGCTGCCGTCTTTCATACTTTCTGTTTTCCCGCCGTCTTCTTTCCTCATGCACGATAGAACTCTGAAACTGGTATATGTGCTCCCACCATTCGCTTTTGTACCATCCATTTTTCCCACAGAATTTTTCAATACGCTGCATGTCTTCTTCCGATGCAAGGATATTGGATTTTGCTCTGGCATTTCGTTCTGTTCGTCCTCCTGCCTTATCCCAGACCAGTGTCGCACCGTAATAATAGTCCTTTGCTATCTTTTCTCTGGTCCAGATATCTTGGTCAGTGCGATAAGTACCGAAGTCTTTCTTTGTCACTGCGATTCGTACAACCGGAATATTCATGGATTCTTTTTCATTTCGGTACACCTCCAGTAACAGGTGCTTTTCATGCCCCACAATCTTGAGTGCCGTTACCCCGATATATTTCACATCCTGCCCGCTGCTGACCTGTTTCAGTCCCAGGTATGGGATTTTTTCGATAGCTTTCTTTTTCATTACTGCCGCCTACTTTCCCATATAGTACTCTGTGATCAGTTTCTTTGCGGTTGCCATTCCCGGGCACATGCCAAGTTTATAGCTCCCTTTGATTCCTGTTGCCTTCATCACATCCTTATGTACAGATACCCGGTTCGTATAGGACCATTGCAGTAACGTCCCGATGCATCCGGCCAAGCTCTTTCCTTTCTTTCGTACCTGAAACGCAAGCATCTCATTTTCCATACACTGACCTCTCAGGTATTCCACCCAGTCCAGCATGATCTCCTGCGGCTTCAGCTCTCTGGCCTCGACATCGATCTTTCCCAGTGCCGCATCCATTGCCTCGCAGAGCTGTGGGATTTCGCCCTGCAGGTACATTTCTGTCATATCTTCCGGAATCCCGTTCTCTTTAGCCATTTCTTTCAGACTTTTGATATCGCCCTCGTTGAACAGGTTTTCCGCCAGTTCATTGATCTCCTTGTAGGAGTTCATTTCGCCAAATTTTGTGAACATCATATCTTCTTCCTTTCTCCTTGCCGTAATTCATGAGGCGGTCGGCAGTCTTGCCAACGAGTTTGAACTCTGTATCGCGTGCGAAACC
>OGYX01001936.1_pt1 | contig 14016 bp, 13 predicted proteins | sample 1576601 | NCBI WGS metagenome assembly OGYX01 (sample SAMEA3541561, study PRJEB24748) | human gut metagenome | biome: human gut; feature: human-associated habitat; material: faeces | place: China | collected 2012 | reverse complement strand
CTGCCTGGGAACGTGCCTCCTGCAGAATCGCATCCTGGTTGCTGATGATCTTCTGATACTTCTTGATCTCCTCCGGAATGCGAAGACGCAGTTCCACGAGCAGTTCTTCAATCTCTTCTTTATTTACTAAAATCTTCGTGTTGGACAGCGGCTGAAACTTGCAGCTGTCGATATAATCTTCAATTTCTGTGATGATCTGTTCAATTCTGCTCATAGCTTTTCTCCTTACTTACATTCCCTGTCTTCCTGAAGCGCCTGGTATTTCTCCTGTACTTGTTTTGCAATGACCGGATCGAGAAATTCGGAAATGTCTCCGCCGTACATCGCAACCTCTTTTGCCATACTGGAACTTAAATACGCGTATTTAAGGTTCGTTGTCAGAAACAGGGTATCTATTTCGGGTGCAATCACCCGGTTCATCTGCGCGAGCTGCAACTCATATTCGAAATCCGTGATCGCACGCAGACCACGCACGATGACCTTTGCGTGATTCTGGCGCATGAAATCGACCAGAAGTCCGTCAAACGACTGCACCTCCACGTTAGGAATGTCTTTTGTCACTTCCTCTAACATCTTAACACGTTCTTCGACAGAAAACAACGGAGATTTTGCGTTATTACACAAAACTCCCACGATGACCTGATCAAAAATTTCGGAGGATCGCTTTATAATATCAAAATGTCCGAGCGTCACCGGATCAAAGCTGCCCGGATAAATGGCTGTTTTCATCTTTTTTTCTCCTTTGGTATTCAAGCTTTTCGGATAAACAGATGTTTATTCGTCTTATATATCTTCTCTTTTTCGAGATGGTATCCCAGTTCTGAAAGGTAGCTGCACCCGGTCTCTTTCGATGCCTCTGTGATGATCATCGTATGTTCATCTGCCAGGGACGAATGCGCCAGATAAGTAAGCACTTCTTTCTCCCAGAGATGGTTGTACGGAGGATCCATAAAAATGAAATCAAACGCACTCTTCCGGTTTTCTATCCGTTTCAATGCATCCGAAATATCACAGTTTAACAGCGTCGCCTTATCAGCCAGGCGGGCCGCTTTCAGATTGTCACGGATGCAGTCCGCCGCTTTCGGATTCTTCTCCACAAAAACAGCTTCTTTTGCCCCGCGGCTTAAAGCTTCGATCCCGATCGCCCCGCTTCCGCTGAATAAATCGAGAAATGTGCATCCATAGATATCATTCTGAATCATATTAAAAAGAGTTTCTTTGATACGGTCCGTCGTCGGTCTCGTATCCATTCCCTCGATCGTCTTTAAAGTAAGCCTTCTGGCACTTCCTGCTATTACCCGCATGGATTTTTCTCCATCTTACTAGAAATATTAATGTATTTTGAACTGCAACCGTAAAATTCACCAAACAGTTTGCGTATTTTTTAACACTACATCTGTTCTATTATAGTATGAGTTTTACTGATATACAAGCATAAAATCGGATCAATACTAACTTTTTTCCCTACATTGTGGGAGTTTTGCCCCAAAATGTCAATTCGCACAAAACCTTCTAGTGTATTTCACTTTTAAGATCCGCATACTGAGAATGTAACAAAAAGAGACACCCGGACAAACGAAAGTTTGAAGGGGCACACGCAAAAAAGGAGGCGTCTGTTATGTCTAGTTCCAACAACACGAACAAAACCAATGTACCGGAAGCCAAGGAAGCGATGAACCGCTTTAAGATGGAGGTTGCCAATGAGATTGGCGTTCCGTTAAGCGAGGGCTACAATGGTAACCTGACCTCCGCACAGGCTGGTTCCGTCGGCGGCTATATGGTCAAAAAGATGATTGAGGAACAGGAAAAAAAGATGGCTGGTAAATAAGGCATCGTAGGGCTCTTCTGAATCTTCGCTGAAACGGCGAAAAAAACGGCAGCAGCATGATTGACAAAACCGGACTTGAACGACCGATTTTCAATCATGCTGCTGTTCTTTTCTGCAAAACATTCATTCACTTGTTTGACAGACAGATTGCATACTTACTTTAGCGATAAAAATGCCGCCAGATTCCCCCTCTTATCTCCCATCACGCGGTGTGAATATAAAAGATCCGGATTGCATTTCGTACATACATTCGTCACAGCCAGATGCTCCGGTAAAATTCCGGCATCCAGGAGCACCCGGCGGTTCGCGCCCCAGAGGTCAAGCTGGTACTTGCCATTCCCCTTATTCATGAGAATCGATTTCCCATTCCAGGAATAACAGGATGTTGAATCATCCTGACTGATTTCTGCTCCAAATTCTTCTTTAAATGCGTCTGCCACATCCTCACTGACCTCATAACAGTCCCGGCAGATGCTCGGTCCGATGCAGACGCACAGATCCTCCGGCTTCGTGCCGAACGCCTCTCCCATCGCCTCGATCGTTTTCTGTCCCATCCGGTGAACGGTTCCCTTCCAGCCGGAATGCGACAGTCCGATCGCACGATGCACCGGATCTACAAAATATAATGGTACACAGTCCGCAAAAAATGTAACCAGCGTCAGCCCCGGCACGTTTGTGATAAGCCCGTCGATGTTTTCATAATCGCGTTCCCGCCAGATTCCTTTTCCAGCGTCCGCTTCCGTAACAAGACGGATATTCGTCGTGTGTGTCTGATGGCTGAGCACCATCTTTGACACATCCGTTCCCAGAATCCGCGCCATTTTCCGGTAATTTTCAAGCACATCGTCCCGGTTGTCGCCGCGCGTCAGCGAAAAGTTCATCGTACTGAAATACCCCTTGCTCGCTCCGCCAAGCCGGGTAGAAAATGCGTGGCGCACCATCCTGGTCTGCTCTAAGAGCGGAAAGGTAAAATAAGCCACTCCGTTTGACTCATGAAGGGTAATTGGTGCCGGATGAACTGTTTTTTGTATATAGGTAAGCGCCATGATTGTCACATCCTTTTTCTGTCTCTTGCTCAAATCTCGTTGTGCAGTTTTTGAATTCTCTCATTTGTAATTATCCGCACCAGAACGCGTCCCGAATTAATCTCACGTTACTGCCAAGCACCGCCACCACATCAAACCGACACGGCGTGCCCTCGGAAATATGATAACGCGTCATATAATACCGGGCGGTACGAAGAATCCTCGCCTGCTTGCGGGCATCCACTGCCTCCGCCGGATCGCCTTCGTGTTCATCGCGGCGGTATTTGACCTCGATAAAAACCAGGTAGTCTCTATCTCTTGCGATAATATCAATTTCACCCTGGCGACAGCGGAAATTCCGGCAGAGAATCTGATAACCGTGCCGGGTGAGATATTCACACGCCAGGGTTTCATATTCAGTTCCGATGGCACGGCGGTTGAATGAATTTCCATGAAGATGAAAGTTTCTTTCTCCCATTCAGCTCCCTTTCTGTTATTTCATTCCCTGCATCGCGGCTTCCTCGCCCAGCAGCTTCTTCAAAAAGGTTCTCCGGTGGATCGGGCATGGACCATAGGTTAAAATTGCCTCGTTATGCATCTTAGTTCCGTATCCTTTATGCTTCGCAAACCCGTATTCCGGATAGATTTTATCGTACTCCATCATCATATGATCCCTCGTCACTTTTGCCAGGATACTGGCTGCCGCGATCGAGACACTTTTTGCATCGCCCTTGATAATCTTAATCTGCTTTTCCTCCGAAATCCCCGGAATGATGACCGCGTCATTTAAAAAGATATCCGGCTCCTGCGGAAGCTGTGCGACTGCCTGACGCATCGCCTCATAGGTCGCCTGCAAAATATTGATGGAATCGATCACCTCCGGGCTTACAATTCCAATTCCGTAGGCAGCTGCCTTTTCTTTGATTTCCAGAAATAATTCTTCCCGGCATTTTTCCGACAATTTTTTGGAATCGTTCAGCCGCAGAATCGTACAGTCTTTTGGAAGTACCGCGACCGCCGCCACCACCGGACCGGCTAATGGACCTCTGCCCGCCTCATCAATGCCGCAGACGATCCCTGCATTTTCGTACTGATGTTCATAGGCGCGCATTCCTTCGAGACGCGCCAGTTCTGCTTCCAGTTTTTCTCCTGTTAGTTTTCTCATGTTTTCCTATACCTCCGGCACTTCCAGCGTCACGCGCCCCAGTTTGCCGCTGCGGAAGTCATCTAATAGGAAGCCAGCCGCTTTTTTCGTATCCAGCTCGCTGCCCTTTAAAAGACAGGAACGTGCCCTTGCGATTTCACGCAGAATTTCCCAGGCTTTTTTTGTATCTTCGCCGTCCCCAGCCGTATTCTCAACCAGCGTCACACCATACCGCTCTTCCAGACGCTTTCCGTAACGTCCGGACATATTTTTGATCAGCTCGGCTGCCAGCTCTTCCTTATCCAGAATCTCATCGTTGATCGAGCCGATAAATGCAAGGCACAGTCCCACATTCGGATCTTCAAATTTCGGCCAGAGGATTCCCGGCGTATCGAGAAGTTCCAGTGTCTTATTTAAGCGGATCCACTGGTTTCCCTTGGTAACACCCGGTTTATTTCCAGTCTTGGCGCAGGCTTTTCCGGCAAAGGAATTGATAAAGGTCGATTTTCCGACATTCGGAATGCCGACTACCATCGTCCGCACCGGGCGGTTTTTGATACCGCGGCGGCGGTCACGCTCAATTTTCTCCTTGCATGCCTCCTGCACCAGCGGCTGGATCTGCTTCATTCCCATGCCGCTGCGCGCGTTGATGCGGAGTGCATGGATGCCCTGCTCCTTAAACCATGCGATCCAGCGCTCTGTACAGCCGTCGTCCGCCAGATCCGCCTTATTTAAAAGGACAATTCGTCCCTTTCCCTTCGCAAGCTCATCAATATCCGGGTTGCGGCTGCCGAGCGGCACGCGCGCATCCACCAGCTCAATCACCAGATCGATCAGCTTGATATCTTCCTTCATGGCTCTTTTTGCCTTTGTCATATGTCCAGGGTACCATTGTATCTGCATGAAATTTTCTTCCTTTCTTAGAACCTATCTCGACGAAATCAACCCAAACCGGCTAACCGGCTGGATCCGCAGCCAGACCTTTCCTTTGATCTGCCGGAACTTCACATTTCCCACATTGGAAAAGCGGCTGTCCTCACTGCCGGAGCGGTTGTCACCCAGCAGAAAATATTCGTTTTTATCCAGACTAATCGGATATTCCGCCAGTCCAGCCAGAGCCGCCTTACCCAAGTCGTTCGGGGCGTCTAATTTTTCATTATTAATGTAAATATAACCGTCCTTGATCTGCACCGTCTCACCTGGCAGTCCAATGACGCGTTTTATATTGTAATTTCCCGTTTCTTTTTCAAATACAATAATGTCATAGCGCTTTGGGCGCATCACGCGGTAACTCAGGCGGTTCATCAGAACCTTTTCGTTCTGCGACAACACCGGTTCCATTGATTGACCGCTCACCCGTATCTGTGTCCCCATCGCAAACACGGCGAACCACGCGATCGAAATTACCACCGCGATATCCACGATCCATCCAACCACCAGACGGATGCGGTTTTTATCCTCTTTCAGCTCCATATGTCACTCCCTCTCTATCCAATGTACTCTCGGAGTCTTTTTTGCACTTGCTTTTGTGGCTGATTTTCCGCCAGCCGCACCCGAATTTCATCAACGCTCATGTATGTGGTTGGTGCCCAGCCTTCCCCCTATGGATCGAAAAAAGCTGCTGCACAGCTCCTCCCGCCGCGCCGGACACACATAACCGCATATCCGGATGCACAGCGGGCTGATCTGTACAGCAGCCCCATCCGCTTCAGAAATTATTTTACTAACTCTTTTACCTTCGCTGCCTTGCCGATTCTGGATCTCAGGTAGTTCAGTTTTGCTCTTCTTACTTTACCTCTTCTTACTACTTCAACGTTCTCTACAGACGGAGAATGTAACGGCCAAGTCTTCTCTACACCAACACCGTTGGAGCTTTTTCTAACAGTGAAAGTCTCGCGAACGCCGCCGTTCTGTCTCTTAATAACAGTTCCCTCGAAAACCTGAATTCTCTCGCGGTTTCCCTCTTTGATCTTAGCAGATACACGTACTGTATCGCCTACGTTGAAACTCGGAACGGTTTCCTTTAACTGAGCTGCTTCAATGTTCTTAATAATCTCGTTCATCTTTGTGAACCTCCTTTAAAATCTTTGATGTTCTTAATACGATCTTTTATCCCGTAAAAACGTGCTTCCTGTAACAGCGGAACATCTCTTTATTTCACAGAATATGATTTTATCATAGAAATCCTTGATTTGCAAGGACTTTCTGCTCTCTTTTTTAAAGAATAAAAACTACTGCTTTCTTCCAGCATCTTCTTTCCATGCTCCGGTCTCGTCCACCAGATATCCGTCCGGTGTCCATGCAGAACGATACATAGCTCCTAACGGGACTGCTCCGGATGTTTCAGACAGATAGTACCATCTTCCATTGATGAAGTGCCAGCCGGTAAGCATGATTCCGGTACCCGGCTCCAGATAATACCAGCTGCCGCTGTGCGGATCCAGATACCATTCCTCCAGCATTCCAACATTTTCATCATTCATATACCAGTTGCCGGTGACATTATCCTTTACCCAGCCGGTTTTGAGATATCCGTCGTTGCCAAAGGCCCACCATCTGCCATTGATCTTCCTCCATGTCAGCGTTTCGATGATATTTCCCTCTGCATCCTTACTCCAGCCTCCCATCGGGTAGGAGCTGTCCTTATACTCATACCACCAGCCCTTTTCGTTCCGTTTCCAGCTTCCGGACTCGCTCATCGTGTCAGCGCCGCTGCTTCTGCCTCCGCTGCTGCTTCCGCCTCCGCTGCTTCCACCTCCACTCTTTCTTTCAACCGTAAGCATTCCTCCGACAAAACGGATCTCATAGTTTTCGGATGTAAGACCATAAGGCATGATCTCATAAGTACCGACAGCACTCTCCTTCGTGTAGGAGCAGGTAAACTGAAGTTTTCCGCCTAAGGAAGCCGCGTCATCGGCTCCGGCAAAGCCTTCGTATACTGCCTCATACTCGGGGATCTCACTTCTTACGGGGATCTGGAGAGCTTTTGCGGTAACCGTAAGCGGGGCTTTTCGGATCTCAAATGAAAACTCTTTATTCCCTGCCAGATAATTCGTAGTGGCTTCTGTATTTACGATCACACGATAGCTTCCCACCGTATCCGGGGCATTTGGAATAACCTCATTTCCCCTCATAAACGTTACCATAAGTGCGCCGTCACTATCGGAGCGCACATCCGGCTTCAGTGCCGCTGCATCGTAAACACGATCCAGTGCGGAGAGATTTTCGATCGAGAGCTCCGGTGCCGCCTGAGTTACGTTAAGTTTTCCCGGGATATATGTGATCTTATAATTTCCGTTCTTCGCCGTAAGGCCGGAGGGAATGATATCCTATTCTCCAACGTCCTTTCCGGCTGCGTAATCGCACCGGTAAGTGAGCTCACCCTCCAGAGCTTCCTCTGTATCACCGTCCACCAGTCCGCTGATCTTGCTGCTGTATACCGGCGGTGCCTCTTTGTAAGTGACTGTCTTAGGCTCTGCCGTCACGGTAAGGTCTGCCGGATTGATGGTCACAAGGGCCTGACCCTTATAGGTTATATAGTTATCCTTGGAAACCTCATAATAGACGGTATAAGTTCCTGCATTCCGGTACAGAGGACTTTCAGTAAGCGTACACTCACCTTCTTTTTCTCCGTACTTGACGGTTCCGCCTTCTGAAGTTTCCGTTAAGGTCACGGAAATGCCATGATCCTTTCCGTCATAAAATCCTGTGTAATTTTCTGACTTTACGCCATTAAGCTGGGCCTCATGAATCGTTACAATAAAGCTTCCCGTTTCCGACTTATGATCCGATGCCGATGCCACATAATATACTCTATGCTCTCCGGCATCGGTAAACTCCGGTACTGCACGGGAGGCTTTGTTCGGATCGGCCGCCTGCTCTGCTGTCATGCCATATACGAAGCTTACCGCCTTTCCGTCAACGGTTGTTGCCTTGGCTTCGACATTCGCCACCTGAGGCCGGCCATTGTAGGTAAGAGAGCCTGTCTGCTTAACAGAAACTCCGGTAATCTCTGCGGCTGTGATTTTGGCATCCTGACAGGATATTGCGGTAAGGCTGTCGCCGCCCTCCACGATGCAGTAATTATCTTTTTCCGTACCGGTAAGTTGAATTCCGGAAACATTTACCGTACTTGTTCCTGCTGCCGGAGATGTCCATGTGAAAACTCCGCTTGCCCCAAGTTCCGCTTCATCAGTAGAAAGGATGTTTCCCTTTACTGCTTCCAGCGAAAGCGTACCATTTGCTGTTGTCGATCCGTCATACGTCTTGGAGTCGAGGGTTTTAACCGAAATCTTAAGCTCTGCCTTGTCGACGGTAAACGCCTTCCATTCACTTTTCGCACCATTAAAATTCCGGCTTTTATCGATCTCGGCACGCACATACCATTTTCCGACGTTATTTGCTGCAGACCAGACCGCACCATCACTTCCGCTACTGTCTTTTGTGTAGGTGAATCGCACCGGCCCGGCATCCGCCTCTGTATAAGCTACGTCTGCATCCGCATTTTTCAGATGAACTTCGGGGGCAGGTGACTCGCCGTAATAGATATTTTCACAGGTCAGATCCGTAAATGTGTAGTCTGCTTTCTTGATCATCAGCGTATTATTGTAGATTACGGCCGGTGTTTCTTGTGCCTTAACATTACTTCCTTCCGTACAGGTAACTCCCACATAATATTGGCCAACGGTTCCGTCTTCCTTCAGGCACACGTCATAGTGTCCACTGCTGTTTCGGGAAACCTCTTTTGTAAGGGCCGCATCTTCATATAGCTTATAGCTGATCTCTCCATAGCCGGTAATAAAGGCTGTGGCACCGGCTGCACTGTATTCTCCTCGGATCTCCGGTTTTAAAGCATCCCCTGCATCCTGACCATAGGTGATCTTACTGTAGGTCTTAAACCACGAAGGATTAAATTTCGCCTTCTCGATCGTCATATCGCAGAGGAACAGATCTGTCGCACGATTGATCCCGGTTGCTTCCGATTTCGTAGAGACAAATACGCCATATACACCGGCTGCCGCCTGTGCTTCGAGGAAGCCTCCTGTATATTTCTCTCCCTCCTTCTTTTTATAGCGCACCATATCGATCTCGAATTTTCCGGTATTTTCCGAAGTCGGTGTTACACTCACTCCATGTGTAGCCTGATTTCCGGCATAGGTGAATTTTGTCTCGCCAATACTGAAATCATTTTTATTTAATACACGTTTATTTGTCGTTGCCGTCAGCGTAAGGGCATCGGATACATCAAGATTTTCATTTTCGGCAACCATAATACAGGAATAGGATTGTCCCGGCGCCAGATCCTTGTAGGAAATTGTGAATTTACCATTTCCTGAGGTCAAAGACTGAAAATCTGCTCTTGTTGCTTCGGCCTTAGCCGCCGCCCTTAATTCTTCGCCGCTGTATGTGCTGTATGTTGTATTATTTGTATAATACAGGGTCGTTCCATCAGATGTTGCCTCAAAGCTTACCGAGCTGTCTCCGGTAGCAGCTGCGTTACCCGTAAGAGAGACCTTGTATCCTGCGTAAAGCTCGACCACCGGAGCGTTGTTTTCCTCCGTATCAAGCCTATCCTCGACAAGCTCCTTAACGGTGCGCGTTTCATCTGCCGCTGTACCCATTCTTATGTCATCCTTATAGCGCCATACGGAAAACTCAGCCTGATTTATCCCGGAAGGCACTGTTTTACTCAGGTAGCTGCTTATCGGTTCTGCATCATTGACCGTATACCCTTTTAAAAGATATTCATCATAAAACGGCTCTGTATCTTTATACTCGTTATAATATTTAACATGAACCGTCTGCGGCCCTGTCTTTGGGAACGCATAGATGTCTGTCGTTTCCGGCGATGCTGAAGGCTTGGCAGAATTATAGACCACGCAGACTGGTGCTTCTGGGCCGGAAAGCTCAATCTGCTTTAGAAAGCTCCTGTATTCCTTTGTGGATACTCGAAACAGCTTGCCTGCTTCCGCTCCGCTGTCGAGAACGATACTTAGCTTATCATCAGCATTAAGCTTTGCCTTCGTGAAATCGATCTCATTCGTACTGGATAGCCTTTCGATTTGCATCTTGGCAAAGGGGAATGGCTTTGAGGAGCTTTCATTCTCTACGGTAAACTTTTTTGGTTCACGTGAGATTTGAGTGATGTTATGGGCAAGGAAGATATCGGATGTATCCCCATGAATCGTACCACCCTTTATCGTGACTTCATTATGTTCGGTATTGTAAATACCATATTTGGCTCCTAATATGGTTCCTCCCTCGACAAGGAGAGAAGCATAGGACTCGGCTAAGGCAGAATCTCCTTTTCTGTATATATACAAAGCACGTCCGCCAGAAGACTCGATACTGCCTCCTCGGATCGTGATCTGTACGCCGCCTGTCGCACTGATCGTATCGCGGCTCTCAGTAGAGCCGTTTGAATGATTCACATTAAGGATCACTGTGCTGTCCCCTTCAACGATCAGGTTTGCTGCACTCAATTGGATCACCGGCGAATCCGTACTTGTCCCGATAATCTCTCCTCCTATAATATGGATCGTACTCGGTGTCGCGCCAACAAAGCCGGAACAGCTAAGGCTGGATTTTAATGTTCCTTTTCCGGTGACCGTGACCCTTCCGTTGATCGTTCCTTCTAATACAACGGCATTCTCCTCACTGAAGCCCGCCGTATCTATCGTAATATCCTCACTGATCGGCGAATCCGTACTGCCAATCGTGATCTGAGGGCCGGCAGTTCCCGTATTCATAAGCAGGATATCATTTAATATACCGGATACGCTGCCGGAGGCTTTGTCATACTGACATTTCTTTTCCGGATTTTCCTCTGTCCCTTCTCCCGCAGAGGCATACGTAACGGTAACATCATATTTAGTTCCATCTTCTGACAGTTGAATATCCGCTTTTTTAATAACGCCTTTATCGATCTGGCTTGCCGGAGCATTTTTATCCAGGATCCGGATATAATTTCCGGCGGCTTTTAATTCATAATCTGCATATTCAGCTTTTGTATCCCCGATCACCTTTAATTCCATATTCTCGAGCAAGGACTGAATGTTATCAGAACACTCCATCCAGTTCGTCAACGCCGAGCTTGACGTCATTGCTGAATAAGAAGGCGCCAGAGTAAAACCGGAATTAACCGAGGTCAAGCCGGTCGCATCCACCGTAGGATAGGCGCCACCGAAATAGTATAGGGAACCCTGTTTTCCGCTGTTGCAAAAAGCAGAGATATCGACGTTCCCGGATAAGGTCAGTTCGGTCTTATTCGCCATGCTGATGGCATAGGCTGCGCTCTCCGTATTTGTATTTTTTGCATAGATCTCGCCGTCTCTGATGGATATTTTCTCGGCTCCGCGGATCGCATATATCGAAGATGTATCGGCTTTACAATTTTCTAAGCGGCCTCCGATCATCTTGACTTCTTTTACAGAACTAAGGCTTCCGTTCCAGACACCCCCGGAGATCTCCACATATCCTCCCTTCTGATTTCCAAAAACAGTACCGTTTATCTCACCGCCCGTCAGATATACTTTATCATTGGTCTTCAGGTTAAATAACAGGCCGCCGGTGCTGTGCCTAAGAGTGCCGTCATTGTGCTCAAAGATCACTTCTGCGCCTTTACTATTTGTGATCGCCATTTCAGATGTTGTGATATCTGCGGTGTTGTGTATGGTAAAGCAGCCGGTACTTTTGATGTTAAACAACGCTTCCCCTGTATAGGAGCCCGTCAGGGTCAGTTCGCAAGGAGTGTCAAGCTCGATGCCATTATTTTCCGAAGAAACAATATTATCAAAATGGATGGCAACTTTTATTGTTTCGCTCTGGGCTAAGATTTCCTTTACCGCCTCCGTAAGTGTAGTGACATTTTTGTCAGTAAGTGTTCCGCCGCTGATCGAAAATCCGCCGGTATCAGGAGATATCGTGTAGACGTCATCTTCGACAGCATCTGCATACATTAGACTCCCGGTATCTATGACTGCCTCACTGATCTCGGGGATCTTTGTGATTTCCGGCTTTTTTACCTCAGAGGGCGTTGCGGCTCCGGCTTCAGAGGGCGTTGCGACCCTGACTTCTGAGAACTTCTCCTTTTCTGTATTCGTTATTTTTGTTTTCTCTGTATTTTTTGTTTTCTCTGTATTTTTTTCTTTTTCTGTATTTTTTGTTTTTTCTGCATCGGACGGAGATGCCGTCAGCCTTTTTGCCTCTGCTTGAATACGTTCCTCGACAGCAGAAACCATATCTGCTCTTGCTGATATATTTGCCCCGCCGTAATTGGCTGCAAGTATCGCTGCCAGCACGGCTGCCGATAACCTCTCATACGACCTCCTTTTACCCATAAAATCCTCTCCTTTATAAGCATTTTGACCTTATCGCTCGTAACTATGAAGGTACTGAATCGTTACGATTTTATAATATGTTATCTGGAAAGTTTTTTCAATACATCCTGCACAAAATGCATGAATTTGTAACAAGATGCATATTTCCTTCTTTCTTTTGGCCGGAGCCCCCCCCGATACCAATTTTCGTTTTAGAAAACGAATCATCCATGCTATTGTAATAGGTAGAATCATCTGACCATTTACAAGGACTTTCTGCTCCCTTTTTTAGAGTTTTTTGGTTTCTTTTTCCTCTTTCTGACGAATCAGCTCTTCCAGATATTTCTTCTCTTTCTTATCCAGAACCGCATCTTTTAAAAGATCCGGGCGGCGTTCCAGCGTCCGTTCGATCGATTTCTGACGGCGCCAGGTCTCGATATTTTTGTGATGCCCGGTCAGAAGTACGTCCGGGACCGCCTTATCCATGAATACAACCGGGCGGGTGTACTGTGGATATTCCAGCAAATTGTCGTGAAATGACTCAAATTCCGCGGATACGTCATTATTTAACACACCAGGCACCAGACGGGAAATGCAGTCGATCATAACCATCGCCGGAAGCTCACCGCCCGTCAGGACATAATCGCCGATGGAGAGATAGTCAGTTACAACCAGCTCCAGCGCGCGCTCATCGATCCCCTCATAATGCCCGCAGAGGAACACCAGATCCTCTTCTTTCGCCAGTTCTTCCGCGATTTTCTGGTTGAAAACCTGCCCCTGCGGAGTCAGATAGATCACGCGCGGACGTTTTCCGGTGCGCGCCGCCAGGTCTTCATATGCATCGTAAATCGGTTCCGGCTGCATCACCATACCGGCGCCGCCGCCATAGGGCGCATCGTCTACATGATGGTGTTTGTCCTTCGAATAATCGCGGATATTGACCGCCTCAACCGAGATCAGCCCTTTGTCAATCGCACGCCCCGTAATACTTGTGTTCAGTCCCCCCATTACCATCTCCGGAAACAGGGTCAGAATATGAAAATTCATCCGTTTCTCCTATATTTATACAGCACTTTCACAACGGTACTTTCATTTTAGGATTTTCATTCCATTTACAGATCCAGCAGACCGTCCATGATATGAACCGTTACAGTGCCAGCCTCCAGATCAACATTCAGGATGCATTCCTTGATGGATGGGAAAAGGTATTCTTTGCCCTCAGGTCCTTCGATCACGTACACGTCGTTAGCCGCTGTCTGAAGGATATCCTTCACCGTACCGAACTCCTCACCCTCGTCCGTCAGCACTTTCAGACCAATCAGATCGGCAATGAAATTCTCATCCGGATTCAGTTTCACCGCCTGATCGCGGGTGATCAGAATATCCTTATTACGGAACGGCTCGCAGTCCTCAATCCGGTTCATCTCTTTAAATTTAAGAATGACCATATTTTTGAAAAAACGCGCCTGTTCCACGGTCACCGGCATTTTTTCTTTTCCAGTGTCGATATACGCTTTTTTTAATTTTTTAAAGCGATTCACATCATCGGTGGTAGGGAATACTTTCACATCTCCGCGCAGACCATGCGGGGACGTAATTACACCAACTCTCAGATAATCAACCATTCTGTAATCCTCCTGTATGAAATAAAAAAGCCGGACACCCTTTCAGGCAGCCGGCTTTTCAGCTTCGTCTGTATTA
>OGYX01001903.1_pt1 | contig 14147 bp, 10 predicted proteins | sample 1576601 | NCBI WGS metagenome assembly OGYX01 (sample SAMEA3541561, study PRJEB24748) | human gut metagenome | biome: human gut; feature: human-associated habitat; material: faeces | place: China | collected 2012 | reverse complement strand
TAGGAATGGATGCATCTGACATTTATGCAGTGGACGCTGCCATGATTAATGCAGACGGAACAAAGGACAAATCCAAACTTGGCGCAAATGCTATTCTTGCAGTATCTATCGCATGCGCACGAGCAGCTGCGATTTCTCTTGACATTCCCCTTTACAGATTTCTTGGTGGGGTGAACGGAAACAGACTTCCGGTTCCGATGATGAATATCTTAAACGGTGGTGCACATGCTGCGAATACTGTTGATGTTCAGGAATTCATGATCATGCCTGCGGGAGCACCGAGCTTCAAAGAAGGACTTCGCTGGTGCACAGAGGTGTTCCATGCACTTGCAGCACTTCTGAAAGAGAAAGGTCTTGCAACAAGCGTTGGTGATGAGGGTGGTTTTGCACCAGACCTTGGAAGTGACGAGGAAGCCATCGAGTACATTCTTGAGGCAGTAAAGAAAGCAGGATATGAACCGGGAAAAGATTTCTTTCTTGCCATGGATGCAGCATCCAGCGAGTGGAAAGGAAGCCAGAAAGGCGAGTATGTTCTTCCGAAATGCGGAAAGAAATTCACATCTGCAGAGCTTGTTGAGCATTGGAAGAACCTGATCGAGAAATACCCGATCTATTCCATCGAGGACGGCCTTGACGAGGAAGACTGGGAAGGATGGCAGATCATGACAAAAGAGCTTGGCCAAAAAGTACAGCTTGTAGGTGATGACCTGTTCGTTACAAATACAGAGCGTCTTGAGAAAGGTATTAGCCTTGGCTGCGGAAACTCCATTCTGATCAAACTGAATCAGATCGGTTCCGTATCCGAGACTCTGGAAGCTATCAAAATGGCACATAAAGCTGGTTATACAGCGATTTCCTCTCATCGTTCCGGTGAGACAGAGGATACAACCATCGCAGATCTTGCGGTAGCACTGAATACCTGCCAGATTAAAACAGGAGCTCCTTCCAGAAGCGAACGTGTGGCAAAATATAACCAGCTTCTCCGTATTGAGGAAGAGCTTGGTGATGCAGCAGTATATCCGGGATTTCAGGCTTTCAATATTAAGAGATAAGAAAAGTTTTCCATAAAATTTGTTTGTCACAAATAAGCCAAGAGTACCAAAGGGTCGGTATGGGAGAAATCCTGTTCCGGCCCTGGTTTTTTGACAGAATGCGGAATGCGACCACAGACAGATGGAAGAGATGCTGGATAAGTAGCATATTTTTCAAAAAGGCGCCCTTTGGAGCCTCTTTTTTTGGCGAAAATAAGGTTGCCAGATTTCTAAAAATAGTATATTATGATTTACAGCCGTGTGAAAAAATAAAATTGAATATTGGAGATGCTATGAAAGAATACGTAAATACTTTTATACGTTACAGGTTTCTTCTGGGAGAGCTTGTAAAAAAAGGAATCAAACTGAAGTACAGACGTTCCTATCTTGGTATCATCTGGTCTCTTCTTGAGCCGCTGCTTACCATGATCGTACTGACGATCGTATTCGGTACCCTGTTTGGAAACAAGGATCGGACATTTCCTGTGTATATCCTGACAGGACGTCTTTTGTACACATTCTATTCCAGTGCCACAAAAGCGGCATTGAAATCAGTAAGAGCGAATTCGGCAATGATCAAGAAGGTTTATGTGCCAAAATATCTCTATCCGCTGTCAAGTGTGCTTTTTAACTACGTGATCTTCCTGATCTCGCTGATCGTGCTGGTTCCGGTAGGAGCAGTACTTGGTGTGGAGCCGACACTCTATATGCTCCAGATCCCGATTGCGTTGATCCTGGTATTTCTGCTGTCCTATGGCTGCGGAATGATCCTTGCTACGATTGGCGTTTTTTTCAGAGATATGGAATATCTGTGGTCAGTAGCGCTGATGCTGATCATGTATACCTGTGCGATCTTTTATTATCCGTCCAGACTGCTGAAAAGCGGTTTTTCATGGATCCTGAAATATAATCCGCTGTACTGTACCATCGATGTTTTTCGTTCGGGAATGTTCGGAGAGCCGATGAATCTTCATTATGCGGCATACGCACTGGTATTCAGTCTTGTGACGATCGCCATCGGAATGTTCTGTTTCAAGAAGAAACAGGATGATTTTATCCTTTATATTTAACAGGAGAAAAATATGGAAAAACCTGCAGTAGTTGTAGATAACGTAAGTATGAAGTTTAATCTCAGTAAAGAAAAGGTAGACAGCCTGAAGGATTACGTGATTAAATTCTTAAAAAAAGAAATTAAATATAATGAATTCTGGGCTCTTCAGAATGTTGATTTTGAGGTGAAAAAAGGTGACCGTGTAGGAATCCTGGGACTTAACGGAGCGGGAAAAAGTACTCTGCTCAAAGTAATTGCCGGTGTATTCAAGCCTACTGAAGGCAAGGTGGTCCGAAACGGACGTCTGGTCCCTCTTCTGGAACTGGGAGCCGGTTTTGATTCGCAGTATACAGGACGTGAGAATATTTTTCTGTATGGTGCGATGCTCGGATATTCCAAGAAGTTTCTGGAATCGAAATTTGATGAGATCGTTGAGTTTTCTGAGCTGAAAGAATTTATCGATGTCCCTATTAAGAATTATTCTTCCGGTATGAAGGCAAGGCTTGGATTCTCCATTGCCACACTGGTATCACCGGATATCCTGATCCTTGATGAAGTCCTTTCTGTAGGAGATGCCAAATTCCGGAAAAAGAGTGAAAAGAAAGTCTTAAGTATGTTTGATAAGGGCGTTACGGTACTGTTTGTATCCCATTCTTTGGAACAGGTACAGCGCCTGTGCAATAAAGCAATGATACTTGAAAAAGGAAAATTGATCGCATATGGAGATATTGATGAGATCTCGGCCAAATATGCAGAGATGATCAGATAAAGAACAGAAGGCGGCCAAAGTAGCTGCATAAATAAAAAACCGGACAGTGAAAGGTCCGAATGGCGGATAGCCAGACTATTTGCAAAAGTGCAGGCAAATGTCTGGCTATTGTGTTATTCTATTACAGAAAACAGGGAGGCAAAAAGATGACTTTACAGCAGATTCTTGAAGAGGTAAAAAATGGCCAGCTCTCTGTGGAGCATGCAGAGGGCCTTCTGAAAAAAGAGGGATATGAGGAAATGGATTATGCGAAACTGGATACTACCCGAAAAGCGAGGACCGGTTTTGCAGAGGTAGTTTACTGTGCGAGAAAAGCAGACGAACACCTTTTGAATATCTATCAGAAGCTTTATGAGGAAGATGGAGAAGTCTTTGGAACAAGGGCGTCGGAATATCAGTATGAACTGGTAAAAAAGGTTCTTCCCAATGTGGTCTACGATCCGATTTCCGGAATTTTGAAGATTGAAAAAGAGAAGGAGCATATCGGAAAAGTGGCAGTGTGTACAGCCGGAACAGCAGATATTTCTGTTGCGGAGGAGGCTGCCCAGACAGCAGAGTATTTCGGCACACATGTGGAGAGAATCTATGATGTGGGAGTTAGTGGTATGCACAGACTCTTTTCCAGACTGGATACCATCCAGGAGGCTAACTGCGTGGTTGCAGTAGCAGGAATGGAGGGTGCACTGGCAAGTGTTATGGGTGGTCTTGTGAAACGTCCGGTGATCGCGGTACCTACTTCTGTGGGATATGGCGCCAGCTTTCATGGATTGTCAGCGCTTCTGACAATGATCAATTCCTGTGCCAACGGAATTGCAGTAGTAAATATTGACAACGGATTTGGGGCAGGATATCTGGCAACCCAGATCAATCGGCTTGCGGAGGGGAAATAAATGAGAAACAAATTATATCTGGAGTGTACCTCCGGGATCAGCGGGGATATGACAGTTGCGGCCCTTCTGGATCTGGGTGCAGATCAGAAAAAACTGGTGAAAACTCTTAAAAGTCTGCCGGTAAAAGGTTTCGACATAAAGATCAGCCGTGTGATGAAATCAGGGATCGATGCCTGTGATTTTGATGTACTGCTGGATCATGATCACGAGAATCATGATCATGATATGAAATATCTGCATGGAGATGATGGGAATTTTCACGGTCATGATCATGAAAAACATCATCATGATCATGGGGTGTTCCAGCATGGACACCATCATCACGAGCACCGTGGCCTTGACGAGATCATGGAGATTATCGACCACACAGATATGACAGATCGTGCAAAATCCTATGGAAAAAGGATTTTTAAGATTCTTGCCGAGGCAGAAGCAAAAGCCCATAATGTACCGGTGAATCAGGTCCATTTCCATGAAGTGGGTGCAGTGGATTCCATTGTGGATATTCTTTCAGTTGCGATCTGTATGGATGATCTGGATGTGGAGGAAGTGATCGTTCCAAGACTTTGTGAGGGTAGCGGAACGATTCGCTGTCAGCACGGAATCCTTCCGGTACCGGTACCGGCGGTAAGTAATATTGTAAGTGCTCATCAGCTGAAGCTGCATATCACATCGGTGCAGGGTGAACTGATAACGCCTACCGGAGCAGCCATCGTGGCGGCATTCCTTACATCAGAAAAACTGCCTGAAGATTTTACGGTGAGGAAGATCGGTATCGGAGCAGGCAAGCGCCAGTATGAGTGCCCGGGAATTCTCCGTGCCATGCTGATCCGGGGATCCGGGGAGGAGGCTTCAGGCAATGATGCTTGTACGGAAACAGATACCATTATAAAGCTGGAATCCAACATTGATGACTGTACAGGAGAAACGCTTGGCTATGTTATGGAGCTTCTGTATGAGGCAGGAGCCAGAGAGGCCAATTACATGCCTGTATTTATGAAGAAAAACCGTCCGGCATGGCTGCTTACCGTTCTATGTAAAGAAGAACAGGTTTCAGTGATGGAGCAGATCATTTTCAGAGAAACAACAACCATTGGAATCCGTCGCCAGGAGATGGGGAGAACCATTCTGAAAAGAGAGAAAAGAGCGGTTACAACCCCGCTTGGGGAGGTAGAAGTGAAGGTCTGCACTTTTGACGGACAGGAATATTTTTATCCGGAATACGAAAGCGTAAAAAAACTCTGTGAAAAAACAGGGATTTCCTATAAAGAAGCATATCATATGGCTGTTCGGGGATGAGATCGGAGGGGCCGCGTATAATGCACTTACATATTGACACCTTTTCGAAAAAACTATATAAATGTATATAGAAAGATCATTGCCGAACAGAACAGTTGGCAATGATACAGTAAGGCAGAGGCAGGAGAAGGATTTATGGCGGTAACAATACAGCAGATTGCCGAACAGGCAGGGGTTTCCAGGGGAACCGTGGACAGAGCATTGAACCACAGAGGACGGATCAATCCGGAGGTGGCAGAGAGAATCTGCCGTCTGGCGGACGAGATGGGATATGTACAGAAAGAACGGAAACATTCCAGAACAGCTAAAGATGAAAGACTGAAGATCGGAGTGGTGACACAGCTTGCCAGATCTTCTTTTATGCAGGAAGTAAACCGTGGTATTGTGAAGGCGGCCCTGGAACTAAAAGAAAAAGGGATCCAGCTGATTCTGAAAGAGGGTCTTTCTGTTGATGAAGAGGAACAGCTGCAGGCCATTGAAGAACTGGAACAGGAAGGAATCAGGGGACTTGCGGTCATGCCTGTGGACAGTGAGGCTGTCCGGGAGAAATTGAATGCTTTGATCGAAGAGAAGAATATCCCAGTGGTAACCTTTAATTCTGATATTGTAGGAACGAGAAGAACCTGTTTTGTGGGAATGGATAACTGCAAGAGCGGACGTACTGCGGCAGGACTCCTTGGAATGCTGACAAGAGGAATCGGAAAGATCCTGATCATCACCGGATATTTCAGCAATCATGTTGATAATCAGCGGGTGGATGGCTTTGTGGAGGAAGCCAAGCGGGCTTTTCCTCATCTGGAGATCGCAGGTGTTCACGGGAGCTTTGATGAAGCAGCTGAGGTGGAGCACATTATAGAAAATGCCATGATGAATACTTCGGGGATCAGCGGGATCCTGGTGGTATCAGGAGGCCAGGCAGGAGTAGGAAAGGCATTTGAAAAACTGAGACTTGACCGCAGGCCCTACGTTGTGATCTATGATCAGACTCCGAAGAATGAACGGGCACTGAAGAATGATCATGTGGATTTTCTGATCGACCAGAATGGATATGTCCAGGGGTATGAACCGCCAAGAATCCTGGCGGATATCCTGACAAAAGGACAGGAGCCGGAGAGAGAATATCTCTTTACAGATATCAAGATCAAAACGAAATATAACCTTTAAATGACGTATTAAACGAAAGAATATATAGAAAAGTAAGGAAAGTCTGCAGGATGAAAAAAACTGCAGGCTTTTTTATTGCAGAAAATCTGAAAAATCCGCTGATGGGAAAAAGAAATCAAAATGCGTGCGTAATGCGTGCTAAAATTACATACACACAAAAGCACATTAATGCAATATCCAATTTAAACAAAAGGAAACTGCAAAAATTGTACAGAATAACAGAAATAGAGGAAAATGAAAAGAAGTACTTGCCCAAACTGTAAAACAGTGCTATATTAACATCATAAGAAACACGCAAGAAAGCACGCAAAACGAAAGAAAAAGCACGCAAAACGAAAAAGCACACAAAAAAGAAGAAAAAAATAAACCATCAAACAAACGGAGGTAAGACCATGAAGTATATCGAATTTGATGAATCCAGACCAATGGACCTGGTGCTCCTTGGAAGAGTTGCCATTGATTTCAATCCTGCTTACAACGATCAGGTGAAGGAGGAGTTCAAACCCCTGAAGAAGGTACATATGTTTGAGAAATTTGTAGGAGGATCTCCTGCAAACATCGCTGTAGGTGTCACCAAACATGGTCTGAAAGCAGGATTCATCGGAAAGGTTTCTGATGATCAGTTCGGTGAGTATGTTGTAGATTATTTTGATGAGAGAGGAATCGATACCTCACAGATCACCAAATGTACAAACGGAGAGAAGCTGGGACTTACCTTTACCGAGATGCTTTCTCCAAAGGAAAGCAGTATCCTCATGTATCGTAACCGCATCGCAGATCTGCAGCTTCATGTAGACGACATCCACGAGGATTATATCAAAAATGCAAAAGCAATCCTCATTTCCGGAACTGCTCTTGCAGAGAGTCCTTCCAGAGAAGCAGCGATCAAAGCGGTTATGCTTGCTAAGAAAGTAAACACAAAGATCATTTTTGATATTGATTACAGAGAGTACAACTGGAAGAATGCAGATGAGATTTCCATCTACTATTCCATCGTAGCTAAGGAAGCTGACATCATCATGGGCTCCAGAGAAGAGTTTGATCTTACAGAGAAGCTGATCAAAGAGGGTATGACTGATGAGGAGAGCGCAGCTTACTGGCAGGCAAAAAATGCAAAGATCGTTGTCATCAAACACGGTATGAAGGGTTCTACAGCCTACACAGTTGACGGACAGAAGTTCAGTATCAAGCCATTTCCGGTTGAGGCAAGAAAAGGCTTCGGCGGCGGCGACGGATACGGCTCCGGATTCCTGTATGGACTGTATCAGGGCTGGGAGATCATCGATTGTCTGGAGTTCGGTTCTGCAGAGGCATCCATGATGGTTAAGAGCAACAACTGTTCTGATTCCCTTCCGGGACCGGATGAGGTTCACGCATTTATTAAAGATGAAAAAGAAAAATTCGGCGAAATGATCGCAAGAGTATAAAGAAAAGGAGTGGAAAAAATGGCAAAGACAGTAAGAATGACAACTGCACAGGCAATTGTAAAATTCCTGGATAATCAGTATGTTTCCATGGACGGAGTGGAGACAAAATTTGTAGAAGGATTTTTCACGATCTTCGGACACGGTATTGCTGTAGGACTTGGCGAGGCGCTGGATACAAATCCAGGACAGCTGAAGGTTCTTCAGGGAAGAAATGAGCAGGGTATGTGTCACGTTGCTACCGCTTTTGCAAAACAGAGCAACCGCAAAAAAATCATTGCATGCGCTTCCTCCATCGGACCTGGAGCTGCAAACATGGTAACAGCATGTGCAACAGCAACTGTAAATAATATTCCGCTTCTTGTATTCCCGGCAGATACTTTTGCATCTCGCCAGCCTGACCCGGTTCTCCAGCAGCTGGAGCAGAGTAGCAGCCTTGCCATCAGTACGAATGATGCATTCAAGCCAGTCTGCAAATACTGGGATAGGATCACAAGACCGGAGATGGTCATGACCGCTCTGATCAATGCAATGAGAGTTCTTACAGATCCGGCTGAAACAGGTGCATGCTGCATCGCACTTTGCCAGGATGTTGAGGGTGAGTCCTTTGACTTCCCGGAGTACTTCTTCAAGAAGAGAGTGCACAGGATCACAAGACCGGTTGCAGTAGAGGAAGAGCTTGAGGATGTGGCAGAGGTCATCGCAGGAGCGAAGAAACCGCTTATCGTTGTTGGTGGTGGTGTCCGTTACTCAGAAGCCGGAGAAGCTGTTGAGAAATTCTGCGAGGAATTCAAGATCCCATTCGGCGAGACACAGGCCGGAAAGAGTGCCTGCCAGTCCGGCAATCCGTACTGTCTTGGCGGTATCGGTGTAACAGGAACCTACGCTTCCAACATTATCGGTAAAGACGCAGACGTGGTAATTTCTATCGGTTCCAGAATGTCTGACTTTACAACAAGCTCCAAGCATCTGTTCCAGAATGAGGATGTTCAGTTTGTAAGTATCAACAACTGCAGATTCCACGCATACAAGATGGATGCAGTAAAAGCAGTGGGTGATGCAAAAGCTACCGTAGAAGCACTAGCAGAAAAGCTTCGTGCAAGAGGATATAAATCTGCATACACAGATGAGATCGAGAAAGCAAAAGCTGCATGGGATAAAGAGATGGAGCGCCTTGGAAGCATTGAGTACACAGGAGATGATTTTGAGCCGCTGATCAAGGCAAGAGATCCTCGTACGATCCCGGAATATGTAAAGCTTACAAACGGAAAGATCACACAGACAGCAGCACTTGCAGCCATCAACAGAACTATCGACAAAGATGCAACCATCATCACAGCAGGCGGTTCCCTTCCAAGCTGTATGCAGCGTATGTGGAGAACAGACAAACGTGGTGGATATCATGCAGAGTACGGATATTCCTGTATGGGATATGAGGTTGCCGCTACCCTCGGTGTGAAATTTGCAGAGCCGGATAACGAAGTATACTGCGTAGTTGGCGATTCCAGCTTCCAGATGCTCCACAGTGAGATCATGACCATCATGCAGGAAAGACAGAAAGTCAATATCATGGTATTTGATAACTGCGGATTTGGCTGCATCAACAACCTTGAGATGAATCACGGAATCGGAAGCCTTGCAACGGAGTTCCGTTATACAGACGGCAAGAAACCGACCGGAGACCTGATCCCTGTAGATTATGCAAAGATTGGCGAAGGCTATGGTCTGAAGACTTATACCTGCCGCACTATCCAGGAACTGGTAGATGCTCTGGAAGATGCCAAAAAGCAGGAGATTGCATGCCTCTTTGATCTGAAGGTTATCCCGAAGACCATGACAGACGGATATGAGTCCTGGTGGGATGTAGGAATCGCAACAACATCTGAGAAAGAAAGTGTAAGAAAGGCCTGCGAGGGAGTTATGAAAGGCCGTGAAGAGGCAAGACTGTACTAATCTGGGAGGTAAGAAAATGAGTAAAGTATTTGGTTATCCTGAATATGACGAAAAAGGTGAAAAGATTCTTACAACATACGATAATGAGTACAAGGCCATGATGATGGACATCCGTGTTTACCGTATGAAGGCAGGGGAGACAAGAACATTTTTAAGAGAGGGTGAGGAGACAGCAGTTCTCCTCCTCTCCGGAAATATCACCTATAAATGGAACGGAAACGAGGCAGCAGCAACCAGAAAAGATGTGTTCACAGAGGGACCTTGGTGCGTTCATGGATGTACAGGAACTGAGATCGCAGTTGTGGCAAATGCGGAGTCACAGATCCTTGTCCAGTGCACAAAGAATGAGAAAGATTTCGGCGCAAGGCTTTACAAACCGGAAGACGCTCCATGGGGATATTCCAGCGTAGGAAAATTCGGAAACGTGGCAAAGAGAAGGGTAAATACGATTTTTGATCACGACATTTCACCGGAATCCAATATGGTACTTGGTGAGGTTCTCAATGACAGAGGAAACTGGTCCGGATACCTTCCGCACAGACATCCGCAGCCTGAGACATACTTCTTCAAATTTGATCATCCGGAGGGATTCGGAGCCAGCTTTGTCGGTGACCAGGTATTTAAGAGCACAGATGAGAGCTTTTCCGCAATTCCAGGAGGAGAGCTTCATCCGCAGGCAGTTGCACCTGGATATCAGATGTATACATGCTGGATGATCCGCCACATTGACGGAAATCCATGGCTGCAGACAGACCGTTGCGAGGATGAGAGATATACCTGGCTTCATGACGCCGAGTTTTAAGGATGCGGAGATACTGATACTGGGTTGTAAATAGCAGGCAGTAGACCTGCTGCTATTATGAAAAAAATTGTACTGACTGAAGGGAGATTTTGACAATGGCAAGAGAATTTATTGTACCTGGAGAAATTATTTCCGGTTCCGGAGCACTGGACATGGCAGAAGACGCACTGAAACTCCTTGGTAAAAAAGCTCTGATCGTAACCGATAAAGTAATGATCGACCTGGGAAATTGTGCAAAAGTTGAGAAGGCGCTGACAAATCAGGGCATTGCATACAGCATTTATTCTGACATCTGCGGTGAGCCGACAGATACCATGATCGAAAAAGGCTTACAGATCTATAAAGATGAGAATTGTGACTTCCTGGTAGCTCTGGGAGGCGGAAGCCCCATTGACTCTATGAAAGCCATCGGCTCATTGGTAGTAAATGGTGGAAGCATTTCCGACTATATGGGAAAAGTGATCGATGTAAAGATGCCGCCAATGGCAGCGATCCCTACCACAGCAGGAACGGGATCTGAGGCAACACAGTTCACGATTATCACTGACACCAAAAAAGACATCAAGATGCTTCTTAAAGGCAAAGTTCTCATGCCGGATCTTGCAATTATCGACCCGCAGTTTACTATGACTGCACCTCCAAAGATCACAGCAGCAACAGGTCTTGATGCACTTTGTCACTGTGTGGAAGCTTATACATCCAGAAAAGCACAGACACTTTCCGATACTTTTGCAGTATCTGCAGTAAAGAGAATCTTTAAATATCTTCCGGTTGCATACAAAGACGGAAAGAATGAAGAAGCCCGTGTACAGATGTCTGTAGCTGCTCTTGAGGCAGGAATCGCATTCAACAACGCATCTGTTACCATTATCCACGGAATGAGCCGTCCGATCGGAGCATTGTTCCATGTAGCACATGGACTTTCCAATGCTATGCTTCTGAAAGAGTGCCTTACCTTTGCACTTCCTGGAGCATACGACAGATTCGGAGCTCTGGGACGTGATATCGGTGTGGCAGATGCATCTGATTCTGATCAGGAAGCAGCCGAGAAATTCCTGAAAGCAGTAGAGGCACTTGTAAATGAGCTGGATACTCCGACTCTGGAACAGTTCGGTATCAATAAAGAAGAGTTCTTCAACGTTATCGACAAAATGGCACATGATGCTATGGACAGTGGAAGTCCTCAGAATACCATGCGTGATGTAACAGAAGAAGAAGTAAAAGAAATCTACAGAAAACTCTGGTAAAATGCAAATGCAAACCTTGCGTTGCCAGATAAGAAAAGACTCCGGACCGGAGAAAAAGGCTCCGGAGTCTTTTTTCCCGTGGCAAATACAGCAGCAAAAGAAAAGGAGGCATATCCTTCGTGAGAAAAAAATATATCTGTATTCTGGCGGCAGTTATAGGATTTTGCAGCCTTTCCGGATGCGGGTCTTCTGCAAAGAAAACAGAAGAAGAGCAGGTAACGATCGGTGTTGTTACAAAATCTAAAAGCAGTGAATATTGGTTGTCTGTCTGTGACGGAATGAAAGATGCGGCAGAAAAATATCATGCAGATGTGGTGATTCTGTCCCCGGATTCCGAAACAGAAGAAGAGGTTCAGAAAAATATGATCCGGGATCTTCTGAAAACCGATATCCAGGCGATAGCAGTTTCTCCTATAGATTCCTATGAATGCGAAGATTATTTAAATTTTGCAAGAGAAAAGGGGATTTCTGTATATGCCTGTGATACTCCCATAGAGGATTCAGAAATCCCTTATATTGGTATTGACAATGAAAAGCTGGGTTATGAGCTGGGTGAGCAGCTTGCAAAGGCGCTTGATCATAAAGGAAAGATCGGTGTGATCGCAGGTGATTTTAAACAGGCGGGTCACCGGATGCGTGTTGCCGGTTTTGAAAAATATATGGAAAAAGAACCTGGGATCACCATTGAGATGGTTCGGAGCGGATACAGTAATATGCGGGTTTCCCAGAAGGATGTGGATGAGATCCTGGGGAAATATCCGGATCTTAACGGAATCATGACCACAAGTGCAGTGACGGCTCTGGGGCTTTCAGAGGCAACTGAAGGACGGGAGATTTCCATTGTTTCCGTAGATGCTCAGGAAGATGCCTTGAAAGCGGTTCAGGATGGGCGCATCGTGGCACTTGGCGCGCAGTCCGGTTATCAGATCGGTTACGAAACCATCCGGTATATTGTGAAGGATTTGGAGGGAGAGGGAACAGGAGAAGATGAGATTCTGGATTCCCAGGTGCTTACCGAAGAAAATATTGATACATATATGAAGGATGACAGACATTCTCATCCCTGATACAAGCAGATTTCCATCCAAAAATAAAACACAAAACATAAAAATAGGACAAAAGAAGGATGTAGAGATATCAGAATCAGAAAAACTTTGGTACAGATTTAACAGTCAGGTAAAAATAATACCGAAAAAACTAAAATTTCTCATACTTTGATAATCCCGTATTTTCGATAAAATAGAATCATCAAAAGGAAAGCGAAAATAAAAAAACGAAAAGAAATGAAAGGGCGGGATAATAAGATGGAGAAGAAAAAACTTTCGGTATCAACAGGGCTGTGTTATGCTGGAGGAGATGTAGGGTGTAATATCGTGTTCGGAATGATCGGAACACTGCTGACGCTGTTTTACACAGATTATGTGGGGATAAGCGCAGCAACAGTAGGACTGGTAATGTTACTTTCCAGATGCTTTGATGGATTTTCCGATCTGGTCATGGGTGTCATTGTAGAGAGGACCAATTCCAAATGGGGAAAATCAAGACCCTGGCTTCTGTGGATGAGCATTCCGTTTGCGCTGTCAGCAGTACTGCTTTTCACAGTGCCGCGTACAACAGGGATGCTTCAGTTTCTGTATCTCTTTGTAACCTATAACTTTTGTACGACCATATGCTATACAGCGATCAATCTTCCATATGGAAGTCTTTCTTCAATGATGATCCGTGAATCATCAGAAAGAGATAAACTCAGTGTATTGAGAATGGGACTGTCACCTCTCGGAAAGATCGTTGCAGCAACTTGTACACTGCCGCTTGTTAAGGTTATGGGGAATGACCAGGCTGCATGGATCAAGGTTATGAGTGTATGGGCAGTGCTTGCGCTTGCACTTCTGCTTCTCTGCTTCTTCAAATGTGAGGAGAAGGTTCAGATCGAAGCAAGAAAGAAAGATGAGAAGCTTCCGATTCCGGCAATGCTGAAGGCGCTTTTTACAAATCAGTATTTCTGGGCAGTAATGCTTCTGTGGACAGTACAGAGTGTATCCTTTACGATCACAGGAACCATTCTTCCGTACTACTGCAAATATATTTTTAACAATGACACATGGATGTACAGTGCACTGTTCCTTACAGAAACATTGGTTCTGGTAGCGGGAATCTTTATCTGCTCACCGTTGATCAAGAAATTCGGAAAAAGAAATATCGCATTTGTCGGCGGATTTGTTGCACTTGGCGGACAGCTTCTGTTTTTCCTGAATCCATACAGCTTCGGTTTCATGGTTATGAGCTGTGTCACACGTGCCATCGGACTTGCTCCACTGAACGCAGTTGTATTCAGTATGGTTGGTGATGTAGTAGAGTTTGGACAGTGGAAAAACCATATCCGTCAGGAAAGTCTGATCTTTGCAGGTGGTTCCATCGGAACAAAAGTTGGCGCAGGTCTTGCCTCCGCAGTGATCACAGGTCTTTTAAGCAGTTCCGGATATGTAAGCTCATCTGCGGGAATACACCTGTCATCAA
>OGYX01001898.1_pt1 | contig 14173 bp, 16 predicted proteins | sample 1576601 | NCBI WGS metagenome assembly OGYX01 (sample SAMEA3541561, study PRJEB24748) | human gut metagenome | biome: human gut; feature: human-associated habitat; material: faeces | place: China | collected 2012 | reverse complement strand
GAAGATTCACATCCAAAAGGACCATATCTATCTGATTCTCAAAAAAAATCTGCTTCCCTTTTTCCATAAAAGTCACACCATAAACTCCATATCCTGACTTTTTCAAAGAATAACAGATCGCCTGATTCAAATCAAAATCATCTTCTACAACTAATATATACTGCATATCCTAATTCCTCCGATACAGATTCTCACAAAGAAATCTCTGCATAGCAATGATACCTTTCAATATTGTACCACAGACTTTTCCTGGGTATGAAAAAAAAAGAAAGAATCTCAATTTTGTGATTATTCAGTGCGCAAAAAAAGAAAATATTTTATAAGTCTTTTCATATATCGTTTGTTTTTTTGTTTACCTTATTAATTTCCTCTCTGAAATTCTTTTTTGCCATGAAAGTTTTCTGTCTTTCTTCTGCCACCTGATTCAAAGCATCATCTCTTTCTCTTCTCATCTTTTCGTATGCAGTTACGTTCGACATATTTGTTTTCCTTTTTGTCTCAATCACTTATAAAAAGTTGCTCTACAAATCAGCAAATAGCCCAGATATTCCTGAATGGTTGGGATATCCTCTTCCTCAACCAGATCCTTTAAATACTTCAACCACATTTCGGGTTTAGGAGCTTCCGGATTATAATTGACATTTAACCGGTTTCTACAGAACTGTTTTTCTTCTTCAAACTTCCCATTCAGATAATAGACTCCATTTACAACATGAATTGGAATTAAGTGGTCGCCACACTGTACGCGCCACACTACAATTTCCATGATGAAAGAACACAGCATTGATGAAACTACCATCAAGAAGATTGTTGGACATTCTGGAGCTATGACGCTTACAGAACGTGTCTACACTCATCTTGATGTCCAGGTTCTGATCGATGCCATAAACAAAATTGTGGGAGACATTCCATAAAGATTCGAGGGTAAAGAAAAACCCCAGAAACACATGGTTTCTGAGGTTTTGTATGCATTTTTTCGTCCCAAACGATTATCTCTTTGTGAACAGAAATTAACGTTTGCGTAACTGGGAACGCTTGATTCTACTGGATTCTTGGAATATGGTGTTGCAAACACGTTACAAACGCAGGACTTCTCATTGCTCCTCACCACACCTCTGAGTTATCAAAGCGGGGGATGAATCAAGCAAATGTGTGTCTCCCTCTTTTTCTCGCAACATCATTCAAACTCAATAATATAATTTTGTTCTCCTCATTCTATTCCTCTAAAAAACACTTTTCTCTCATTTTAGAAATTACTCCTTGGCATATTTCATCTACTGTAGAATACGTTCTTTTATCCGCTTTATCTGGGTTTGAAATCAAATTCACAACCTCAATCTCCATATCTTTATCTATATCAGCAAACACATACTCGTAAAAATCCATCGTTCTAAATTCCATTGTTTTCTTATCAATTTTAAATGGTTCTTTTTTCTCATTCGGATTCGTATTTTCCACAATATACTCTTCATCAGTACATTTAAAGTTCAATGTTTTTTTCATATCGTTTCATCCTTCCTAAAATAGTTTGTAAACCACCATCAATATTATCAGCAACAATTTGTAAAATACTATACTCATCATTTTCGTATTCTAATGCTCCAGACTTTATCGCAAATTGACCGTTTTCTTTGCAAAGGAAAATAACATTATCAACATCAAGATTTACAATAAATTGAGGATTATGTGTAACCATAATCACTTGGCGATTCTGCCCCATATTTCTAAATTGATCTAATACTTTTTCCTTAATTGCTTTTTGAGAAATATGATCTTCTGGCTGATCAATCAAATAAATCCCTTTATCCCTTGTTTCACCACAAATAAGTGTAAAATACATTTGTGCATCAAAACCAGAGGATACTTCCTCAAAAACATCCATTGTTTCTTCAATAATTGTATTTCCAATTTTAAAATCTTTGTCTAATTTAGTATTTATTTTCGTTTTAAGAGCCTCTAATGGAGTAATCGATTCATCATCTGATGGATAATTTTTAATAAACTCCTTCAGTTCTTTTTCTGTTATACTTCCCGTATCTAATACTTTCCCTTTCTTTAATACAGTTCTAAAAATTTCTTCAATATATTCTTGTCCAATTTGCTCTATCTGCACCTTTGATATGAATTTATATTTATCAACTGGATTACACTCCGGTTCAATAACTACTGTTTTCACATTTGGTTCATATTTTTCAACCGTTTCTTTTTTCTCTATCAGTTTACAAATATCTTGTATAGCCTCATTCTTCGACTCAACAAAATCAGAGTAAACAGCTTGTTCATCAGTAATTTTTTTACTATATCTTTGTTTAAAATGTGTCATAAAAGTATTATATACATTTATTCTCTCATTTTCTCGTTTATGCGACTTTAAAGTTTCCTCATATTTTTCCAACATAAGTCCAAAAACTTCTACTGTATTCTCGATAGATTGTTTATCTCTATCACGCAATACTTTATTGCACAAAATCTCCTTTAATTCTGAAATAACTGTTTCAAAATGTCCTATTAATTTCTGGATTTCTGTTATTTTTATCTTTTTTACTGTTCCAACAAACGTAAGACTTTTATCCAGAATTTCATCTACCGTAATATTAAACGATGGAAGTTCCTCCACCTTTTTATCATAGTCAAATTTGTTTTCTAAACACTCATATAAATTTTGTAAATCTTTCTCAACAAGACTTCGATATTTGCTAGCATTTATTTGTTCTGGATAAAACTGTGTCAAATACTTATTTGGTTTCATTCCATCTGAGTCAAATATTTCTCGTATTTCCCCTTGCTGATTAAACATAAATATATTTTCTTCTGGAACTTTCGTTTTTATTGATGTGTTATTTTTCTCCAAATATTTTTCGTACCCTTTTTTCAGTTTCCCATCATTTATTTTAGTATTATTTGTAATTGCATGAAGAAACAACGATTTCCCAATAGAATTATCTCCTATAATTACATTCAATCCCTTTGACATTGGTACACATACTTGATTCCCAGAAATATCCAATTCAATTTCTGAAATACTCTTTTCAACAGGATTAAAAAATTTATCCACTAAACTAATCCTGTGTCTATCCGTAACTGCCATTGCCAAACCTTTAAATGTAGGTAACGATTTAATATAAGTAAAAGCAAATTGAGTTTTCTCTTGTTTTTCAGTATTGGGGTAATACTCCCAATTATGGCAATCTGATCCTGTAATGAACCTTAAATTTTCTCCCAAATCATTATCTGCCAAAAAAGCTTTATTATATATTTCATTCTTTTTATTTCTGAACTCATACGCATCAAAATAATCTAGAAAAATCAACTCGTTAAAAGTATCTTTTCCTAATACCATAACATCATTTGCATGTGCTTTATGTTGTGAAGAAACCGTCTTTTTTTGATGTGCAATCATCACAAAATCAATATTTATTGCATTCAAAACTTCAAAATAATCACTTTTAGAATAAGCCCCTCTAGTTTTTTTATAGGTTGTCTTTCCTATTCCATTCGTCATTACTTGCTCAATGTTTTTAACTTTATCATCATCTCTATCATCAAAAATAGTTACTATATGTATAACTTTTCCCTCTGCAAATTCAACTGAAAATTCAATTCCGGGCAATACTTTCTTTATGCAATTATCCTTCATTTCTTCGCATTTTAATTCTTTATATATTTCATAATTGAACTCATCATGATCTGTAATCGCACATAATTCTATTTCATTTTCAATCAATCTCTGAATTAACACAGGTAAATTTTCCAATGTATTGTTTGCAACTTTGTCCTTATCTTTGCTTCTTGAATATACCGAGTGAATGTGCAAATCTATTTTTACACCTTTCCTTACTACTTTATCCATACTTGCTCTCTCCTAATCTATCATTTGCTTCTGGTATGCCATTCCCCTTGATTCCCTATTTCTTTGTTTATTTCTCTTCGACAATGGTATCAAAAATAGTTTCTTCAACAACCCTTACACATTCATCAAGATTTTTCTGGATATCTTTCCCCCAAAATCTAATTACAGTCCACCCTCTAAATAAAAGCTGCTTATTCACTTCATCATCACGTCTCCTATTATTGGATATTTTTTTGAGCCAATAATCACTGTTAGAACCTCTCTCGATTCTAGGCTTCAAAATTTCCCAATCTTTTCCATGAAAAAATTCACTATCGCAGAAAATAGCAATTTTATATTTGGTTAAGACAATATCTGGTTTCCCCGGCAAATTCTTATCATTTTTTCGATAACGATATCCTTTATGCCACAATGCCTTTCTTAATCTCAATTCTATGCTAGTATCTTTTGCTCGAATACGCTGCATATTTTTCCTGCGCTGTTCTTTCGTTAAATTATCCATTCTAACTCTTCTTCAATTCTTTACTTACCGCTTTTGCAACATACCAAAACATTACTGGAGGAATAGCATTTCCCAATGCTCTATACTGCGCAGCTTCACTTCCGACCAATTCAAAATCATCTGGAAAAGATTGAATTCTTGCGACCTCTCTTGGAGTAAAACGTCTATATCTTTCACCTTCCATTAATACCGGATCTGTACTATTTAAAGATACTTTCGCTAAATGAGCTCCTACTGTATTACAAGGTTTATTGATATTCTGTGCTCTTCCCTTATTCATACTCTCACGTTTTTTCATCATTCCTGCAACCGCTCGCTCACTAAAAAAATATTTTTCATCTACACGTTTTTCAATTACAGTCTTTAATGGTATATATTTAGTTTCATCATCTATCTCTGCTTCAGGAAATGAAAATGTTATGTTCAAATCTTTTCTGAATCCAATAATTATAACACGTTCCCTTTTTTGTGGAACACCATAATCTGCCGAATTCAAAATCTGATATTGTACCTCATAACCGCTTTCTTCAAATTCTTTCAAAATCAGCGGAAATGCACTTCTCTTATTCGCTGTAAGTATTCCTTTTACATTTTCTGCAATAAAACATTTAGGCTGCCGCTCTCTTAAAATCCTACACATTTCAAAGAAAAGTTTTCCTCGTTCATCTTTTACTCCCAATCGTTTCGGATTTTGTGCCACAATAGAAAACGATTGACATGGAAACCCCCCTGTTAAAATGTCAAACTCTGGTATTTCTTCTGTTTTCACTGCTCTTATATCTCGATTGTCTGGTGTTATCCCAAAATTCTCTTTAAAAATCTTGCATGCATTATCATCTATATCGTTAGCGTACACAATTTCCATACTATTCGAATTATAATATTTACCCAAAAAATCAAAACCACCGAGCAATCCAACATCGGTTCCTCCACATCCACAAAACAGCGACGCAACTTTTAATTTTTCCATGTCAATAACTCCTCAAATTGTCCTACTTCTTTAGGATCGAATGTTATATCCGCCCCATCAGAAGGTATCATATTAATCTTATCCTTTTTGTAAAGCCCAACGGGGTCTTGTAATAAAAATAGTTTTCGTTCATTCTTACTTAACATCAACCGGTATACATAATATCTGTCATGTGTACTGCTTGCAGTATTCCATTCATTCTTTGTAAGATGTATTCGATTGAAATGTAATGGTTTTGAACTAATCGTTGTTTTTACCTCTATATATCGTTTTCTTTCATCCAATTCTACTGAGCTAATATCATATCCAACCGCAAACTGCGTAGGTATTCGTTTAATCAGGTGTAACAAGTCTTCACGTCCACCTAATTTAATTCTCATACATTCATGCCCATGCACTAAATTTTCTCCAATATCACCAATATCTTTTGTTGTCAGCTGATCAAAATATTGTATAATGCGTTTTTCTAATATGTTATCTCTTTGAATTAAATCCGATAAACTACTTGTTTCTACATTTGTTGTATTTTCCTTTAACTGTCTTAATTCTTCCTCATCACTTGCAATATATGCTAAAATATCAGTAGAAAAATCTGTATCTTCCATATCTCTATTGACATAAGAAAACCAACTGTTGATACATGCTTTGACATCTTCCATAGTTCCGCTTTTTTGGCGAATCATTTTATCATACCCATTAAACCATTCGTTAGATTCGCAAAATTTTACTATAGATTCCTCTTCTAAAGTATTCAAATAATAAGTTCTGCTATCATAGGTTTTTAAAAGATTTGCAATTTCCATATAATCAACAATATCACCAGCATATCTTATAACATCGCCAGTTTGATCATATGCGACTCCATTTTTCCTATTCTGAGAAATTCTGTCCCATGTTTTCTCTACTCCTTCACAATCTCTTGTAACTCGCAAATCATTGAATATACAATGGCATACTTCAAATTTAGTAATACCAATAGAATTTCCACCATCACGATTAGCATATCTCAATAATTTTAAAATATATTGAGCTGGTTTAAAATGAATTCCTTCTTCAATTTGTTCCAAAACTCTGTTTGGTTTTATATGTGCTCCCGGATACTGAAAATTATAAAGAAATGTTTTAAAGCATTCTACTAAATCTCCACTCTTAGCAAGTTCTATCGCACGTCTTCCCGGTTTATCTGTTGTATTCGTATGCTCTATAAAACCAAATAATGCTGATATCTCTGTTCTCCAATTATTTATAGTCTTTAATTCTCTATGTGCATTTCCCGGATAACGGAATAATGCTGCGTTTACTTCCTCTACAAACTTATCTACTTCTTTTTCACCAACACGAGAAATTTCTTCAGCAACATAAATCAATACATTTTCTATGTCCCCTTTAAATCTAGGACGAACATGATGTACTCTAAAAAAATATTCTTCTGGAACTTTATACTCTTCCACTATTATTCATCTCCTAATGCTTTTTTCAACTGTTCTGCAATGCATTGTGCCATTAGTGGAGGAACTGCATTGCCTACTTGCCTAAACTGTTGTGTCTTATTTCCCAAGAAAATAAAATCATCTGGAAATGACTGTAGTCTTGCACACTCCCTAACAGTAGGTACACGATTATACTTATAATGAAAATGGTGTCGATGGCCTGTATCGATTGTTGGTGCTGGTTTATCACTCGCAAATCTTGTCCACGCAACATGAAAATTTCTACTATTTATGTATTCATCCGGCAGGTCTTTATAATTTCCTCCATCTGGGACTAAAGAAATTATTTTTTTTACTCGGTCAGAGTGATTAGCCGCAATGTGATTTTTAACCACTTCAGAATTTTTACGCATTATTTTCTGATACTCATTTTGTGGCTGCATCAAATAATCTAAAACCTCTTCTCCAAGTTCGTCCTCCAATGTTGGCAAGTCTGACAATGCCATACTGCAACTCACCTTATTTTCGTGTATTTCAGGGTATACAAATTCTCCCTTTTTGATTCCTACAAATACCACTCTCTTTCTATTTTGTGGAACACCATAATCCGCCGCACATAATATCTTATATTGAATCTGGTATCCCATCTCTGTAAACTTTTCTATAATGCTATCTTTAATCTGCCCACCAAATAATCCTACTAATCCCGGTACATTTTCTATTACAAACGCTTTAGGCTGTATTTCTTTAACTAATCTAATATATGATAAATATAATTTATTCCTAGGATCGTCAAACTTTCTTGGTCCCGAAAGCGACATTCCCTGACATGGCGGTCCTCCAATAATCACATCAATTTTTTGGTCACCTATTAGTGGTTTAATATCCTCTTCATATGTTACTTCTGTTATATCTCCGCAGATCGATTTAGCACCATAATGATTCAGTTCAAATGTTTCTAAAGCCTTCGAATCATTGTCTATTCCTAGTAAAATATTATATCCTGCCTTTTCAAATCCATAAGACAGTCCTCCGCAGCCGCAGAATAAATCTATTGCATTTAACTTATTTTTCATTATGTTTCTTTGCCTTTCTATTATCATCAGGTTTTTCCGCATTTTCTGGAATTGCCCATGCCTCCCCCAATTTAAATGTGCCCTCTATCCTATTTTCAGCACACAATATTTGCACACGTCTCTGTGAAATTTCCCATTTCTTTGCCGCTTGACCTGCTGTTATATATCCCATAACTTTACCTCACCTTCTTCATTCATTATATTCTACGGGACGAACAAACGCAAGAAAATCCTATCGAATATTTGTTCTTTTTATCATCTTTTCACCGCTTTCTTATCGTTCTCTATCCATAGATTTTTTCTTGACTGACCGTTTCGGCTGCTGTCTGCCTTCCTGCTGATAGCGGTGCAGTTTTTCCAGTACGCTTGCTTTTTTCGGTTGTTCTAATGGATTTTCTTTCTTCTGCTCCGTCTGATTTTTCCATGCTCGCAGTTCTTCATTGTATTCCATGATTAGTGCTTCTGCCTTGTTATAAACCTTCTGAAAGTCTTGCACATTGGGATACCCTTCTCGCTTTACGATCTGCTCCATACTCTTGTGCAGACGCTTTTCCAAATCCTCTAACAGTTCAATTTTCCCTTCCAGAGATTTTCGTTCTTTGCTTTTAAAGAATCCTCGCAGTTCTGACAGTTGCTTTTTCAAAGAAGAAATATCCTGCTGTGTGCGTTTTATCTCCCTTGACTGTCCCTGCAAGTCATACATGACCTTCTGCATATCTTTCCACTCTTGCAAATCAATCTTTGGTACCGGTTTAGGCGGCAGTTTAAATTTGAAAATCACTTCCTGTAAAAAGTCTTTTGCCCCTCGGATAATCTGTCGAAACATATACGGCAGCCAACCGTGTGTCCTGATAGATTGCAGCGTTTCATCTGTGATTTTTTCCTGCTTGATTTTCAAAATATCTTCTTCAGGAACACCCTCGACTAATGCCACATCAACTTTCCGATTCCATTCCTGCCTTGCCGCATTGTCTGCCTTTATCTCCTCTGCTTTCGGATTGTTCTTTCCGATTTTCTTCGTTGCCAGATAAACACCGCCCTGTTTGAATACCGATAGTTTTTCTGATTCTTCTTTTACATAGCAGTTAATTGTATCTGTAAACAGTTCTTTCACTTCTTTGGTAAAGGCTTTGTTCTTAAACCATTCCTCTTTTTTTGTGAAGATATGACTTTCATATACTTCCCCTTTCTGGATAATACTGCATCCGGCTCTGATATTTCCCTGCTCGTCTAAAATCTCTTTTTTCGTGCGTCTATGCTTTCCCTGCTCATCATAAAACATATTTCGGGTGGCAATCTTCACTTCGGGCTGTTCCAACATTTTCCGTTCGCTGAATACCAAATGAATATGATAATTCGTCTTTGTCTTGTTGTGATGAAGGGCTGCGCTGCACTCTACACCATATCTTTTATGAAAAGTCTCTGTAAAAAGTCTTACCACATCACCTGCCCTGTACTGAACAAAACTTTCGGGAAGTGCTATGATGAACTCACGCCCTTCGATACATTTCCCTGCTGAGCCGCTTGCCTTAAAATCCAACTGATTTTCTCTTGCAAGATTTTTCCAAAATTCAGGCGTTGCCCCTTCTGTCTGATAGGTCGCATAGAGATATTCCTGTCTTTTCGGATTGGAGATATAATCAATCCTTCCTGCCACGTCGGACAGCTTACTTTGTCTGATAAATGAATGTCTGCCTATAAGCATTCTCCTTTCCGGCTCTCGCCTGCTTTGCTGTGAGTAGGTGCATAGGCACCTGTTTACGACCTTATCCGCCTGTCGGCGGAACAGCTCCCGGCAGGGCGAAATACACAGAGCATAAACGAAGTTTGTGCGATGGGTGTATTTCGCTCTCAATCGCCGAGGGCTTGTTTTTGTTTAACACAATCTGATTACTTCTCGGACTTACATTTAGATTTATGGGCGTATCCGCCCTTTTTATCTGCCCGTATCCGGGCTACTTTTTCTATGACTGACAGCAGATGATCTACGGTACTTTCTTCCCATCCGACAAGCCATATCAGAGTTTTTTCCTCTGCTTTTGTCAGTTCCACTCCTGCCAATACCTTGTTCATTTTTTGTATCTGTCTGCCCTCCATCTCATAAAAGAAATCATTCACATTTCTGCTTTCTCTTTCCGGCTGTTTCAACATCTGCCACACTCCCTTCTGCTAAAAAATAAAATAAATTTAAAAATAACACGTATAAGCGTATAAACGTATCTTCCATACTTTTCAGAAACCTGTAATCCCTTGATTTTCCTGAGAATATACGCATATACGCTTCTTTGAAAAATTCTTTTTTATCGGTTTTTCATCCGTATCAACGATAGCTGTCTATGCGTATCTGCGTATGGATTCCCTGAAATCCTCTGGCATTTTTCCCATTGTCTGAGGGAATGTTGGTAGAATAATGAATGTGATACTTTTTTTCATTTTCTTTTAAGTACCCCGAAAAACTTTTTGCACTCATAGGCTTTTCCGTATTATCTTCACACCAGCGGCAGTATGCCTGGTAAAGATTCTTGGAAGTCGCTGTTGTGTTTTCTTCCAGCCGGATATACCCGGATGACTGCATAAAAGCGATAATGTTATTCCCAGATTCCATAGCTTCGTGCAGATTCTTCTTTGCACGTTCGCTGATGGTAAAGCGGTATTTATTTTTCAGTAATCGTTTCAATCCCTCCAGACACCAGAGAAAAATATCGTCTGCTTCTCTTTGCAATTTCTCGATTAGATAGGGATCATCTACTCTGTCCGGCGGCACATCTTTCACTGTAAGGATAATCTGTCTGCGGTAAAATCCATAGGAACGGTCATGCAAGGCACTGAGACTTCCGTTTCCGAAGCAGAGGAACCTGACATATAAATTCCCCTGTACGCTCTGCTTTGACTTCCGTTCCAAATCCATCTTATCCTCCAGCGTGACAATAGTTTTAATATAGTTGGTGTCTTTCAATGCTTCCAGTTTCATATCATCATCCACCATCAAAAGCCTGTATTCCAAATCTGCCCTTGCAAAACGGTTATGCTCTACCTTTTGAATATTGCTTACATTCATATTCGTTCCGAGAATTTTTCTCATCACCAGACCAATACGGGATTTTCCCTCCCCGCCTTTTCCTAAGATAATCAATAACTTCTGTGCCTTGTTGGATGGGATTAAGCAATATCCCATATATTCCTGCAAGGTTGGAATATCATCTTCCTCCAACAGTTCCGAAAGAAATTTTAACCACCGTTCTGCCTTTGCTTCTTTCATTTCATAATTTACAGGCAAGCGGTTCAGGCAAAACTCCTTATTTTCTGTAAAATCTCCATTCAAAAAATAAGTTCCATTATTCACATGGATGCGATCCATCTGCACTGGAAGTTCCTCCGAATAGGCTTCCAGTTTTAGAACCTCCGAAAGCTGTTTTACTTTCTTGGAAATCCCTTTCGTAAGAACCGGCTTTACCATTCTGTAAATTTCTTTTTCCACTTCGCCGTCTGACAACATTCCGTCATAGCTGAAAAAGATACCGTTGATACACTTCAATGGCATTCTTTGCAGGAAATTTTCACAAAATGATACTTCATCAATCTGCCCATCCTCAAACCATTCCTGAGAGTACGGCTTAGAGTTCAGTTCCCTCTGATCCAATGCTTCTTCCAGTCTGTTCCTTGTTGTTTCGTCTATATTCTTCCATTCGTTCTTCAATTCTTTTCACATCCTTTCCACTATCCAATAAAAATTCAATTCTGTCCTGTAACTCTCCAAACACCAGTAAATCCAGATCGTAATTTATCTTTTCTGTCTGCTGACAGGCTTCTATAAATTCTGCTTTCCATTCTTCCTCTGGTGTTTTTGGTGCATATCTTATTTTCCATTCTTCCAGCAAATGAAGATAATCCGATAAAATGCGGATACTTTCCCGTTCCCATTCTTCAAATTTCTTTTCGGTCTGGTACAATGTTCTTTTCGGTTTTTCTTTTTTCTTACTGGCATTCCTTTTCTTTGCGTCATCTGTAAAAACAGGTATCTGAAAATCTTCTGCCAGTTTCTTTGCTGCTTCCAATGGTGCAAGATGAAAGAAATCTGCCACAAACGTGATTACATCCCCTTTCGCACCACAGGCAAAGCAGCAAAAGCCTTTGTCTACTTTCATACTGGGATGCCTGTCATCGTGAAAGGGGCAACAGACCATCCCATTTTTATTTACTTTTAATCCGTACTGTTCGGCAGCCTGCCTTGCAGTTACGTTTTCTTTTACTACTTGAAAAATATTCAATTCGACTCCTTTAAAATTTTCGTTGTATTCTCTCAGAGCCTTTGATATACTGAACTTGCGAGATAGAGTTATCAAAAGCTCTGAGAAGTTGTCCTTGTGTTACGCAAGGGCTTTTTCTTTTCCCTGCTTTTTTGCCTCTCCATTGAAATATCCAGTTTCCTCCCATACTTTACGATCAGAACAGTAATAACTGAATTCATCGGAATCGCCCATCTTCATTGCCACTCCAAATTTCAAAATTCCCTGCTGTATTCCGATACGAACGTAATGAGCATCTTTTCCGATTGCTTTTGCAATTTCCGTAATCGGCACATTTCTTCCCGTAAATGGCGGCAATTCTACATATAATCTTTTATCCATTTTCCATATCCTCCTTTACAATCTGACTAAGTTCTTGATCTAAAGCTGTAGCAATTTTATATGCTACCTGCGGTGTACAGCCCTTTCCTGATATAATGCAGGAAATCGTCTGCCTTGACACTCCACTTAACTCAGCCAATTTCTTAATTGTTAATCCTCTTTCTCCCATCAAAATCTGCATTTTAAATACGTTTATCTTCATTTTATTTCTCCTTTCTTTTTTAATATGCACTTTTAATGCGCATTTTTATTATATGCACTTATTCTGCACATGTCAATACTATTTTATATAAATATGTACTTGTAATTCGTATTTTTCTATGATATGATAAGCGTGAGGTGAATAATGATGAGTAATGAGAAGTTACATAACAATCAAATCGGACTTAGAATCCGTACTGCTCGAAAAGAAAAAGGTATCAACCAAACAGAGCTTGCAAATTTGTTGGGGAAATCGCTTCGCACAATCCAAAAATATGAAAGCGGAGAAATCGAAGTTTCCATTGCTATGCTCAATGAAATAGCAAAAGTTTTAGACTGCGAATCCACATATCTTATAGGGTATGATGCTGAGAGAAAACCTTTAGAAAATCTTTCTGATATTATGAATTTCTTATTTCAGTTAGATAAGATAAAGGAACTTGGCTTCAATATCGAAGTCAAACGCCCACCACATTATGATGGATGGGAATGTGCTATTACTTTTAATGGCAAAGATGTTTCTACGGAGTTAAATCAGGATCTCTGTCTATTCTTGGAAGAATTTAAGGATAAAAGAAATGAAGTCAAGGACTATCAGACAAGTCTTGAATCTTATCAGAAGTGGCAGGATAAAACACTTGCTTATTACGCAAATGCAAAACTGACCGAAAAAGAAACAGAAGAAATCTCAAACGAAGAACGAATCCAAAGATTTCAAAAAATTATGAACGAGCGGTACGGTAAGAAAGAGTCCTAATTTTTAAGGAGGATTTTTAGAATATGAAATTACCGAACGGCTACGGAAGTGTAGTAAAACTATCTGGAAAAAGAAGAAAACCTTGGATGGTTCGTAAAACCACAGGCTATCGCATTGATCCAGTCAAAGAAAAGAAAGTAAATGAATATATCATTATTGGATATGCCGCCACAAAAACTGAGGGGTTACAAATGCTGGCTGATTATAACCGGAATCCTTATGATACGAAAGCAGCCAAAATGACTTTTGAGGATGTGTATGAGGAATGGTCTAAGAAAAAATTTCCTACGGTATCCGAAAGCAATATCAAAGGATACAAGGCATCTTACAAAACATGTGGCATTCTTTACAATCGAGTTTTTAAGGATTTAAAACTGGCAGACTTACAACAGGTTATTGACATCTGCGGAAAGAATTTTCCCACATTGAAGAAAATCAAAATCCTGTTTAACCAGTTATATGAATTTGCATTAAAGAATGACATCTGCAACAAAGATTATTCTACTTTTGTTGAAATCGCCCAGTACAAAGACCGCAATCCAAACAAGCATACACGTACAAAATTCACGAAAGAAGAAGTTGCAAAAGTCTGGACAATGAAAGAGGACAAATACTATCAGATCATCCTCATGCTGCTCTATAATGGCACACGTATCTCCGAATTTCTTGATTTGAAGAAAGAAAATGTGCATTTGGAAGAACAGTATTTTGATGTAATTGACAGTAAAACAGAAAACGGAATCCGAAAAGTTCCGATTG
>OGYX01001891.1_pt1 | contig 14200 bp, 7 predicted proteins | sample 1576601 | NCBI WGS metagenome assembly OGYX01 (sample SAMEA3541561, study PRJEB24748) | human gut metagenome | biome: human gut; feature: human-associated habitat; material: faeces | place: China | collected 2012 | reverse complement strand
AATGCTGATAGATACTGTGTTTTAGCGGATAATCAGATTTTTATTGTGTTTTTATCATAATAAAAACAGTTAGATTTATGGAAAGAAGGTGTGGGCATGGCCAACGCAAACAAGAAGATCATCAGTAAGGGCAAGGCTACTGAGGAGAAGGAGAAGAAGCCTTCCAAATCCCCTGTTACAGTGGAGGTAGTAGACGGGATATTCGTATTCCATGGGGGAAAGGGCGGACACAATATCACAGAGCGTAAGAATAAGGCACTGGAGCCTTATGGCAAATGCATCTACAACTACGGCCTGCTCCTGGAACTGATCCCCGGGGATAAGACCTCCCGCATCAACCAGAACATCGGCAACAGCCGGTATGTCCATAACAATTATCTGGCTGAACGGATCAAATATTACGACGAGCACAAGAAAACCCTTTCCATAGACCAGTATAAAAAGGAGTTCCTGCCAAAGCTGAAGAAGGAGAAGGAATTCCTGAAACGGACTGACAAATTCGTCTACCAGAATGCCTGCCAGAACGTGGAAACTGCCTACCAGAACTTTTTCAGCGGGAAGTCAGGCTTCCCAAACTTTGCTTCCTCCAGGAAGCCGAACGGGAACAGCTTTACCACGAACTATACAAACAACAACATCGAATTAAAGATGATAGACGGGCTGCCATACCTGAAGCTGCCAAAGATCGGCAATGTCCGGTTCGTACTCCCGAAGGGGAAGACACTTGCTGACCTGCAGCCTCTGGGGGTATCCATAAAATCTGCCACTGTGACCAGGACGAACAGCCGGTACCGGGTATCCCTGCAGATGGAAACGGTGATCGACCGTCCGGTATTCCCGGCTGTCATCCATGCAGACGAGGTCATTTCTGTTGATCTCGGGCTCAAGGTGTTCGGGATGTTCGGAAATGCAAAAGAGACGTTTACTGTTCCCAACCCAAGATGGATCAAGGTCCATGCAAAACGCCTGCGCCGGTTCCAGCAGAGTTTATCCAGAAAACAGTATGACCACAATACCCACAAGGGCTCAAAGAACTGGGAGAAGGCCCGTGCGAAGGTGGCTAAGGAACAGCGTAAGACCGCTGACCAGAGAAGGGATTTCCACCACAAGCTGGCAAAGGCCATTGCAGATAATTACACTGCTTTCATCTGCGAAGACCTGGCGGTGAAGAATATGATGAAGAACCGGCATCTTTCCAAGGCCATCGCTTCGGTGGGCTGGTCACAGTTCCTGACCATTGTAAAGTGTAAGATGGAGAAGGCAGGGAAATACTTCCGCAAGATGAGCCGGTGGTTCCCTTCCTCCCAGACATGCAGGTGCTGTCAGCGCTAAAAAACGTTATTTACCGACAGCCCCCTCCTCCAACAGAATTCCTGTATAGTTCACAAGTCCTGCTTTTGAACCAACGGCATTGGTTGTATTCATGAAAAAAGCCGGCTTTCACCGACTTATTTTAAACCCCTGGTCGACAGCATCGTACCATTCATCCATTTCATCAAATGAGGGATATGGATATGCTGTAACGATACGAAAAGAAGTATAGTTATCCTTGCATATTACAAGTCTTACAGAGGAGGCCGGATGCATTTGGTTCCAATCCGTTCCCATTGCGATTCCTTCGGCAATAGGCGCTGAAAAAGTGTAATCCAGCTCTAATTCCTGAGCAATCCTTTTATTTTGGATATATTTCTCTACATCCTCCCGATCCTCCCAGAGTATCTCTTTAACACAGGAAATCAATGTTTCTGCTGAGAAAAACATACAGGCATATACAAAAGGTTCCTCTTGCATAGACTTAACATTCTTCTTTAACTTGGCGATCATATGTGCTTTTCCAGTCCAAACATGCTCTTTTACTGCGTGTTTGCAGCCATAAATACCCATGTTCTCTACACAGAGATTTTTAATATTATTTTCTAATTTCGTCATCTTATTTCTCCTTAAGCAGGACAAAAAAAGACCGACCAGGTTCTGGTCAGTCATGCTACAACAAGCTACTTATAAACTATGGTGCTGCTAACACCTAGTTCCCTTTTAAGTGCGGCGCATCTTATTGGATTACTACTCTCCTCCTCTGTCACGAATGTAACACCCTCTTCCTTTGAGCGTTTTTCGCAGGCAGCACGTTTGATCAACTTATGAAAAGAATTACTCGACATGTAGATATTACAATAATCCTTTCCATCAGCACATTGAAAGCTGTAATCTAAGGATCTGCGATCCATAATGCGGCGCAGATACGGTTTCAGTTCTGGACTGACCAGATATCGTTTCATTTTGCATTCTCCTTTCGTCATTTGATTACTGACAATATGTCAAAGAAATAAGATGGATAAAAAAGTCCCTGGCAGCTATCAAAAATAACAGCTGTCAGGGAACTAACACCTCGAAGTGAGGAAAGAATATACCACTCGAAGTGAGCTTTTTTCGATATATCCTTTTTGTGTTATAAGTATTATATACCGCAAATTGAAACTGGTCAATTCTGATACGAAAATAAGATCCTTTTTTTGAGCAGCTCTTCAGATATTTTCAACCCATGCAAAATTTTCAGCCGGCCATCCCAAAATACTTCCTCTATGGGTATCAGAACATACTTTTTCTAATACAATCATAGAGACTTTTCTTTTTGAAATTATCGTTTTGCATCAACCTAATACTATTTTGGCTCAGAATCTTGTCTTTTAAAGACGACGTGAGCATAAATTCTGGATCTGTGAGTACAAGAGCCATTTCAGTTTTTGTACATCCTCTGGTTTTAACATACCAATCCCGCATATGTTGGCTTAAGTCAGAATCTTTCCCTTTGATACTCTTTGCGACTTCCATCAAATCTTCCTCTCCGCTACAGAAAAACCAGTCAGCAATAACTTTAGAGACATACTCTTCTGGAATGCTGCTAATTCTTTCTTCGATTGTTTTTAATATTTCTTTTTTCCTTTCTTCTGTCATATCAATTAACCCCCAGTATTATTTTTGAGTATGCCGTATAGTAGGATTTATAAGCTTCCTACACGAAGACTTTAAATTATCTTTTTCTTTCTGGATTTAATATGAAAAATAATATTTTTCAGACAAAAAGAAAGACCAGCCATTTCAGGCTGATCTCCCTCCAGCAGAATTACTGCTTATTTCTTTTTCCGTCTCATGACGAAAACTGCGATTGCGGCTACTGCCACGATTCCAAGACCGATTCCCGCATACATGCCTGCATGGTTCACAAGTCCTGTCTTTGGTCCAACTGTGTTGGTTGTATTATCACTGCTGTCAGCTCCCGGTGCCGGGGTTGTGCTTGGAGCAGGTGTCTCACTCGGAGACGGATTCTCGGCGATGGATACGCTTGCATTTGCAGCTACCTCATCTGCATCATCTGCGGATGCAACGGCTGTATTTCCAACCATCTTTCCTGCAAGACTGGAGTCAGATACGACTGCCTGGTAAGTGATCTTTAAGGTAGAACCATATGCAAGGTCTGTATTTGTATTTACTACAAAACCGTTATCCGCTTTGGTTACATCTGCCTTGATAGACTTACCGTCTAATGTTGCCTGGATTCCTCCAACTTTCATACCTGTGGTATCAAAATTGTCGCGAACGACAACATTCTTCGCTGTCTGATCTTTCTCTGTCTCTTTTACAGTCAATGTATAGCTGAGTGTATCTCCTACGGAAGCACTGGAGAGGTTAACGTTCTTATCAATAGATAATGCCGGTTTCTCCTCTTCTTTCGGATTTACAGTAACACCATGGTCAGCATCAACCGGATCCATGTTATCAGAAGAGATCACTGCGGTATTCTTAACTGTCTTTCCTGCAAGACTCTCGTCTGCAAATCTGACACTGTAAGTTACCTTCAGGATCTGTTTTGCTGCAAGATCCTTGCCTGTTTCCATTGTGAAGCCGTCATCTGTTACACTTAATTTCTTAGGTGTAAAGAGCTGGTCATCCAGATATGCCTTAATGCTGCTCTCATCGATCACACCCTTATTATCTAAGGCATCTTTGATCACTACATTTACAGCTGTATCTGCAGAAGTTGTCTTGCCGATCAGAGTATATTTTACAGTATCACCAACATTGATCTGGCTGTGATCACCGATCTTTGTAAGGTTCAGTCCGCCTGTTACAGGTTTATCTGAAGGAACTTCAACGATCTCTGTGTCATTGCCCGGATTCATATTGTCACTGCTTACTACCGCTGCGTTCTTGATGGACTTGCCTTTCAGCTTGTCGGAAACAACCTTCATGTCATAAGTAACTTTCATTACCTGACCAGGCTTTAAGTCTTTTCCGGATGTTACGGTAAATCCGTTTTCAGTTACATCCAGACTCTTCGGAGCGAACTCAGAATTGTCAATGTAGCAGTGTACGGAGCTTCTGTCGATAGATACATATTTTGCATATGCAGAATCAACAGTATCCTTGATCACTACGTTCTTGGCTGTATCTGTTCCGGAGTTGACCTTAGCTTCCAGAGTGTAAGATACGGTATCACCAACGGATACTTTGGACTGGTTTGCCTTCTTGCTGATGGTCATTCCGCCTTCAACAGGATCATCTGTTTTAACCTTTACGGATTCTTTGTCCTTAGCAGTGTCCATGTTATCACTGGATACGGCAGCGATGTTCTTGAAGGTCCTGCCTTTCAGGGTATCATCTTTTACCTTAACATCATATGTGACTTTCATGACCTGTCCAGGCTTCATATCCTTGCCGGATTTCAGTGTGAATCCTGTAGAGCTGATGCTTAAGTCTGCACCATGGAACTCAGAGTCATCCAGATAGCTTCTGAAGGAATCTTTCACGATCTCAAGATGCTCGAACAGGTCTGCATCCAGGGTATCAGTGATGACTACGTTCTTAGCTGTTTCCTTACCGGAATTAACAGTTGCTGACAGTGTATAGGATACAACGTCTCCAACAGAGACTTCGTTCTTGTTAGCTGTCTTTGTGATAGTCATTCCGCCAACGCCAGGTTTATCCGGAGTATCCGGTTTATCCGGCTTATCCGGTTTATCCGGTGTATCCGGTGTATCACCATCTCCTACATGAACGGTATGCTCATCATCAGATGGGTTCGTATTATCACCCCATGTGGTAGCGATGTTTGTTACATCTCTTCCGTCTAAGGATGCCTCCTCGAATACAACATCATATGTTACATAGATCGCATGTGTTCCGGAAAGATCATGTTTTGTCTCAACAACAAATCCGTTATCCTTTTCCTGAACATCAACTTTCAGCTCTTCGTTATCGTAGTAGGTGCGAACAGTTCCTGTTACCAGGTGTGCGCCCTTCTGTTTCATAACATCTTTGACAACTACATTCTTGATAGTTCTTGACTGGTCAGCAGCAGTAACTTTCAGAGTGTATTTACCAACATCCCCAACTTTGTATTTTGTCTTGTCACTGGACTTCGCAATGATCAGTCCTGCATCACCGACAGTTACTCTGTTTGTATCAGTTGGCTCATCACCCGGTACAGTAGAATCATCTTTTGTCAGGGCGACATTCTTGATCTGCTGTCCCTCAAGTTCTGCATCCTTGAAGAGAACATCGTATTTCACAAGGATCTCTTCACCGTATTTCAGGTTTGTATTTGTATACAGGGTATACTCGAAGTCTTTCGCTACGAGCTGTACATCCTCGATCTCTTCCGGTTCTTCTGCACCCTCTCTGAGGATGTATGCCTTGATGGAATCTTTCTGGATGTAAGCACCCTTCTTCTGCAGTTTATCAGCTACAACAACATTTCTTGCAACTGCACCTTCCACTTTCTGTTTAACGGAAACTGTGTAATGTCCAGTCTCACCTACAGAATAGTTCATCTTGTCAGATGATTTTTCAATGGAAAGCTTTCCACCGTCGATATATACAACATTCTGGTCTTTGACCCATCTGGTATCAGTATAGTGTACTGTTTCATTTGTATTTCTGAATGCTTCATGTGTCCATGTATTGTCTGTCTGGTCATCCAGTGCAAACTTGGTTACACGAACCTGGGCTACATTGAGGATCATTGCTTCCTGTGGTGCATCTGTTACAGTTACAGCAAAGGAAACGGTTTTCTCCTCTCCAGCCGGAAGGGATTCGATTACAAATGTAGCATAAAGCTTGTCATTAAGAGTTCTGGTGCCTGTGATCACACCGTCCTGCTCTTCACTGGAAGCATATTCCGTATATTCAGGGATCATATCCTTTACAAGGACATTCTTCATGTCATCGTTGGATGTGTTCTTGACATTGATGGAATAATTGATGGTATCTCCGTTCTTAACCACGGAACCTGTTGCAGGATCTGCGGACTTGTAAACTTCAAGACCATTAGCCAGTTTGATCGGACTTGGTGTTTTGGTTTCCACTCTTAAGTTGTCACATGTAGCTCTGGCAACATTAAGGATGTCTTTACCAGCAAGAGTCTCAGCCTCAAACAGAACATCATAATTTACAGTAAACTGTTCTTTGTATTCCAGGTCATGACCTGTTGCGATCGCATAATCCGTATCGGAATGCTCGATCTCTGCATCATCCATGAGTTTGCCTGCATCATTGTAGATCTTGATGGATCCGTCAACGATCTTGGCTCCCTCTACCTGAAGTGCGTCCTTGATAATCACGTTACGTGCAGTTGTGCCTTTTTCTGTATTGGAAACAACTACGGTATAATGACCGGTTTCTCCTACTTTGTAGGATGTCTTATCAGATGATTTCTTGATCTGGAGTCCAGGAGTCTCATCCACGATGTGGACACAGTTGTCCTGTCTCTCTTCCTCAGTATTCTCACCTTTTGCAGTTGCAACGTTTACGATATCCTGATCATGAAGGGATGGATCTGTGAAGACTACTGTATAGAATACTTCCAGCTTATCTTCGATTGTCAGGTCTGCTCCTGTATTGATCACGAATGCATTGTCTGCTGTCTGCTCGATCTCAGCACCGTCAAGTTTCTCTCCGTTCAGGCGGACATTGATCTTGGAGATCTTCATGCCTTCCTTTTCGAATGTATCGGTAACAACTACCTGTTTTGCAGTGATATTGTCGCGAAGTTCACGGATTGTCAGTTTGTACTGAGCCTTTTCACCGACCTGATATTCTACTTTATCGGATTCCTTAACAATGTCAAGGGCTGGTCCGTAAACAAGAACCTCATGCTCATCCTCTACAGGGATATTTTCCTTGGAGTTGGCAGTTACGGTGTTATGGATACTCTGTCCTGCAAGATCCTCATCTGTGATCTCTACGGCATATTCAAGTGTCAGTTTGGATTCTTTGTCGATTCCTAACGGGTTATATTCACCGTTCTGGAAGTATCCGGAGTCACCCTTCTCATCATCAGCCTTGGACATATCAACTGTGGTATATCCGGATTTATTGTTGATCAGGTTGCGTCCTGTGTTTACAGTAAATGTGTTGCCATTTACTTCAACACTTTCCGGCTCGATCTTGTTACCGTCTTCGTCGATCAGGACGATGGAATTCTTCTGGAGTTTTACTCCTTCAGTGTCGATAACATCAGTGATCGTAATGTCTCTTGCAAGGCATCCTGCCTGTTCCTGAGTTACGTCTACCTGATATGTGACAGTGTCACCAACCATGTATTCATAACGGTCGGAATCTTTGACCACCTTGAGTTCTGGACTGTTGATCCAGATTCTCTCAGAATCTTTTACTTCACTTGCATTATCAGCAGCAGCTTTTCCTGTATTGATAACTTCATATCCGTTTAAGATAGAACCTGGTGTGCAGTGATATGTGATAACAACCGGTGTTGTCACGTTGTTAAGAGTATCGCCTGTTGTACAAGGAAGGTTATCAATAGTAACCTGGAAGCCACCGTTTACACGCTCAACATTGTAGTTGACTGGTTCTACGGATGTCTCATTGTAATGATCAGGGTCTAACTGGTTTGCAGGATCGTCTGTTCCAGCTACCGGGTTCACATATGTTTCCGGAACACCTTCAACAGTAATACTGCTCTCATCCAGTTCCATACCTACAGGAATGGTTGTATCGGAAATTACTACGTTTCTGGCAATGGAACCTTTCTGGTTGTTGTTAACTACCAGTTTGTATTCAACATCATCACCAACGCGGAACTCATATCCTTCACGTCCGTCCTGAGCATCCTCTTCTCCGCCTGCAGCATACTTATTTACCATCTGTTTATCAATAGATAAAGCAGCAGTGTTGATATATGCCTCAGCATCATCTGATTTCTCAATACCGTTTGTTGCGGATACAGTACCAACGTTTACACCTTCTGCTCCGTTTCCGGCTTCCAGTGCTTCGCAGGTAAATCTGATATTTACATCATTTCCTGCCGGAAGGTTGCTGATCTTTAATTCCCAGCCGTTTCCAACCTGTGTCAGTTCTTTTGTGATAGGAGTTGTGACGGTTTCATTCCATAAGGATTCATCCACGTCATTTGTCTTATCTGCTGTTCCGGCTACATGGTCGTCAAAGCTGTCCGGGATTCCTGTAACAGTCATTTCCTCAGCAGGAGTCGGTTCATGTTCTTCTGGATTAGTTCCATCCGGAAGATCTGTATCTCCTGAATCACCAGTTCCATCCTGATCTCCTTTCAGTTCTGGAAGATCAAGGTCTGTATCACCATCAGAATCTGTTCCGTCCTCATCCAGGTCAATGCCTGCATTTGCAAGGATCTCATCTTCTGTCATGGACTGTTCTGTATCATTATCAAGAGCTGCTAACTGTTCATCGATCTCATCCTCTACAGATTTAGATGTATCACCTGTCTGTACATCTACAGAATCAAAATCAAGTTTGAATCCTGCAGGGATGTCTTTATCAGTGATGATCACGTTACGTGCCACTGTTTTGCCTGCGGCACCGATCTTCTCTTTTTCACCTTCATCAACGTCTGCATATTTTTCGTCATCGGCAAGATCCTGTGTACCCTCGTCATTCACGTTCTTGACTGTGATATTGAACGGTACATGATCACCTACCTGCCATTCGTATGCATCGGATGTTTTCTCGATGTCAAAGTAAGCGGTGTTTACATAAACTTCTGCATCATCCTGTGCGGTCTGCGGTTCCTGATTTTCATCAAGGCTTAAGAAATTGTCTGCTGTTGCAGATACAACGTTCTGGCTTTCCACACCGTTTGCTGCTTTTGTTGCAATGCAGCTGAATGTAATATTCAGAGGCTGTTTGGATGTAAGGTATTTCGCATTGATTGTCCAGCTGTTTCCATCACTTGTGACTTCCACATTGTTGTCTCTCTCTTCTGTTGCAATGGTTGTTGTTCCATCTACAACCGGCCATCCGATAGATGTATCTTCGCCACCCATCTCGATCGTCGGGTCACCCTGAAGCTCCAGTCCCTCTGGAATATCAATATCGGAAACTTCCACATTCTGTGCGATCGTATAGTCTGCAGTATTCTTTACGCTTACTGTATAATTCACAGTATCGCCTACTTCATACTCATAACGGTCAGCTACCTTATCAACAGTAAGAACCGGGCTGTTTACCCATACTTCTGCGCTGTCGGAAGCAGTAATGCTGCTGCCGTCATCATCCGTAAAGTTATCTGCCTCAGCTGTTACAGTATTGATCCAGTCCTGTCCATTAGAATCCGCTGTTGCGATGCACTTGAATGTGATCTTGATTGACTCATTGTACTGCAGTAACGGACATGTCAGGATCCATCCATTTCCCTCTTCAGTAGAAGACATTGAAGGAATGGTTCCGCTGTTCGGTCCGGATACTTCCCATCCATTGTTCACCAGTTTCAGGCTTGAAGGGATATCAGTATCTTTTACGACAACATTTGTTGCATATCCATCCTGTTTTGTCTGAGTCACCTCAACAGAGTAAGATACTTCATCTCCGACTTTCCAGTCGTCATATTTCGCATCTTTTTCCACTGTCAATTTAGACTTGATCTCATCAGTTACCCAGCACTCCTCAGAATCCAGCTGTGTTGTTTCCTTAGCATCTTTGACATGATACCGTACAGTAGACGCATTCGGAACATAGAAGGTATATCCTGTGTTCTCCGGATCATTTGCGATCCATGGTGCCATAAAGGTATAAACATCTTTTGTCTTGATTCTGTGTACGGTAAGGCGAACCATAAACTCCTGATCAGCTTTCTTGAAGTCACTGGACTTCATATAGTCAGCTTTTGCAGAAGCGGTAATAGTCTGACCTTTAATCGAGAGATTAAAGTCATTGGACACGTTCGTGCCATCCTTATCAGTAACAGTGATATGATGAGTATCATCAATTGTCAAACAGTCTTCCAGAGTATCCACGATCTCGTAGGAATCTGTTTCAGCTCCCGGACCTGCTGTTTTGATCAGATAATCGTAATCATCATAATCGTTGATCTCAAAGGCATCTTCCGGGGATGCAGCTTTGTATGCATCATCGTAAGAACCGCCCTTCTGGACTACTACTTTCTCGATTGAAGGATCGTTTGGTTCTGGATCCCCACCTGGAGTAGGAGTTGGTGTAACAGGAATAGTATTAATTAAAGACTCTGCTGTATACTCGAAATAATGACCAGAGATCATACCCGCTTTATTTTTATTCCAGCTATAACACGTATTCGCGGGCATACCCCACTGTTTGTTATACTCCGTATCATGTACAACTTTATTGGGCTGACCGGCACGGAACCACATAATAAAAGTTGGGCTTCCTGTTAATAATGCCTGAACCCATGATTTTTTTTCACTAGGGGAAGTTGTTTCATCACTTTTTGAAACATACCAACCATCCTGTTCAGTGATAAACTTTGAACCTTTGAGTTTATATACGTCTAAGTCACCCTTCTGATTTCCTGCAATCTTTATTGCCTGTCCACCATCAATATCCCTGATAGTAATATAAGAATTTAATTTTGCAACCTGATCAGCAGGAATCTCTTCAGAATCATTCTCTCCTATGTATCTTGACCAGGTAAAACTGCACTGCACGTTCTTTAACCCAGAAATACCAACAGACGATTTCTTTGTGTCAATATAAATATACGGACACTCCGGTTTTATGGTAATCTTGGAATACTGTTTATCCCTCGTACTGCTGTCAGCCATGTACCAGATATAACCGTCAGACTCGTATTTTTCAACACGCATAGTCAGGTTGTAATACTGTTTGTTTTTCTTGTCATATCCGGCCTTGTAATAAGTAATAGTTGGATGAAATTGGTCTTTACGAACAGTCCACTGCTTGCCGTCAAAAGTTGCAAACCCAGACTTTGTCCTGATACGCAGAAATCTTCCGGATTTGTCTTTCCATAAAGAACCGTCCTTATTTTTATCAAAATCATCATTTGTCGAGTAACCGGATATTTTTTCCGGAGTAGGATTAATTAAAATATCTCTTTCTGGATTATACGTTCTCAGAGTTGAGAGCTTTGTTCCGGAAGAGATCTCCTGTAATGGATAACTGTCTGCAGCGGAAACACTGACTGCAGAAGTTGGGATATACCCAATAATGGTACTAAGTACCATAAGAAGAGATGTAAACAAGGAAATCACCTTGTTACACAGCGCGCTTTTCTTCTTTCTTTCCATAAAGAGCTCCTTTCAAAAAAATAAGTTTCACTTTTCCGCCAATAAATCGTACCGGCGGTGACTTATTTCCCCAAAAAGCTCTCATGGCAAACGCAGTTTTGTCATGTGGCGGTGAGCCAGTTTTATGTCTCATCCGCCGGAACCTCCTTTCTTATTTTCTCATCCTCAATCGGGACAGACATAATATGAAAAAAAAATAAAAAAATGTTCATAGCCGAAATCTTCATATCAGCATTTGCTTTTCTAATTAATAGAAACCTGATAAAAGAACTTTCATATCGGCCATGCCATTTATTCCGCAAGTTTCTATCTGTCCTTAATCGGATATTTTTAATATGAAGAAAATGAAAAATAAGTTCATAACCTCTGATACTCTACACTACATGTTGTTTCATTCGAAAAAGTGAATTCGAATTCACTTTTTTACTTAATGATTCTTCAGAAGCATTACATCTTCTCAATTTTCTACATCGAAAGTATAAGATAATTTATAATAATGATATTTTTGTACGAAAAAATGCGTCGTTGAATTCTGAAAGCAATAATGCTATCATTTTAATATATATAGAAGATTTGTTTTTTGCCTGATTATAAGCAAGAACAATATAAAACATTACATTTACAGAAGAGGAAAAAGAATTGTATACTTGGGATAAGATTATAACAAATGAGCTAATCGATAAAACAAATGATTTTTTTAAGAAATATGACATATCCAAAAATTGTGATAATATTAACGAGGGGATACAAATTATTACAGACTCGCTATGTAATACTCAATATCCAGATTTACAAAACAAAGCAGGCAAATTCGACATTGAAACAAAGAAGATTGTATTAAGAGATTCCAAAGTCACACAGCGATTATTCCTGCACGAATATGTTCACAAAAAATCTGTAAAGCATAGATTATTCAGGGAAGATTATTTAGGAATTGAATCTAACTCAAGTTTTCGCAATCTAAATGAAGCAATTACAGAAAAAATAACATGTGAAATATTAGATCTTCCAGAAACAGAACAAGCTCTTCATCCGTATTTTTCGATGTTTATTGCAATAGACGAATTGACCAAGCTAATCCCCTGGCATAAAATTGTCCAGTCATATTTTTCAAATGATATCAGAATATACAAAAAAACACTTGGTAAAGACTTGATTCCATTTTTAAATGATGTTGATACATTATTAAAGAATTATCCAGCACTGTATCCAAACGATAAGAATAAATTACAAACTTATCAGAAAGCTCGCAATGATATTATTAGAATCATAGAGACTGTGAGAAAAAGTCTGTAAATAAGATTCTTCTATGATATGCAAGGGTGGCAAGCCTGAAAATCAGGCTTCTCACCCTTGTTTTATATATAACAGTTGTTGAATGGCATGTCAAGAGCAGGCGGTTTTCCGCCCGTCTTATTCGCCCGTTTATTCGTTACTCTGGGAGGCGTCCTTCGTACATAATACTCAGTTCACCATACACCTGTGCCCAGTTGCGGATCGTACTGGTCCATTTCTTTGTAGCTTCAAATGTGGCAAGATACAGTGCCTTTAATAGAGCTGTATCGCTTGGAAATACGCTTCTCTGGCGATTCAGTTTCCGGTAGGTAGAATTCAGGGATTCAATAGCATTTGTAGTATAAATCACCGTTCTGACCGTCGTTGAAAATTTAAAGATCGGCGAGATTGCGTCCCAGTTATCCTTCCAGCGCTTCATGGAATTCGGATATTTCGGTGTCCATTTTTCTGTTACACGCTCTAAGGCTGCCAGAGCTTTCTTTTCATCTGTGGCCTGATAAATGGTTTTCAGATCCGTAGCGAAGGCTTTTCTGTCTTTATCCGGGACATATTTCAACGTGTTTCTTACCTGGTGTACAATACAGCGCTGGTATTCCGTCTTTGGAAAAGCTGCTGCGATCGCTTCTTTGATTCCGGTTAAACCATCGGCACAGATGATTAATACATCTTTGACACCACGATTTTTCAGTTCATTCATAACGGAAAGCCAGTATTTTGCGCTTTCGTTATCGCCAACACTGATGGTTAAAACTTCTTTTTTTCCTTCCGTGTTGATTCCCAGAATCACGTAAGCAGCAAGCTTTCGGATCACGCCATTATCCCTTACAGAATAATGGATTGCATCAATGTAGAGAATGGGATAGACCTCGTCCAGTGGCCGGTTCTGCCAGTCTTCGATCTGTGGCAGGATCTTATCAGTCACATCAGAAATAAAGCTTTCAGAAGTTTCAAAGCCATAAATATCTTCGATGGTTTCGGAAATCTGCCGGGTAGTCATTCCTTTGGCATACATGGAAATGATCTTCTGATCAATATCGGAAATATCTTTCTGACGTTTTTTCACAACCTGTGGTTCAAACGTTGATTTGCGATCCTGTGGCACTTCGATTTCCATCGAGCCATACCGGCTGTTGACCTGTTTCCGCTTATAACCATTGCGATAATCATCATTATCTGAGCGTTTGGATTTTTCGTAACCAAGATGATCATCCATTTCAGCTTCCATCATTTCCTTAATGGTGCCGCCTAAAAGATCCTTGAGCGCATCCTGAATGTCTTCTGCAGACTGGATATCGTACTCTTCCAGGAGCTGATGGATGATGTTTCGTTTTCCTTCTGTCATTTGTACACGATGT
>OGYX01001871.1_pt1 | contig 14308 bp, 10 predicted proteins | sample 1576601 | NCBI WGS metagenome assembly OGYX01 (sample SAMEA3541561, study PRJEB24748) | human gut metagenome | biome: human gut; feature: human-associated habitat; material: faeces | place: China | collected 2012 | reverse complement strand
TTGCCATAGCTTTATTCTCCCCTTTAACATTAACATTTCCGTTGTTCGGAAATGAGCGTCAACAAATGATCGTGTAGAACGGATGGGTTACTCTTTGGCTGCCTTGGGTTTGCGGCCGCGCTTTTTGGGCGCTTCCTCTGCTGCCGGTTCCGGCTCAGCCTTTGCCTTCCGGGTGGGTTTCTTCACCGGCTTTTCTGCCGGAGCTTCGGCGGCCTTGGGCTTACGGCCGGGCTTTTTTGCATCCTTTTCCGTGGGGGCCTCCGGGGCAGTCTTGGGTTTGCGGCCAGGCTTTTTCACGGCCTTTTCTGCCGGGGCTGCCTTGGTGGTCTTTTGGGCGGCGGTCTTTTTGCCGGGCTTTTTCGCCTTGTCCGCTGCAGTTTTGGCGGTGCGCTTTGTAGGCACCTCAAAGTACAGGGTGCTCATGGGGGGCAGGGTGATGGTGATGCTCTGCTCAAAACCGTGCATGGGCTTTTTGTGGGTCCGCACGGGCTTGTTGTGGACCGCACCGGAGCCGCCAAAGGCAGCGTCATCGCTGTTCAGCACTTCCTTGTAGGTGCCGGCCACCGGTGCGCCCAGGGTGTAGCCCTCGCGCAGAACGGGGTTGAAGTTGCACACCACCAGGATCTGCTTGCCGGCAGTGTCCTTGCGCAGGAAGGCGATGACGCTCTGCTGGGAGTCGTCCGGCACGATCCACTGGAAGCCCTCCCAGCTGTAGTCCACCTGCCAGAAAGCGGGGTGGTCCTTGTAGAAAGCGTTGAGGGTCTTGGCATAGTTCTTCAGCTCGGTGTGCTTGTCGTAGCCCAGCAGCATCCAATCCAGCTGCTTGGCCTCGTTCCACTCGGCAAACTGGCCGAACTCCTGACCCATGAACAGCAGCTTCTTGCCCGGGTGCGCCATCATGTAGCCAAAGAAGGTGCGCAGGTTGGCAAACTTTGCCTCATACTCGCCGGGCATCTTGTTGATCAGGCTGCCCTTGCCGTGCACCACTTCGTCGTGGCTGATGGGCAGCACAAAGTTCTCGCTGAACGCATAGAAGAAGCTGAAGGTAACCTTGTTGTGGTTGCCTGCGCGGAAGAGCGGATCGGTCTTCATGTAGCTGAGCATGTCGTTCATCCAGCCCATGTTCCACTTGAAGTTGAAGCCCAGGCCGCCGTCCGAAGCGGGCTTTGTGACCATAGGCCATGCGGTGGACTCCTCCGCGATCATGTACTTGTGGGGGTGACGGCCCAGCACGGTGTTGTTGAGCTTGCGCAGGAAGGCCACGGCCTCCAGGTTCTCCTTGCCGCCGTCCTTGTTGGGCTCCCACTCGCCGTCCCTGCGGTTGTAATCCAGATACAGCATGGAAGCCACAGCGTCCACCCGCAGGCCGTCGATGTGGTACTGCTCCAGCCAGTACAGGGCGCTGGAGATCAGGAAACTCTGCACCTCGTTGCGGCCGAAGTCGAACACCATGGTGCCCCACTCCTTGTGCTCACCGCGCTTGGGATTGGGGTCCTCATAACAGGGCTCACCGTCAAAGTTGTACAGGCCGAACTGGTCCTTGGGGAAGTGGGCAGGCACCCAGTCCATGATCACGCCGATGCCGGCTGCGTGCAGCTTATCCACAAAGGTCATGAAGTCCTTGGGGGTGCCGTAGCGGCTGGTGGGGGCAAAATAGCCGGTGACCTGATAACCCCAGCTGCCGTCGAAGGGATATTCCATCACGGGCAGCAGCTCCACATGGGTATAACCCATCTCGGTGATGTAGGGGATCAGCTGGTCGGCCAGCTCTGCGTAGTTGTAGGGCTTGTTGCCCTCCTTCATCTTCCAGCTGCCGACGTGCATCTCGTAGATGTTCATGGGGCCGTTGATCACATCGGCCTTCTTCTGGGCGGCCTGCCAGGCCTCATCGTGCCAGGCAAAGCCGGAGATATCATAGACCTTGCTGCCGTTGGACGGCCGGGTCTCGGCGTGGAACGCATAGGGGTCAGCCTTGTAGACAAGGTCGCCTGCACGCGTAGTCACGCAGTATTTGTAAACGTCGAATTCCTTCATGCCAGGAATAAACAATTCCCACACAGAATCCCCATCCACCTTGTGCATGGGGTGGCTGCCGGGCTTCCAGCTGTTGAAGTCGCCTACCACGCTGATGGCCACAGCGTGCGGTGCCCATACGCGGAACACGACGCCGGGCTCGCCTGCGCGTGTTTCCAGATGTGCGCCGAAGTAACGATAGGCCTCGCAGTTGTTGCCCTGCTTGAACAGATACACCGGCAGATCCGATGCATTGCCCTGAATCTTTTCTTCGGTCGGTTTCATAGACTGCTCCTCCCCGTACAGATCCGCATACGCGCACCTGTAGCTTTTTACTCTTTTATATTAAAGAATTCCGACCGGTTTTTCAAGGCCTTTTCTGGAAAAATACCCATAATCTTTTCTTCAATATTTCTCCCTTATATACACACCCGCCAATTTTTTGCAAAATTTATCGTGAATCTTACCAATGCAATAAAAAAAGCGGAGCCTCTGCACCTCTCTCTTTTGGGAGAAACGTACAAATGCTCCGCTCTGCGGGGTCCTTTTCTGTTATGGGGGTCATGCGGCGGACCGGTCAGCCCACCACATACACATTCACCTGAATGGCACCGTTGATCACGCTCTCGGCGTAGGTCTCATAGAACAGGTCCACCAGGATCTGACCCTTCTGCACCGCGATGCCGGTGTCGGTGGCCACCGCGTAGCCGTACACGAACTTTCCGTCCGTAGAAGTGATGTACAGCTTGGTGCCGTAGGGGATCACATCCGGGTCCACGGCCACGGTGCCGTAGCCAAGGCCAAGGCCGGAAGAGCCCTTGCCGGTTTTAGAATAATAACCGGTGGCCTTGCCGGTGAGCACCTTGCTGTAGGAAGCAGGGGCATTGGTGGTGCCGTCCGGGCCGGTCAGGGGCGAGACGGGTGCGCCCGCGCCGTAGGTCTTGATGACATGGTTCGTGGGCTGCACGGTGGTGGTGGAATCCACCACGATGCTGTTCTCCAGCTCACCGTCCACATAGCGGTCGCGGGTGGTCACGGTCTGCTGGCCCTCGGCACCGTGCTGCACGGTGGTGGTGCGCCCGGTGTTGCGGAAGTACAGGCTGGTATAGACATACTCGGTATCATAGGGGATGGCCTGCGTTTCCACGCGGTCCTGATAGTCCACGCGGTGCACCACGATCGGGGTGCCTGCGGTCACCAGGCGGTCCAGGGCAGGCTCGGTGTAGTCATCGCCCTCCAGGGTGATGCCGGCGCGCTGCAAGGCATCGGCCACAGTGCCGTACACCATCTTCACCGGGTAGGTCTGGCCGTCGGCCTGGATGTTCACCGAGAATGCGCGCTCAATGTTCAGGGTGGCAAGGTTGCCGCTGAACGCCGTGTAATAGACCTGGTCGCCCTCTTCGGACTGGATGCCGGAGAGGCTCATGACCTTAGCGGGGTCGGTGGCAGAGGTGAGGATCACCTGCTTGGCCCCATTGGAGTCGGTGACGTAGGTCAGCCGCAGATTCGCAGCGGTCACACCAAGGGTAGCCACAAGGCACACGACCATGACACAAAACGCCAGCACGCGGGAAGAGACTGCAGATCTGCAGCCTGAGGATGCTTTTTTCAAGTTTACGGAAGCGATACGAGACAACTCCTCTCTTCTTGTTTTTGGTGCGGCCGCGGATGCTGCATTGCACCCCGGCCGCCGGGACTGCGGAGCACCAGGGGCTCCACAATCAAATACGATGCTTTTCCGGCTGTGGAAGCCAAGCATCGTATTGCGTCGGAATCCGTTCCAACGGGACATTGCTCCGTCCCCCGGCACAGGCCCCCATTGCCTGCACCGTACCGTCCGCTCAGACGGCATTTCACTTCATCCAGATAAAATTTAAACGCTGCAACGTCCGTTGCTCCGTTGCGCGGTATTATCTTACCAGACCGGAGCCGATTTGTCAAATCGGGCATCTCCACTTTGTTAGATGCTTGACATTCTTTTTTGTGCAATTTTAACAGTGTTTCCTGCAAAATATTGTTTTTTAAGTTATTTCCTCCGGATTTTTCGCCTTTTTTCGTCTACGTTCTGTTCATGAATTTTTAACATTTGTATCCGTCCCGGACGCCCCGGAACGACCCGTTTCTGGCCCTCCCGCACGGAAACAAGCGGCCAAATACCGCAGTTTTCTGCACAAAACCAGGCCCGCCGCCGGGCATTTTCCGCACCCGAAATTGCCCCCGAATTACCCCCAAAAACACCCCCCCGGCAAAATGCCGAAGCCCAGAAATCTGCGGAGAAAAAGAACACACTTCTGCTGCCGCGCGTCCCGGCGTACAATCAAATAAAAAACCGGAAAGGAAGGTCAAAACCATGAAGATCCAAATCATTCAACGAGCCTGCGGCGGCACCGAATTCCTGCCGCAGCCCAGCCGCCTGCACCTGGGCGCACAGAACGCGGAAGGCGTGGACCGGCTGCAGTTCCAGCTGCCCGAAAGCTGGGCCGGCTGCGCCATTGCCCTGTACCTGCGCCGCAGCGACGGCACCCAGCTGGCCCCGGTGCCGCTGGACGGCGATGCCAGCGTGACGGTGGACCGCCGCCTCACCGGCTGCACCGGTGGGCAGTGGATGCTGGCCGCCGTGAGCGGCTCCGGCTACACCGCCTACACCCGCCCCGGCCGGTACGACACCTATGCCACCCTGCCCACCGACGGCGGCTCCGAGGACCTGCCGCCCACCCTGTACGAGCAGTTCGTGGCCCGCGTGCTGGAAAGTGCCAGCACAGCCGCCACGGCGGCCCAGAGCGCCTCGGCCAGCGCCGAACGCTGCACTTCCAGTGCCGCACAGGCACAGACTGCTGCCCGGCAGGCCAGCACCAGCAGCACCGCGGCGGCCGGGTGTGCATCCCGGGCCGAGGCTGCTGCCGCCCGCGCCGAAGAGCTGGCCCCGGCAGACGGTCAGGTACTGAGCGTGAACGGCAAAAGCGGTGTAGTGGTCCTGCGTGCGCAGGACGTGGGTGCCCTGCCCCGGCCTGCGCAGCCGGCAGCCGGCTCCCTGCTGCGGGTTCTGAGCGTGAACCCCGACACCGGTGCCCTGCTCACCGACACTACGCCCCCGCCCGACCTGACGCCCTATGTGCGCAGCAGCACCCTGCCGGACGCAAAGACCCCCGGCCCGGTGCGCATCGACCCGCAATACGGCGTGGCTGTGCGGGAGGACGCCACCCTGACCCTTGTGCCTGCCTCCGCCGAGCAGCTGGACAGCATGACCGACGGCTTTGCGCCGCTCACCCCGGCCCTGCTGCCCTACGGCGTGAAAAAAGCGCTCACCACCGCCAACACTGCCGCCGGGTGGACCGGTGCGGAAAAGACGGCCGCCCTGCGCACGCTGGGTGCCGACCTGACCGCCTACTATACCCGGCTGGAGGCCGACGCCAAGTTCGGCACGCCGTACAGCCTGCCGCCCGCTGCGGCGGACCAGCTGGGCGGCGTGAAGGTGGGCGACTACCTGGACATTGCTGCGGACGGCACCCTGAGCGGCAAGACCCTCAATGATAAGATCGCTGCCGCCGTGGCGGTAAAGTCGGAGGCGCGACTGGTGTGGAACACCCATGTGACGTCTCCTAACAAATTCACAACTTGGGATGTTCAGATTCCAGGCAATGTTGATAAGATATGCATTACCAAAGGCAAGTACAACAGCTACGATAATAACACTGAAAAAAGCATTGCACGCGGTGGCACGACAACTTATGACTGTGACATCAATTTTACAATCACATTCCAAACAAACGGCATCCTTCATGTTGTTTATCCATACAAAACAGTGTTCCCTCTGGAACTCTGGATTGACGGCTACCACTACCCCACCCTTGCCGACCTGCTGACGCAGGTGACCGCCGTGGAGAGCAGTGTCACCGATCTTCAGGTGGCCCTGTGCGAGCTGTACGAAGAAAAGGAGGAAAATTGATGGCGAAAATTTATGCAGCCCTGATCCGCAAGGGTATCAAGACGCTGGACGAGGTGCCCGCCCGTCTGCGCAGCACCGTGGAAGCCCTGCTGGCGGAGGTGGAAGCCGATGCTTGAAGCCTGGTCCCGCACGCGGGACGGCACCCGGAAGCTGAGCGCAAACTTCACCGTGGCCGAGTTTGCCTGCAAAGATGGCTCGGACCCTGTGTTCGTGGACAGCAGCCTTGCCGCCCTGCTGCAGAAGATCCGCGACCACTTCGGCCGCCCCGTAGTCATCACCAGCGGCTACCGCACCGCCGCCCACAACAGATCCGTAGGCGGGGCCGCCTACAGCCAGCATCTGTATGGGCGCGCTGCCGACATCCGGGTGCAGGGCATCCCGGTGGAGCAGCTGGCCGCCTATGCAGAGACCTGCCTGCCCGGCACCGGCGGCATCGGCCGGTACCCGCCCCGGGCCGGACGGGCTGTGGGCTGGGTCCATGTGGACACCCGCCCCGCCAAAAGCCGCTGGACAGGTTAAGAAGGAGGTGAACCCAATGGAAAGCATCCTGTCCGCCCTGATCGCCGGTGCCGTGACCCTGATCGGGGTGCTGATCGCCAACAGCCGCAGTCAGGCTGTGACCGACACCAAGCTGGAAGAGCTGACCCGCGAGGTGCGCGAGCACAACAATTTCGCCCGCCGCGTGCCCATTCTGGAAGAGCAGATGAAGGTGGCAAACCACCGCATCGCCGACCTTGAGAACCATGAACGAATGAAAGAGAGGAACTGATTTATGGAACTGAGCAACAAGATCTCCGCCGCTACCCTGGCCCGCACCGCTGTGCTCCTGCTGGCCCTGACCAATCAGGTGCTGAGCGCAATGGGCAAGCCCGTGCTGCCCATCGAGAGCACCACCGTGGAGCAGCTGGTCACCGCCGGCATCACCACCGTGGCCGCATTGATCAACTGGTGGAAGAACAACAGCTTCACCGCTGCCGCCGTGGCCGCCGACAGCTACATGGCCCGGCTGAAGCAGAAGCAGTGATCGCCGACTGCCCTATATAAGGTAAGAGGGCAAGGCCCCCGGAGACGCAGGTTTCCGGGGGCCTTTTTCGTCTGCAGCAGAGCGGCAGGAGAAATTCCAGCCGGTTCTTTGCCAGAAATTCCGTCCCTCAAAAAGTGGGTTTCCGCAACAATCCGCACACTCTGCACCAGTACCGCAACCGCATCATTTCACATCCGCAACAGTTTCTCTTTTTTCTGCAACAAATTCTTGTGATTTGTGCAAAATATCCAATTCAGACTTTGGAATATTTTCACAAATCATGCGTTTCTACACATTTTTTCTTGACAACCTGCACCAGAAAATGGTATAAAGGAAGCAGGATAGTATGCCTCGAAACATGTCCATTATATGGGACAGTGGTAATGCGTAAAAGACTTGACACCATTTGAAAGGAGCCATCAATCATGACGAATAAAAAGCTGAAACTCGCTGCCATGTCCGTAGCCCTGACCGCCTGTGTCGCTGCACAGCCCATGGCTGCCCATGCTGTGGAAGGCCCCGACTCTGTCGAGGATAACGCTGCCCCGCAGGCCGAACCTGTAGCCGAGAGTTCCACGCCCGCCCCCGTCGCTGAGGAAGGGGAAAAGCAGGAGAAAGTCGGAGAGCAGGAGGAGTTTACCCCCCCGGGTGAACGAAGAGGCCAAGAGCGAAGAGCAGGCCCCTGCGTTCGGCCCCGGCACCAAGACCGATGACATCATCATTGACTATAAACCTGCTGAGAAGCCGGAACAGCCCGGCAAATCCGGTGAGGACGGTGAAGCCGACGGCTCTGAGGGCTCCGGCGAGACGGACGAGACTGAGAACCCCGACGGCACCTATGTGAAGGGTGACGTGATCGACAACAGCAAGAAGGACGAAGCCACCGGCAAGGACGGCAAGATCGGCGAGGCCGCCAAGGAAGAGACCCCCGACAGCTCTTCCAGCACCACCGTTGTGGACCCCGACGCCGAGGTGAAGAAGGGCGACCCCGTGGTGGGCAAGGACGAGGACGGCAACACCACCATCACCACCCCCACCGAGACCACCGGCACCGAGACTACGACCACCACCGGCACCGGCAAGGCCGATTCCTCCACCACCATCACCGACACCAAGAAGGGCGAAGAGATCAACCTCGACGACGAGCTTGGCCAGGACGTGCGTCCGGACTGGAAAACCAATAAGGATGCCAAGCTGGGCGGTTACACCGTGGACAAGGTCGAGCCCGCCAAGGACGGCAACTCCAAGACCCTGACCCTGAAAAAGACCAGCGAGCCCGAAACGAAGGAAATGTCCGCCGAGGACGTTGCCAAGCTGCTGGATGTCCCCGAGGGCGGTGTGGAGAAGAAGGAAGAGCTGGACGAAGAGGGCAACCCCAAGACCACCTACACCCTGAAAAAGGAAGAGATCTCCACCGACGAGAACGGCAACACCGTCACCCGCGTCACCTACTACAAGATCACCGGCAATACGGTCGAGACCACCACTGAGACCACGCTGAAGCTCAAGGTGGAAAAGGGCACTGTGGATGTTGATGAGAAGGACCTGACCACTGAGATCGAACTGCCAAGCATCACTGCCAAGAACACCGACGAGACCAAGACGGATGTCATCGAGATTTCTTCGGAGAAGCTGGGCGAAATGCTCAAGGACGAGTACTATAACAACGATACCGGCGAGTATGTCTATACGGAAACCGATGCAAACGGCAAGGAATATACCTATAAAGTCAAGAAAACGGAAGACACCAAGCCGCTCACCAACAAGCAGTTGGCCGACCGTCTGGGCGAGGGCTTCACCGGCGATGACAACGGCGTTTACTACAAGGGCGAAAAGCTGAACCTTGACCAGATGGAAGCCGTCCGCAAGACTTTGAGTTACACCGTGGAGGTCACCGAGGTCACCAAGACCCCCGGCCAGGTCGAAGGCGGTCAGGAAAGCATCGAGAGTGCCGAGGAAACTGCCAAGCTGGAAGCCATCAAGGCCGCTCTGACGGATGCCGCCAAGAAAACCGGCATCAATGTGGACAGCGAGGATTTCAAGAACCAGCTGAATACGATCGATCCCACCGGCAAAGGCCAGCTCAATCTCAGCTATACCGATGCAGACGGCAATGTTCATACTGTCACCCTCCGCTATGACGGTGCAACGGTTTCTGCGCCTCAGCCGGGCAGCTCTGATCCGAGCAAGGACACCGAGACCCGTAAGGATGTTACGGACAACGTCATCACCGGCACCGCTTATGTGACCGGCTCGAATACGTGGACCGAAAGCGGTTCCCTCAACGGCACCTACGTCAAGCCCGGCAGCGGTAAACTTCCCTCTCTCGATGGTTGGACGATCGCCAGCAAAGACCCGGAGAAGGGCACCACGACCTACAAAAAAGAAGAAACCGTGACCTCGCCCGACGGCACCAGCACCAAGATCACCCGTACCTGCACGATCACGGAATCGTCCGCTTCCCTCACCGATGCGGAGAAGGAAGAGATCGCCTGGAAAGAGCTGCAGAACAAGAGCGGCAAGGACAAAGCTACCCTGCTTCAGGAAGGTTACAGCATTGATATCGGCAGCATGGACTTCTCCGGCATCAAGCGCGTGGAATGGACGATCGACACACTTTCTGAATCCACAAAGACGGACACCAAGGATCTTAACGACAAGCTGGTGATCCCCGGCGGCAAGAACTGGTCGATCGACGAAAAGGCCCGCACCATTACGGTGGACGGAAAGACCTACGACAATGTGACCAAAACCAATGACGGCTACACCTGCACGGTCGAGGACAAAAACGGCGTAAAGACCACCTACACCTTCACCAAAAAGGCCGGTGCTCCGCTGACCCCTGAAGAGATCCAGACCGCACTGGCAGGCCAATACAGTGTTTCCGCTGACAGCATCCGACTGAACGCCGACGGCAAGACCGCGACCTTCACGAAGGGTGACGAAACCATCACCGTGGATTACAGCACCCTGAGCGAGACCCTCACCGTCCGGAAGGATGTACACACCTCCTCCAGTGTCACCGGCATCATCAAGGACGATAAGGATCTTGAGAAGGCATACGACGAGCTGTGGAAGCAGATCCAGGAGATCCAGAGCAAACTTCAGCCCGGCGAGGAACTCCGGATCGGTGAAACGAAGATCGATTCCACCACCAAAAAGGAAGATATCATCAAGTATTTCACCAAGGCCATCTCGCCCGATAACATGAGCAAAGATGAGCTGATCAAGGCTCTGCAGGAGCAGGAGCGGATCGCCAAGAACTCCACTTACGTTGCCAACAAGGGTTCTGATTACGAAGAGACCAAGAAGAACTACTACTCCGGTGAAAAGACGGGTGAATTCAAATACTTCAGCAAGGCACCAGATGGTTCCAAAATTGAGGTCTATTGGAAATCGACTTGGGGGTGGAACGGCTATTATTACTATACAGACGCTAACGGCCATGAAGTTCGTGTTGATAGTAACACTGTGCACTCCGAAGAGCAGCGCGACGACATCGGCCACCTCGACCTCGCTTCCGGCTCCAAGCTGGATCTGCTGCCGGATGAGGACGGCAAGGTCAACCAGACCGACTGCGTGCTGGTGAGCAAGAATCTGAAGCTGGAGTGGAACTACGATGCCGGAAAACTGGTCAACGGTAAGGACAACCAGACGGTCGGCCTGGACAGCAAGATCAGCTGGGATGACGAGGGCGGCGAGGGCGACGGCCACTACGAGTATGACCGCGGCAACCCCAATAAAAACCCTGACAAGAGTGCCTACTACAAGCTAACCGGCACTGTCGCCTATGATCCTATCAAAGATAAAGATGGCAGCATCAAGCTGTATCAGGGTCAGTGGGGCGACTATTGGAACCCCGGCATCAGCGCAGAGGATGAGGCCATTAACGCTTACCTGAAGGCAACCGGCAGCAGCAAGACCTATAGGGACTTGACCACGAAAGAGCGCAATGCCATCGTCGGCACCTACGTTGTGAAGATCGGAACCACCGGCACCAACAGCACCGGTGAGAGCGGCTATCAGGTCTATCTCAAGTCCTCTGAGCTGACCGCCTACGGCTATATGTCCCGCGATGCCAACACCTGCATCAACAGCACCTACAAGCGCCAGGACGGCACCTGGGGTTACGTCGGCGGCTATGACCTGATGATCTCCGAGCTGACCCAGGTGCGTGAGGGCAAGGTCGTCGGTCAGACCGAATCCACCATCAAGACCATCACCGCCCCGCTGAGCATCCGCAGCTCGCAGGACTTCGCCAAGCGCCTTCTGGAGCTGAACAAGCAGACCACCACCACCCATAAAACCGGTGAGGGTGCTACGGCTTACGGCGAAAATACTTCCGGCGACTTCGACGGTACCTATACGCAGAAGAAGAGCGAAACGGTCGAAGGATCCGGTACCGGCAAAGGCCACTACACCACCTTTACCGAAGTGCTGAAGAAGATCTTCTCCGGCTCCGGCAGCAAGGAGCACGACGAGGGCAGCGTCTCCTACACCCACCGCACCACGGACAAGGTGAACACCACGCCAGTGTCCAAGGAGACCGTGACCACCACCGACGCCCATGTGGGCTACAACTATACCTCCATCGAGACCCGCACGGTCACCGTGAACGGCGAAGAGACGGTCATCGTCCCGCCCGTCACCCCGCCGGAAACGCCCGTGGAGGACGAGACCCCGGACGAAGTCGTGACCCCGGAGACCCCCGAGCTGCCGCCCGTGCAGGACGCCACCCCGGACGCTCCGGTCCTGCCGTCTGACGCGGTCCTGCCCGCTGTGCAGGATGCACTGCCGCAGACCGGCGTGAACTGGATGGCCGCTCTGGGCATGGCATTCAGCGGCATGCTGCTGACCATCGCAGGCGCATTCGCCAGCCTCAAGTACAAGGAAAAGCATTGATGCTTTTCCCTTCCAACGTGATCCACGTCAAGTCGTAAACGCATAGAAAGGGCCTCCCCATTCCGGGGAGGCCCTTTCGTGTTGTGTTCGGCTTATGCTTCCGCATCCAGGTACGCGTGCTTGTGCACCAGATTCCCCACGCTCATGTACTCCTTGCGGAAGGAGTAATCCTGATAAAACGGCTTGTTGCGGCCATGCTGACCGGCCACATAGGAGCACATGTTGGCACTGCCCGCAGGCCGGAACTTCCGCTGCCTGCAAAAAAGATGTGCCGGGCCTGAAAGATGACCCTGGTCAGCATGTCCAGCTTCTGCTCAAACTCCGCCGAGCAGGTCTTTTTCAAAAAGTCGATGACCTCCGACACATCGTCCTTGACCGGCGGTTGCTTTGCCTGTTCCAGATGCTGGCGCAGCCGGATCTTGAACTCCGCGTAGCCGTCGCAGCCCGCCTTTTTGCAGAACCGGAGGATGGTGGAGGTAGACACATGGGCGGCATCCGCAAACTCCCGGATGCGCATATAGCACACCTTGTCCGCGTTCCGCACAACATACTTATAAACTTCCAGCTCCAGATCATTCAGGCTGCAGATCATCTCTTCGCTGAACATCGGCCGCCCCTCCCTCGTGGTGGCTTTTGTTCCAGTATACTGTATATTTTGCCGCGTTACAATTCCCCTGCTCAGAAAAAAGCCGCCGCACGGTGGCAGGGCCGTGCGGCGGCAGAAACATGCTTTGGGGAACCGATCAGATCAGGCTCAGGGCCTCTTCGTCGCCCACGAGGGTGAAGTCGGGGTGCATCTGCAGGATGCTGGCGGGCACTTCCGGGGTGACCGGGCCGAAGAAGGCTTTCTTCACGATCTCGGCCTTGCCGGTGCCGTTGACCACCATCAGCACCTTACGGGCCTGCATGATGGTCTTGATGCCCATGGTGTAGGCCTGCTTGGGCACCAGGTCTACGTTGCCGTCAAAGAAGCGCTTGTTGGCCTCGATGGTCTCCTGGGTCAGGTCCACACAGTGGGTCTCCAGCTCAAAGGCCTCGCCCGGCTCGTTGAAGCCGATGTGGCCGTCGTGGCCGATGCCCAGCAGCTGCAGGTCGATGCCGCCCACGCTGTGGATGATCTGGTTGTACTGGGCGCAGGCTGCGTCCGCATCGGGGTTGGTGCCGTCCGGCAGGTTGATGCGGGCGGGGTTGATGTTGACGTGGTCGAACAGGTGGCGGTGCATGAAGCTCCAGTAGCTTTCCGGGTGGTCCTTGGGCAGGCCGCGGTACTCGTCCAGGTTCACGGTGGTGACCTCCGAGAAATCAATGTCGCCCTTGTTGTACCACTCCACCAGCTGCTGGTAGGCCCCCACCGGGGTGCCGCCGGTGGCCAGACCCAGCACGCAATTGGGCTTCATGATGACCTGTGCGGAAATAATGTTTGCTGCCTTGCGGGACATGTCTGCGTAATCCTTTGCACGAATAATCTTCATCACAAACGACCTCTTTCATCTTTCATCTTTGCTGCGTTCACCGCGCAGCATCGGTTTTGCGCTTCCACGCATTCTATTGCAATTCTACCACAATTCACAGGATGCTGTCCAGCATTCTAGCGCATTCTGACCGAATTTTGCTGTTTTTCAGCCGATTCGTCCAAAACCTGCCGGGCAGAACGCAAAGGGCCCCGCCGAAGCGGAGCCCTCACGCCGGGAACGCCCGGCAGCGTCTGCAATTTCAGGTTCAGTCCAGATCCTCGCCGTTGGATGCGATGACCTTCTTGTACCATTGGAATTCCTGCACCTCTAGTATAGCGGAAAAGCCACAAAAGGAAAAGAGGATTTCGGGGCTTCTTTGTGCCAAAAAGACAAAACAGCGCCCCCTGCGCCGTCCGAGACGGTTCAGGGGGCGCTGTCATTGCGGTTCAGGGAATGCTGCGGGGATCAGTCTGCAGACAGATAGTGCATGGCCTTGCGCAGGCGTGCCTCATTTTCTGCGGTGGGCTCCATGAAGGGGCTGTGGAACAGATCCTGGAACAGGTTCTCCATCTTGGGGGAGTTCGGGTCGATGCCGATGTCCTCGAGGGTCAGGGGCATGTTCATGCTGCGCATAAAGGCACGGAAGGGTGCCACCTGCTCCGGATGGCCGTTGAAGGCCAGCTGCAGGCAGTCGCCGATGGCCACGATCTCGCCGTGCAGGTAGGGCTTTGCCTCCTGGGTGAAGTGGGTGCGCACCAGCTCGTAGGTCTCGTGGCCCAGAGCGGTCTGGCCAAAGCCCTTGCTCACGCCGCTGACGATGCCAGCCACTGCCACGTTCAGGTAGGCAATATCCTCCACTGCCTTGGTCAGCTTGCCCTCGGCAATGTCATGGCAGGCCTGGTGAGCCTCCTTCTCGTAAACATGGTAAGCCATCTCTGCGATGGTGTAGGCGGTGAACAGGCCGATGCT
>OGYX01001869.1_pt1 | contig 14310 bp, 9 predicted proteins | sample 1576601 | NCBI WGS metagenome assembly OGYX01 (sample SAMEA3541561, study PRJEB24748) | human gut metagenome | biome: human gut; feature: human-associated habitat; material: faeces | place: China | collected 2012 | reverse complement strand
CACTTAATGTGGCCTTCGTCTTGCGCAGGACTGTTCGAAATTTTGAGGAAGCACCCGCCCTGCCGGGGCTCCCGGGTTCCCGCTTACGAGAGCGACGTTCTCAGCAACTCGTTGAAGAGTTTCGGGTTGCCCTTGCCGCGGCTCGCCTTCATGCACTGGCCCACCAAAAAGCCGATGACCTTCTGGTTGCCGTCACGATACTGCTGCGCCTGATCGGCACAGTTTGCCAGCACCTCGTCCACGATCGGCTGCAGTGCGCCGGCATCGCTCACCTGACGCATGCCGCGCTCGTCGACGATCTTGTTGGGATCGTCACCGGACTGGGCCATGGCCTCAAAGACCTCGTGAGCCTGGTTGGAGCTGATGGCATCGGTCGCCAGCAGCTTAGCAAGAGCTGCCACCTGAGCCGGCGCAATGCCGGACTCGGCGAGCGACACGCCCGCACCCCTAAGGTAGGCGATCATCTCGTTCACCAGCAAGTTTGCAACCGTCTGGGCCTCCTTGCCAGCCATACCGGCAGCGGCGGCCTCAAAAAACTCGGCAAACTCCGGGTCGCCGGCAATCTGCTCGGCATCGGCCGTCTTAATGCCAAAGTCGGCCTCAAAGCGGGCGCGCTTGGCATCGGGCAGCTCGGGAATCTCGCCACGGCAGCGGTCGATGAACTCGTCGTCCAGATCGAACGGCGCCAGATCGGGATCGGGGAACAGACGATAGTCGTCGGCCGTTTCCTTCACACGCATGACCACGGTGCGTTTGCGGCTGGGCTCCCAGTGGCGGGTCTCCTGGTAGATGATGCCGCCCTCCTCGAGCACCTCGGCCTGGCGGCAGATCTCGTAGGCAAGGCCGTCGTGCAGGCTCTTAAACGAGTTGAGGTTCTTGAGCTCGGTCTTGGTGCCCAGCTTGGTCTCGCCGCGGCGGCGCAGCGACACGTTGCCGTCGCAGCGCATGGAACCCTTCTCCATGGAGCAGTCCGAAATGCCCAGCGTCACAAAAATGCGACGGAGCTTTTCCATAAACAGGCGCGCCTCCTCGGGTGTACGCAGATCGGGCTCGGTAACGAGCTCGATGAGCGGCGTGCCGCAGCGGTTGTAGTCGACGAGCGACTCGGCCGCGGCGGTAATGCGGCCCTCAGCACCGCCCACGTGGACCATCTTGGCGGCGTCCTCCTCCATGTGGATGCGCAGGATGCGGATGGGCACCGTGTAGGAACCGTCCTCGCGACGCTCGGGCATCTGCAGGTTGGACGCGTCGTAGCTGGCCAGGTGGCCGGCACGCTGATTGCCCTCGCGCATGGTCGACGTCATGGACGTGGACAGGCCCTCGGCGTTGGCCGAAGCGCTCGCCAGGCTCTGAGCCTCGGCCTCGCCAAATGCGCAGTCGGGGCGCTCGGCGGCACCGCGACCGGTTACGTCCAGGTCCAGATGACCGTACATGGCAAAGGCGACCGGACCCTGCGTGGTCTGGAAGTTCTTGGCCATATCGGGATAGAAGTAGTGCTTGCGGTAGAACATCGAGTGGCGCTGGATCTCGCAGTTGGTGGCGAGACCGGCCTTGACGATGCTCTCGATGGCGCGCTTGTTGGGCACCGGCAGGGCGCCGGGCAGGCCCAGACACACCGGGCACACGTTGGCGTTGGGCTCGTCATCGTGGCTGAGCTTGCAGTTGCAGAACATCTTGGTATCGAGCGCGGTGAGCTCGGTATGGATCTCCAGGCCAATCACGGCCTCCCAATCCTGCAGGACCTCGGAAAGCTCCTTCATTACAGCTCGCCTCCCTTCCCGGCAAAATCGGGCGCGACGGAAAGCGCGGGCGTTCCCGTGGCGGCATCGGCAAAGCCGCGCTCCAGAGCGCGGGCAAACGTGAGCAGCTGACGGTCCTTAAAGGCAGGCCCCACCAGCTGGGCAGAAACGGGCAGCTTGCTGTCCTCGCCCAGGCCCAGCGGCACCGAGATACCGCCGTTGCCGCAAATGTTGAGCGAGATGGTGTACAGGTCGGAGAGATACATCTGCGTGGGGTCGCTGATCTCGCCAAACTTAAAGGCCGTGCGCGGCGAGGCGGGCATGAGGATGGTGTCCACCTTGGCATACGCGGCGTCGTAGTCCTGCGTGATGAGCGTGCGGGCCTTCTGTGCGGCGTAGTAGTACTTGTCGTACACGCCCGAGCTCAGCAGGTAGGCGCCGAGCATCTGGCGGCGCTTGGCCTCGGCGCCAAAGCCGTGGGCGCGCGAAAGCGAGCTCTGGTCGGACAGGTTGGCGCAGCCCTCCTCCTGATAGCCGTAGCGAATACCGTCGAAACGGGCCAGGTTGGAGAACGCCTCGGCCGGGCCGATGACGTAGTAGGCGGCGATGGCGGCATCCAGGTGCGGCAGGTCGACCTCGACCAGCTCGGCGCCCTGGTTCTGCAGCTCCTGGGCGGCGCGCTGAACAGCGGCCTTGACCTCGGGCGTCAGGCCCTCGGCCTCCATAAACGCGGGGATGATGCCCACGCGCTTGCCCTCGATGCTGTCGTTGAGGTGCTCGGTAAAGTCGACGGCACAATCCTGGCTGGTGCAGTCATACGGATCGTGGCCCGCGCCGGTAAGCGCGTTCATGGCCAGCGCGACATCCTCGACCGTGCGGCCAAAGGGTCCCACCTGGTCGAGCGACGAGCCAAAGGCAACCACGCCGTAACGGCTCACGGCACCATACGTGGGCTTAAAGCCCACCACGCCGCACAGCGACGCCGGCTGGCGAATGGAGCCGCCGGTGTCCGAGCCCAGCGAGAGCGCGACCTCGCCCGAGGCGACGGCGGCAGCGGAGCCGCCCGAGGAGCCGCCGGGCACGCGCTCGGTATCCCAAGGGTTGTTGGTGCGGTGGAACGCCGAGCTCTCGGTGGAGCTGCCAAAGGCAAACTCGTCCATGTTGGCCTTGCCCATGGGCAGGCAGCCGGCGTCGAGCATGTGCTGGACGCAGGTGGCGGTGTAGACGCTCTGGTAGTCCCCGAGCATGCGGGAAGCGCAGGTGGTGCGCGTGCCCACGAGGTTCATGTTGTCCTTGATGGCCAGCGGCACGCCCGCAAGCGGGGGCAGCGGCTTGCCTGCGGCACGGTCGGCATCCACGCGCGCGGCGGCCTCGAGCGCAAGCTCGGGCGCCACCTGCAGGAATGCCTGGACCCCGCCCTCGCGCGCCTCGATAGCGGCGAGGGAGGCCTGGGCCACCTCGGTAGCGGTAAAGTCGCCGGCGGCAACGCCCGCGGCGATCTGGGCGGCGGTAAGGGAATCGAAGCTCTGCGCCATTACTCGCTCTCCCCCTCTCCCAAAATGGACGGCACGCGAAAGTAGCGGTCGCGCGCGCTGCCGGCGTTTTCGAGCGCGACGTCGAGCGGCAGGTCGCGTTCGGGCTCGCGCAGGTCATCGCCCATCACGTTGGACAGGCTTCCGATAGGATGGAACGTGGGCTCCACGTCGGGCAAGTCATATTGCAGGACGGGCTCGAGCATCTGGACGGCGTCGTTCATGTAGGACGTCATCTGGGTGAGCTCGTCATCGGTCAGTGCGATCTTTGCGTACTCGGCGATGCCGCGCACGTCTTTCTCGCTGAGTGCCATAGGCGCTCCCTTCCGCATAACAGATAAACCGCTCTAGTATACAAGGCAACGCCGCTTGGAGCAGATGCTTTACCCAAATGCAGCGAAAACGTAACGAGAGCGGCGATTGACAGGCGGCGGGCTGGCGGTTCTGCAGCGAAACCGCACCGTCCATAGCGAAAACCGTACTGCTCACAACGAAAACCGCCCCGCCCGCAACGAAGACCATCACAACATTCGACGTTTTTCGCCAAAATCGCGATTTTCATCGAATGTTGTGATGGTTTGGAAGTCCCGACCACCACAAAGGTGCCTGTCCCCATTGTGGTGGTCCTGAACGATGCCTTATGCCGAGGCTTTGGCCTTGCGGCGCTTACAGATCGTGTGGATCACGATGTCCAGCAGCAACAGTACAATGGCCACGACCACGATGAGCACGGCGAACTCGCGCTTGCCCCAGTGGCGGCCGGCCAGCGACTTTTGCTTGTCGACGTCCTTCTTGTTGTACTTGGTGCGCACGCAATGCACCAGCAGGCGATGGTCGTTCACGCCGTAGGGCGTGCAGGTGACGAGCGTCACCTTGTCGGCGCCGGGCTCGATGGTCAGTGACTCCATCTCCTCGGGCAGCACGACCTCGGAGTCCACCATCTTGTAGGCGAGCGTCTTGTTCATGGTGTGCAGCAGCACCAGGTCGCCGGGCTCCAGCGAGTGGATGTCGTCGAACATGCTCAGGTTGCGCATGCCCGAGTGCGCCGTGAGCACGCAATGCGTCGAGGTGCCGCCCACCGGCAGGCTCGTGCCCTCCAGGTGGCCGACGCCCGCCATGAGGACTTCTTCGCTCGTGCCGTGGTAGATGGGCATGCTCACGTCGATGGAGGGGATCTCGACCCAGCTCATCATGGGGTCGCGGTCAAAGATGAGCTGCTGGGCGTAGGGCTCGATCTGGTCGGCGGGAAGCTCGGTGGCCTCGCCGGCAAGCTGCTCGTTATAGGAGCGCGCTTGGAGCAAGATGCGTTCGCGCTCCTCGGCAGACAGCGCGTCCACGGTGCTGGACACGGTGCTGATCTGGTTGAACACGCCCGAGGCCTCGAGCCGGTCCAAGATCCACGGCCAGGTCATAAGGCCCACGCCGATAAGGATGATGACGATGGTGATGAGCCGGTCGGCCCAGCGCGGCAGTCGCTTGCGGCGGCGCTTGGGCTTTGGTTGAGATTTGGGCTGAGGGCTTGAGCCGCCGTTGTCCGCGGCGTTATTGCTCTTCATATGTTTGGCGCCCTGCACCATCGCCGGTCACTCCTTTACAGCTCAGGTTGTCTAAACAAATAATAGCCGATTAGCGAGCTCATGCGCCGGACAACGCAGCTAGGCTGCACCGTTCGGGCCACGTAACCCCACTCAACCAATCAAGCCATATGTTGCTTTCATCGTCTCGAGCAACTGCGCCATCGTTACGCCCGCAACCCCGATCTGTTTCAGATTGACGTCGCCCACCTCGCAATCTTTAACAAACGCAAGCATATCGTCCTTCAGTTCTTCGCCCAGGTCGACACCTTCCGACTCGCCAAGCAGCTGAGCAAGCCTCAGCGCATCGCGTTTATGCTTTTTTACCTTCTTCGAATCAACGTTCTCCCCCGCTTCCCTTCTGGCTTTTAGGTCGAGATACGCCTTCGCTTTGAACGGGACAATGTATTCCGTACCCAGGACCGAAACGCCGTCTACGGTCCGAATTCCCTGAAGGAACAAGCTGTAGTAAGCATCGTCCAACAAAATTGCCGAAAGACTGCTTATGTTTTCATCAACGTGAATTGGCGCCACATCAATCCCCTCACGACCCTTTAGAAAGTCGGGGCACTTCGCGAAGAGTTCGATCATATGGGGGTAACCCGGCCTCTTAGGCTCTGTAAACCGATAAAAACATGAGCCTTTGCCTTCGCCCCAGCCGCAGCGGTAACCGCCATCACGCACCAAAGTCCATATAGCTTCTGCCGTCTGAGGCAACCGGTCATCGGCGACAATTACCACATCAAAATCGTGAGTCGCCCTGAATGAAAGCCCCGCCTCCGCGAGCAAAATGTCGCATGCCGTGCCGCCGATAAGGGCATACGATCCTTCAGCTTCTTGCATATGCTGCTGAAATTCTTGGAGACCTTCTACAGCGCTTCTTGCCATGGATATTCCTTTCCAAACATGCGATCGACTTCGAGCTGAATTCGCTCATCGTCGATTGCCGCCAAAGATAGCGCAAGCGAAATGTTGTCGACACGGGAGGAGTCGGCAAACACGGGTGCATAGCGCCACACTTGGATCATCGCCGTCTCGTTATCCGGCAACTCCCCGTCTGCGACTTCGAGATCGCTCAGTTGACGCCATGCACTTCTTAAGACGGCCTTTTGTTCCATGCCCGGCGCAGCGAGCATCGAACGCGCAGCGAGCGCCGTCTCCCCGGCGTCAACAAGATAGTCGATCTGCGGCGTCTTCCTTGCAAAAAAGACCTTCGAGACAGGCGAGGAGAGCTCTGCCATGTGCTCACTGAGCAGAAGATCAACGGCAACAGGGAACACGACGACACGTCGCTTGCGACGCTCGCGCCTCGCGAGCCCCCTGTCAACAAGCTCGGTTATGGCCTCACTCGCGCGGCTTGCCGAGATCCCAAGCGCACGACAAAGGTCGTAGGGACGATATGGCTCCTGGGCTGCTCCCCAGATTGCGGCAGCCTGCGCGTTGGGTGACATCTTGGTCGCGTGATTGCGAAACCGGACACTGCCCCTCTCCGTGCAGGCCGTGCCCATAAATGGAAGAAAAGCCTGTCTGCCGGGGCAAACAAACGGAATCCCTTGTGCGACCAATGCTTTGCGCTGACGTGCATCGGCATCAGGAAACGAAACGACAACAGGAGTCTCCGCACGCAAGGCTAGCTGACTATAGACCCTCTTAGCCTCGGGAAGCCCGACGCCAGTAGGCAAACTTGCAAGCAAAAACGAAAAACCGTTTGCGTCAACAGCGCGGACCTCAATCGCCCGCAGATGCAGCGGCAAGCATGCGGATCCAGGCCAAGTTTTGGTCTTGGCGGAAAGGCCTAGTGCTTCTTGTAAGTAGATTAGTGCTTCGTTCATTTCCATTGTTTTCGTTCGATTCCAGTTTATATTGGAATTATACATAATTTTCGGAATTAACGAGATTCCGTTCGCGCCTAAGCCCATATTTGAGTTTTCAAAATGTCCCGAATCGGCTGGGCGATTCGGGATACAATGTCTGTAGGAAACGACGCACCCCGCGTAAGTGATCGAAAGCGCGGGCGACCGGTTTCCGACGTTGTTAAATGCCCGGGCCTCTAACCCCGGGCATTCTTATTTGCGCTTGTTGCGGCGCAACTGCCTTCTACCGTCCGCACCGCGCGTGCGCCTACGGACCTTAAACCGAACCTCATACGAGTCAAGAAACGCGATGACGAACGTGCCCACCGCCGCGAGGGCGGCGAGCGCGTTAAGGAATTTCAGCATATGGTGACCTCCGATCGAGTCGTCGGCCGCCCGCGCACGGGATGCGTCGCAAGGATATTTTACTGCGAGCGTATGCACCCACAGCTGGTAAACGCGATTTTGACAAACATTTGTTCGATAGCTACAAACACTATTCCTCATCCAGCGGAGCCTGGCCGCATTGTCCGGGTTTGCCCGACGTGTTTGCGTTTTCAAAATGTCCCGGATCGGCGGGGCGATTCGGGATACAATATCAATAGAAAACGACGCACCCCGCGTAAGTGTACGAGAGCGCGGGCGGCCTAGTTTTCTGGTTTTGTTAAATGCCCGGGCCTCTAACCCCGGGCATTCTTATTTGCGCTTGTTGCGGCGCAAATGCCTTCTACCGTCCGCATCGCGCGTGCGCCTACGGACCTTAAACCGAACTTCATACGAGTCAAGAAACGCGATGACGAACGTGCCCGCATCGGACGATGAAGGCTGGCTGTGTTATCCCAAAAAAACGGGGCAGACTCCAGTGCGGAGTCTGCCCCGAAAAGAGAATGGCAAAGCAAGAACGTCGATGGACGAGAAAAGTGTCCGCAAGTCTCATGGCCATCACATCCCACCTGCCAAAGGGATGGGTGAGCGAGCGTTACTCCTGCTCGGACTCCTCAGCCTGTTTACGGCTGCGGATGAGGTGCGCCACGCCGATGCACAGCACCGCGCCACCAGCGATCCAAGTGAAGGTCACGCCGTTAAGGCCGGTGAGCGGGAGGTTGGAGCCCTTCTGGTCGACGATGATGAAGCTCAGCTTACCGGTAGAAGTGACAGCAGAATCAGCCTTTACAACACCATCAGCAGCAGTGACGTGGGCAGAATTCTTGTCAGGGATCACTTCGGAGCCATCCTGCTTAAGCGTGCCGCGGGCAATAGTGAACTTGACGCCATTGGAGGCAGAGTTATTGTAACCAGGCGCCGGAGTTACCTCTTTAAGGATATAGGTGCCCTCATCAAGACCGACAACGTTGATCATGCCCTTATCGTTGGTAGTTAGTATTGCGGCATCTGTATCTGTCGTCGTGGTACCGTCGGCCTTGATAAATTCGTTGGAGCCTTCCTCCTTCAGCGTGAACTGAACGCCCTGGAGTTTCTTGAGATTGCCGGTCTCATCCTTGTCGCTACCGACCTTGGTAACATCGATACCATAAGTGTAGTCATAGGCCGGATGGTCAACCGTGGTACCGGTGTCGCTGGTGTTGTACGGGTTGTTGGAATAGGTCAACTTGACATTGTTCACCTGGGCCTTGCCGAGCATATCCGCGTCAATCTTGCCAGCAACAAGTTTTGCCTCATAGTTCACATAGACTGTCGAACTACCGTCAACGGTGATAGGATTGCCAGCCTTATCCTTTGCTCCTTTGAGGTTTTCGAAGGAAACAGTGAGCGTATTCGTGCTTTCCCCCGGGACATAGGTCGCACTGTAGTAAGCGGGATCTACGACTGAATCGTTAATCTTGACCTCAACGACCGGTTTATTTCCATCAAGATTCGGCACCATCGTGGAGGGAAGATTGTCGGTGAAAGCGTAGCTGTACTTGACGTATGTGTTAATGTTGCTAGCCACAGTGCCGGCAAGCTGATATTTAACAAGCTGTCCAGCAGCGGAGTCGGCGGCCTTGTTGGCTGCGGTGAAAACATTCTTGCTATCGTCCGTAACAAACTTGCCGTTCTTGTCATCCTTTACGGCCTTGGTCACGTTGGGGACGTCCTTCTTGGGGGTCACGTTAACGTCAGAGCCACCGACGATGGTGAAAATCGGCGAGGTATACGCATCAGTATTGCCATTAGCACCGCTGGTCGTACTGGGCGTATCGGTCACGAAAAGCCAGTAGCCATGATCAAGATCCTTAAAGCTACCTTTGGTGGAATCGCTTGGCTTTGTCCACGTGAGGTTCTTGTCCCCTTCCAAGGCCTTGGCAATCAAGTCAAGAGTTGTGCCAGTATCAACCGCCGTAGTCTCTCCAGAATTAGGGCCCTGAGTCGTGCTGATGAACTCCGCCCACGTCTGGGCGTCAGCATCTACGCCAGGTGCTCCAGTAACGTCTTTGAGCGCAGTCGTAACGAGGGTTTTCACATTACCCGGAGCCCACTGAATATCGGAAAGAGTCTTAGCGGCCGAGCCATCCCAGCTCCCATCGCCCTTCTGATCCTGCGTGACCTTCGCGGTGAAGATCTGAATGCCCTTGAATGTCGTGCCGGTGTATGTTTCGTCGGTGATAGCCACCTTACCCTTCTCCGTGGCCACCGTCGGCGTACCCGCCGCAAACGCCATCGTGACCGGGGCCATGACGCCGCCGAAGCTCAACGCCGCTGTGAGGCCTGCGGTTACTGCCAGGCGTACGATGTTCTTGCTCATGCTCATCTTCTTTTCCTCTGCTTTCTGCTTGAAGTCCATTTGATCTAAATCTGTCTGTCTGTGTCTTAGCATCTGCTTCGCTACGTCTCGCCCCGCTCTCTGTGGGGCTGCCAGCTACTCTTTATGGCTGCCACCTCCCCGCTTGACCAGGAGCGCGACCACGATGAGCGCGGCTCCGGCGACCGCTGCGGCGGCCGCGGCGTACATTGCCATATCGCCAGTCGAGGGCATAAAGCCTCCGGTGGTAATGCTAGGGGGTGTGCCGGTGGGCGCGTTGATGAGCGACGCCTCCAGGCTGCCCGTCGACCCGTCCGCGCTGTCGGCGCGCAGGGGCGACTCGGCCGTGATGGTGAGCTTGGGCTTGGCGGCGGCCACCTGGTCGACGTCCAGGCCCTCGGCTTTGACCGTCACGGATCGCGTGCCCTCGAAGGCGGTGTAGCCCTTGGGCGCCTTGAGCTCGCGGACCTCCAGCTTGCCCGAGTCCACGCCCGAGACGGTCACGCGGCCGTCCTCGCCCGTGGTGACGGTGGCCTTGCCTTGCGCATCCCACGTGCCGTCGGCCGCCAGCGTGCGACCGCGGTCGTCGGCGATGCTCAGGACCGCCCCGGACAGCGGCTTGTCGCCGTCGCTGCCGCGCTTGGTGAGCGCGAGATCCCAGGTGTAGGCGCACGCGTCGTCGCTCGGCGTGCGGGTGAAGCCGGCGTCGCCGGACTGGTCGGCAAAGGGAGAACGCGGGTAGCGCAGGTAGACCTCGTTGGGGTTGCCCTTCGCGATGCCGTGGTTGCATGCGCTGTTGAGCGGCGCATTGTACACGGCGACCACGCGGGCGCCCGCGGTGAAGGCGTCGGCCCCGCCGAGCGTGGCGATCAGGTCGCCGGTGCGCACGGTGAAGGTTCCGTCCGCGGCCACCTTGGTGGCGCACTGGGCCGTGATGTCGGTCCAGTCCTTCGCGGGCTCGGTGCCGGCGCGCCCGTCCTTGTCGGCCGAGACGGCGTCGAAGCCGCCGTCCGTGCCCGCCGCCACGTACACGCGCATGCTCGCGGCCACCTTGGAGGGGTCGAGCCCCGCGCTCATGGTGTCGACGAACTGCACCGTATAGGTGTCGTAGGCGGTAAGACCCGCCGGGACCGTGGCCGAGAGGCGCCAGTACAGGTCGTCGGCGACCGTGGCGTCGGCGGCCTTCCGCCAGGCGGCGGTGCTGTCCTCCAGCACATGCTTTTGGACCTTGGGGGTCGCCGCCTTGGGCTTGACGGTGACGGCGTTGCCGCCGACCAGGGCTATGATCGGCGCGGTGCCGGCCTCGCCTTGGGCGATGGCGTCGTCCTTAGCGACGATGAGCCAGTAGCCGCAGGGCAGCTCGGCCGTCGTTCCCGCGTTAAGGGCCACGGGCTCGGCGCCAGAGCTCTGGAGGGAACGAGCGAGCTGTGCGCTCAGCGCGCTCGTAAGGTGGGAATCGGTGTTGAGCCACTCGGCAGCTTCCTGCGCGGTGGTCTGGGAATTGGGCATGCCGGCGCTATGCAGCACAGGCAGCGCGGCGTCGCGCACGGCGTCGCTTGCCCAGGCAAGATCGGTGGCGATCTTGGCGTCGCTGTCGCCGTCGACGACGTTGGCGCTAAAGATCTGGTAGGCGTCGTAGCTGCTCGCCACGGTGCCGCTCACCGTGATGGAACCGGTCGAGGTCGGCGCGGCCTGCGCGGAAGCGGGGAACACAACCGCGCAGGCGCCGATCAAGAGGGCAAGCAGCGCAAACAAGATCGGGAAGGAGCAAACTTTCTTATTCACGACGCTCACCTCCCTTCGCATTCGCCTTCCGACGAATGTGCATCCAGGCCGCAGCAGCGCAAAGCACCGCCGCGCCGGCAAGGTACGTCAGAGTGACGCCCGACATACCAGAAAGGGGCAAAGAGGTGGAGTAGGTGTTGGTGAAGGTGGGGTTGAAGGTCGGAGTCGCGCTCTCATGACCGCTGGCGTCGACCTCGTAGTAGGTCGGCGTGCATTCCAGCGTGCCGTCACCCTTGTCCTTTGCCGTCACCACGACCTTGAAAGTCTTGGTGTCGTTCTTGTAGCCTTCGTGTTTGGTGCCATCGTTCTTGTCGGCGTCGCATTCACGGATGTAGTAGGTGAACTGCGCCTGCCGATTATTATCGAGCTCATTAACGCCTAGTGGGCCGATTTGTACCGATCCGAAATCTACTATCTGAAGGTTTTTCGACCCAGCAGTAGTATATTTATATATGGGCTTAAAAGATTTCTCCGTGTTGTCCGAATTCTTGGTATTGTTGTCCGAATTCTTGGTATACAGCTCGAACTTAAATTTCTTCATCTCACCGCCGTCGACCTTCTTGGTCACCTTGGGTGTCCAAGTGCCTGAGGTCTGGTAGGGCGCAAGTTCGTTCGTAAACGCAGGGTTGGAGTCGTTGCCGATCGTTACGGTCGAGATTGTATTGTCTTTCGGATCTACACTCCAGTTATAGAACTCAAGAGATTTACACTCGGTGAAGCCCGTTTCGCCTTCCCTTTTAACGGATACTGTGGAAGCGCTCTTATCAACTTCATAACGATTAATATTGATCCCCAAGAGGTTGGTCGTATTAACTGGTGTCGTACCAACCTTTATATGTATTTTGTAAATGGCCTTATCAAAGGTCGTGCCTTCCTCATTGATAGGGACTTCAACAAGGTAGAGGTCGTAATTGCCCGACTGGTAGTTCGCAGCCGTATCAATGACGATCTCTCCACTTTCATTAACGGTAACCTCGGACGTCGCCTCGCATCCGTTTGCGTTAAATGAGCCGTCCGTATTCCAATACGGCTCCCCAGCTGAATCGGCGGCTTTACCCAACAGCTTGAACTTATAGCCGTGGCCCGTGAGGCCTTGCGGTTTGCCGTCCTTCATGAGGACCTTGTTAGCCTTGACCTTGATTGCAGGATACACGTCCAGGGAAGTAACCTCACCAACGATGAGGTCGCCGTTGGTCATGATGCCGCCACCGTGGGTGTAGGAGTAGTTGCCACTGATGATGGTCGTAGCATCTCTCTGCGCATCACGTTTAGCCGTATCGGAGGGATGAGCCTCAAGACCAAACATGTACTTGGCCTCGGCACCGCCATTAGGATCGATGGTGATTTTCTGGCGATCGCAGGTGCCCTTCCAGCCAGCTGAGCCGCCGCCGAGCATCTTGCCGAGCACAACTGCAACCGTCTTATTGCTGTCATCCTTGCGCACGAGGAAGAAATCCTTGTGGCCGGCTTCTTTGAAGTCTTTGGTAATGTAGTTAGTGTTGCTGTCCTCGTTCTTGCCATTACCACCGGCAGACATGTGATTACTTAAACCATTATCCGTATTGTTGTAGATTGCGGCACCATTTGAGTGCGAAACAATTGTCTCGCCCGTAGGGCAGGCACCGATGCCACCACCCCAGCCGCCGGCCTCATTATCAGTAATCAGCGTCCTTACGATGTTAAGCTTGCCGTCCTTTTGGACAAAGACGCCACCGCCGCCCCAATCGCCGCCACGGCTCTCACCCGTCATGGTCTTGTTGTTGGTGATGTAAATCTTGTTGGACGTGCTCGGCTCAGCCTTAATATCGCCGGTAGTACCGGTGGAAATACGGAGACCACCGCCCTCGGCGTTTTCAGATTCGTTGCCGGCAATCGTGCCGCCAGTCATTTTAAACGTAATCGCCTGGTTCCAGAAACCAGCGTAGATTCCGCCACCGGCCTCTTTGGAGTAATTGGCAGTAACGGATCCACCCGTCATGGTTAACGTCCCTCTGTGCGTGCATGCAATTCCGCCGCCGCCAAGCAGACCGAAGTTGTAAAGATTGGAATCAGTAATCCAAGCGTCAACTCGATTGTTGGTAATATTGGCAGATCCGCCGATGGTGACGTTCGCGCCCTTGGTATAAACACCACCACCGTATCCGCCGTCTCCGGTGTCACCGCCGCAGCTGCTGCCGCCGATGCCCTTAGCGTACGTAGCATTACCTGAGATGACACCGCCGGAGAGATCCAACGTGACACCGCTGTCGGCAAAAATGCCACCACCGGAAGCAGCCTTATTCGCTGCAATCACGCCGCCAGTCATATTGAGTGAACCCTTTGCCATGCACAGGCCACCGCCCCAGCCGCCGCCGCTACCGTTGGTGACGTAACCGCCCGCGATTTTGACCGTACCCTCGGAATAAATCACATGACCGCCGTTACTCAGGTTGGCAGCCGTGGTAATCATGCCGCCCTTGAGATCGAGCGTGCCGCCCGCTTCAACGTTGACCACATACTTTACGGAACCGCGGTCCGATGCCGCAACGATAGCGCCAAAGCCCGTAACGTCATGCCTGTACGTAGTCTCGGTGGTGCAAAGTCCATCTGTATTGGGCGTGCTCTTAGTCTCATAGTAAGTAAGACTCTTAGGAGTGCCGTTATTAGAGCTAGACTCGTCTCCTTTTTCCCATGTCATAATCGCAGGCTGACCCGCCGGCGCATTGTCGACCGGAGTCTCTTCGTCTTTTGTGCTATCTGAGCCCTCGATAATGTTCTCGATGGTGAGCGTGGCTCCGTTTTCGACCACAAAGAAGGAGTCTAAGCCGCCGGAGCGGTTGTAGAGCATGTTTCCCGCAAGATTAATGGTGGTGTCTTTTTTTATGTCAATCTGCTGACTCGAATAGACAGAACCCGTCAGTCGGAACTTGCCGCCATTGGTAAATGCCCTAGCAACATCGTTGCTTACCTCGGTATAGCCATCGGCATTGACGGTGGCGGGAGCGTTCGCGTTTTCATCGTTATTCTCATCATCCGCAAGCTGTGCGTCGGAATGTCGCGCACACAGCCGCTTGGAACAACAGCTACATCCACCGGCGTTCCATTATA
>OGYX01001822.1_pt1 | contig 14539 bp, 33 predicted proteins | sample 1576601 | NCBI WGS metagenome assembly OGYX01 (sample SAMEA3541561, study PRJEB24748) | human gut metagenome | biome: human gut; feature: human-associated habitat; material: faeces | place: China | collected 2012 | reverse complement strand
TAGACAAATATGCTGGCAGGTGTTTGGACGTGGGTTCGACTCCCACCGGCTCCATATATACTTCTTGAAACTTCTTAAAACTTCTTGAAACGTTGATATTTCAACGTTTTTTATTTTTATAATTTCTATTCTTTCCCATACTTTTTTGAAATGAACAGACCCAAAAACAGACCCTTTTTAAAAAAGAGTCTGTCCTGATATCTTATAGGTTTAAAAATCTATATAATTAGCAAATTTCTCACCAATGTCATCCTTGGCTTGCTTTGTGATATGTGTGTATACATTCATAGTTGTCTTCAAGTCAGAATGACCAAGACGATGCTGGACCTGCTTCAATGTCATTCCGGCTTCAAAGCATAGGCTGGCATGCGTATGCCTAAAACCGTGAATCTTGATAGGTCTGACCTCAGTCCCTTTGACAATCTGCAAAAGCCATTTTCTTGGCAGTGAACTTGGAATTGGCTTTCCTTCAGGGCTTTCAAAAATGAAAGTGGTAGCAGGATTCATTTCTCTGTACTCTGAAAGCAGATCAATTGTTTTTTGGTCAAGGCTAATCAGTCGGACACTACTCTTATTTTTAGTACCCCCTACAGATTCGCCATCAAATCCTCTTGTAATGGCTTTATTTATGTTCAAGGTGTTATCTATCCAGTCAGTCCATTTGAGAGCTAAAATCTCCCCTTTTCTGGCCCCTGTGAACGCAAAAAGACGAAACATGACTTTCTTTCTCAGATCATCCGTACCATCCACTAATTTCATGAATGCTTTTAACTCATCTTTATCATAAAAATCACTAGAAGAATCACTCTCTTTTTTGACAAGAGTAGTGACACTATCAACAGGATTGGTTGAAATATAACCATAACGGATGGCATATTTGAAAATATTATTCATTAACCCTTTCAACTTGCGCCCATACACTAATTTTTTGGACCATTCATTGACCTGTTCCTGTAATTGTAGAGGGGTGACGGAAGCTATTTTCTGACTACCAAAAACCGGATAGATATGATTTTTGATATTTCTCTCAGTCTTGATGTAAGTGCTATCCTGAACAGTGTCAGCGTACTCTTTGAGCCATTTCTTTGCTACTTCCTCAACAGTGATCTCTTTCTTGGCTTGCTCCCCGTTTTCTAGGTCGTCCTGTAATTGGAGGAGTGCTGCCCGAGCTTTGGCTTTTGTCGGGAAGCCCTGGCGCTTAACGTATTTGTCTTTGCCATTTTCCTTACCTACGTAAATCCGGAATCCGTAAGCTGTTTCTCCATTTTTCTTTTTATAAGACTTGATTTCCATTGATTTATACCTCATTTCTTGGTAAAATGAGTACATAAAAAGAGACCTTCTATCAGTCAATTTTTATCTACTTTAACGAAATCCTCACACTCAAACTTTGGTCGGGGCGAGTGTGGGGATTTTTGGTTGATAAAATTTTAAAATAAAAAAGGTCTTGTTCTTTGAACAAGACCTTTTCCAAACAGGGAGACGTACTTCACATACGCTTAATTAATCAATCTCTTAACTGTTTGATTTGACAGTGTTTTCTCAACCTGTATACATATTTTACAACACTGCAAGGTCTTATGTCAACTAATTAGTTGACGTTTTTTAAAAAATTAAGGTAGCCATAGATGTATATGTTTAGGTATAGTTCGTAATGAAATGTTGTTTTGAACATATGAATTCCAAATTCTATTCGCTAGAATGTCGGCTGCTTGAATTAGGTAATCATTCTCTGACACACATGACCTAGTTAGAACATTAAAATCTCCTGTAAGTATGGGTGGGTAAAAAGTTCCATAATTAAAATTGTGGATACCTTCGTGTAGCTCCTCAAAAATGCCATCCCCGAGTCCGTATAATCCGTTTGTGGCAAATCCTTGTTGATCAATATTGACGTGGAGTTCGATTTCCTGTTCAGGATCAACCAAACCTTGATCTATAAGAGATTGGAAAAGTTTCTTAACAATACGTCGTAGTGCGTAATCTTTAAAGCGTTGTCTCGATTTTTTATCTGCTAAAATATAACTTTTTAAGTTCGAAATTTTGATTGCCACCGAAAAGCTGAGTTCAAATTTTAAAATTTTGAACAATGAATATCTATCATTAAAATCTGTAAGATTTGAGGCTTTCAATTCAAAATCAAACTCTTTTACTTCTTTAATTTTCGAGACAAGTTTTTTATAACGTCCTTTGGCTTTATTTTTGGCATCATCTCCTATGAAACAATGGCCAGCATATATAAAATAATTTGAGTTACTTTCTAATCTACCTGAATCATCAATAAACAAATGTATCTTCTGTTTCAACCATTATTCCTCCTTTCTCACTTTTTTACTTTCTCCAATATGAGTTCTTGGATAGTTATATTAGAAAAAAGATCATCATTTTTTCTAATGTATACAGTTTTAACTAATTAGTGAATTATATTCGTCTTTGACCATCGTTTCGTTAGCGATGGTCTTTATTTTAGTAACTTTATGAAATCATTTTCTGTCATGATTTCAATATCATGACCTTTTTCAAGCAATGATTGTGCTTTCTTCATCTTACTACTTAGACCGTCTAAACCGACCACACGCCAATCTTGTTCACCGACAACTAGAATATTTGTATGATTAGTTACACCTTTTTCTGGGACTCCACCAACAAGTGCTACCGCTTTGTTGGCTTCTTTTCTGGTCATTCTCTCTAATTTTCCAGTAAAACAAAAGTACAATCCGTAGAAATAGTGGTCTGGGTCCATTGCTGCTTTTTCCTCCTCTGTAGGAGTATAGATAAGATTATCTTTGTACTTAGCGTCTTTTTTTCTCTTAAAACCACGCTGGCCAAGTAGACCTGTCTTGTCATAACGATACTCTTTTAAAAAGTCATTGAGATCAGAAAAAGAGTTGGCTGATAATAGGTGATCTAGAATTAAACCACTAGCTTTCGCATCAGACAAAGCATTATGATGGTCTAATTGAATATTAAATGCTTTCGAAAGATTTTTTAACTTATAATTCAATTGTCCTGGCATAGCAACTTTTGCAAGTCTATACGAACAAATATATTTTATATCGTCATAATCCAACTGATATTTATTGTAAACATCATTCAAAGCCCCCATATCAAACTGTGCAAAGTGGGCTACAACAATATCAGAACCAATAAAATCAACAATATCCTGCCTTACTTCCGGAAATGTAGGAGCATCAGCAACGTCTTCAGGTTTAATACCGTGAATAGAAATGTTAAAGGTGTCAAAACTTGTTTCGGGATTGATTAAGGTATAGTAGGTGTCAACGATAGTTCCATCTTGAAACTTGACCAAACCGATTGAACAGATACTTCCTCTGAAATCATTAGCAGTTTCAACATCTAAAGCAACGTATGAGCAAGACATATGAGTCTCCTTTCATTCGACCAATGCCAAGTATTCCTCTCGAACCATAATTTCATTTGTTATAGTTCTCAGATTATGGTAAGACATAAATTGTAGGTAATCAAACTCTCTAGGGTCTTCTAGGTTATCTAGTGCATCTTTTACAAGATGATGAATCATATTCCTATCAGCTTCATTTTCACATCGTAGACGAGCGTTCTGGTACTCTGAGCGTGTGTGGTCCTTGTGTCCCAGTTCATGCAATAGTACCTTAACTCTCTCTTTTTTGTTTAGTTTACTCGATAGGAAAGCTGTATTAGTTTCTTGTTCGTAAAATCCAAGTTCATCAGGCATTAAATCTCCATCAAAATCAATAATACGAACCTGATAATGGCTTATAATTTCTTTTTCGGTCACTAAGCAGTACCTCTAATCACCAGCTTCTTTTAGATAACCTTCAATAATGGACTGTATGATTTTCTTCTTTTCATCTGTTAATTCTCGACCACCGAACATCATGACATTAGATGCCATTTCTTCAACATTTAGTGGTTTTCCTTGCCAGGTATACTCTTTTGAATCACCAGCAATAGTAGGATTATCCGTGCGACCAAGTAAATAGTCTGCGCTGACATTAAAGTAATCAGCTATTTCTTTTAAAACTTTTGAACTCGGATTGCTTCTTTTTAATCGATACAAAGTGTTAGTTCCATAACCAAGTTTTTCTTCCAAAACATTTATAGAAATCCCCTGTTTATCAGCTAATTCCTTTATTTTATCGAATGCTACGAACATTTTTTTAGAACCTTTCTAAGCAAACGAAAAATAATTTTAAAATATTTGTAGAAAATAGTTGACATATTTAGTCAAATGTTTTAAAATAATAATCGTAAGCTAAAGAGTTAGCGAATAAGACAACTAAAAAAATAAAGCCTAGTAAACTGATTGGCGTCCGTTTTATAATAGGTAAACCTTACTTTTAGTAGGTCTTTTCTCTATGTTTTCATTTTAAAACATTTGACTAGAGTTGTCAATAAATTCGCTAACTTTTTAGATAAATTTTTAAAAAGGAGGTCAGGAATGAGCCAACAACATCAAAAATGGATTCAATTGGTCAAAGCAAAATTGAGTTCAGAAGGAATGACACAAACGCATCTTGCTCGTGCTTGCGGAGTGAAGAAACCTACCATTTCAGAACTACTGAAATATGGGAAGGGCAGTGACAGACTCAAAAACAGAGTCTGCGATGTCTTGGGTATCGACGAGACTTGGGTTGATTTAGGAGAGTAGGAGGAACGACTAATATGGCAATAGATTACAACATTAACCAAAATAGATATTCAGTGGAGCTTACTAGATTAGTTAAAGTAACACTAACTTTATCAACTGGAGAAAAACTGAGAATCAGCAACCCCGAAGAACAGATAAATAAATTATTAAAATTTATTGAGGATCCCAAAAATAGATTTTTACATATCGGTATGTTAACGATCAACATAAATCAAATAGTATCTATGGAATGTTCTGACGATTTTCACAGAATGGGATACAGCCCCAAAAATGGTTAGTGAATTCAAAGGAGAAACATGAACGAAATCACTTTATCAAATAACCTAGCTCAAATTGAACTGGAAATTAGCCACCACAAACAAATTGCTGGTCAATCCATTTGGGAAATTGGAAGACGATTGAACTATGTAAAAGAGCACAATTTGGTACATGGGGAATTTGGAGAATGGCTTGACAAGATTGGCATTCATTATCGGGAAGCTAACCGAATGATGACAGTCGCTAAACAACTTCCAAATGTGACAACGTTGTCAGATTTAGGATCATCAGCACTTTACCTCATCGCAACTCTTCCAGAAGAAGAGAAAGAGGAGCAAATCCAACGTATCGAAGATGGTGACAATCCAACGGTGCGAGAGCTTCAGGAAGTCAAGAAGAAACTCAACCTCAGCAAGCTTGCAAACAAGCGTCTACAGGCTGAAAACGAGAGAATCAAATCTTCCAAGGTAGAAATAAAGGAAACTATCAAGGAAGTCGTCCCTGACGACTACAAGGCCACACAGGACCTTAACAAGCAATTGCTAGAAAAGAACAAGGAACTTTCTAAAACTGTGAAAGCGATGGAAGAACGCTCCGAATTTATCGAAAAGCAACTTGCTGACACACTGGCCCAGCGTGAAGAGGTCGATAAGAAATCTGCACAGTATGATGAATTGACCAGAGCCATTGAGGAATCACAAGGGCAACTGAACAGTGTTCAGAAGCAGATATCAGCTTACAAGAACATCACAAGCCTTTTACAAAAGGGAAATGACTTCTTGGCAAGCATGGGCGGTCTAATCTACGCAGACGAGGAGAAAGTCCTGAAAGCAGACGGAATCATCCGAAACGAATTTGATAGTTTTATCAGCCGTGGTCTTCGTTTCTTCAATGACCTAAGCGATATCCGCAAAGAAAGCAACATTTTAGAAGGAGAATTTGAATAATGAATGAAGTGACAATTCAGCCTACCGAGTTAGTAGTAGAAGACGCAATGATCCATGCACTCCAGGAATTGAAAAAGCTGAAAGAAGGGCAGTCCATCTTATCAGCCGATGTCGATTATCTTAAGAATGAGCAACCAGTCAACCCTTCGGTCTGTCTGGCATTGGAAAAGCTACGCAAGAAAAAAGTTGTGGCATTGCTCGGTGGTAAGGACAGCCAAGCATACCGTGACCGACACTTTGCACAATCTGTATTTTCTCAGGCTGCTAAAGACTTCAAGGACTATTTCCGAATCCCTCGCTATGACTTATTGAAGCGTAAGGACGAGGAACGAGCTTTTGACTATTGGAATAACTGGGAGCCGTCAGCAAATACCAAGCTAGAAATCAAAGCCCGCAACGGACAGATGAGTTTGGTTGGGTAAGGAGAAAATATGAAAATAAAATTTAAAAAAGAACTTGTTAAAAAACAAGTCCTTATATCAAAAGATGGGAAAACTACTATAAAACTTAGTGATTCGATTATTCACTTTCAAAAGTAATTACAAGATTTAGATGAATATAAGAGGTTTTAATAATGACGAAAATTAATATTACTTTAGAAAATCAAAACGAATTAAATGAAATCTTGAACGAAGTTTCAAAAAAAGCCAAGGAATTGCAAGAAGCAATAACTCGACTAGAACAATTTGAAATTAAAATTTTAGTTTCTCTATAACAAATTGAGAACTAGCATCATTAAGCATTTCTTGCCATGTTGAGAAATTCGTATTCTCTGACACAAACACATCAAGAACCGCTTCATCAGCTTTTTCAAACTCTTCAGCATTCGTAATAGTCTCTGGACTTGCTTTTAAGAAGTCCTCGATTGAGTCATATTCACTTACTGATTGCATATATGATTTTGGGAAAATTTCATCAAAATCATAGCTACCACTTAATTGCTCAGCTTTCTGATTGAGTTCATCAAACACTTTGTCTAATCCTGAAAAATCAAAAGTCATAAGTTGTCCTCCTTTCTTGGATATTTGACACACGATTTTCATAAGGAGTAAGAGGTCTTATTTAATCGTTTTTGTCGGTAGTAAATTACCAAAATAATATAGAAAGGTCATCGGTCTTGAGATGGATTTCGAAGATGAAATTATAAAGTTATCTGACTGGTTAATTGAACAATCAGAGACTTATAGAGAAGCTTTAATCAAACTAGAAAAGCTTACTAAAAATATAGCTCATGAAATAATTTTAAGAGCTATAGAACAAAAGAAAAATTAAAGTTAGAAAGGAGACGGGAATGTCACAATATCCTATTCTAAATCAAATAACTCAAACTCATAACGAGAACTATATTAATCAACTTTTTGAAGAACTCGTATCACTAAATATCAAAGCAATGGAAGAAGCCAAGCGCAGAACAAGTAGACAGATTACATGGGTATCCATTAAAGAGTTGCAAGCATCTACTGGCTGGGGCAGAACCAAGCTGGAAGAGTGGAGAGACCAAGGAAAATTCCAATTTCAACAATCTGGAAAAGGTGGGAAGTATCTCTATAATTTGGAAGATGTTCAGCGATTCTGTCGAACACTACAAAAATAAAAAGCACCCTTTGAAATAGGCGCTTTGAAAGAACTATAACTTAATTATAACACAATTTGAAGGAGAAGAAATGGATCCTATTAAAAGATTACTAAAATTGATGGATTGGCAAGATGCCAATCGTTCACTAAAGGTCGAAGAAAAAGCCAAATTGATGAAGCTTTCTGATATCGAATTTGAGGAGCAGTTGCATCAAATGGCTGTAGATTTTAAGAATGACGGGGTGATTCGAGCATGAGCCTTAGAAAACTAAAATATATGACAATGATGCTTCTATTTTTCTTTCCATTGTTTTCGGTTGTGATGATTATGGTCTCATTTGATCAGCAAAAGAAAATTGAAGAACTGGAACGACTGGTGCACTCGCACTCTGGAAGCATTGGACGTTGGGCCGAGATTGTCGGACGAATGGAAGAATCCAACAAGGCGCAAGATGTGATGATCAACAAATTCAACCGGGAACTTTTCCCGCAAAAAGAAACAAAAGAGGTAGAAGAAAATGACAACAATTGAAATTATTTTAGCAGTAGCTTTTGCAATATACATTTTATTTTCAGGATTCGCAATCTATGTGATGCGTGAAGTAATCGTTCGCCAAAAAACCAAAATGAAATATTATAAATCCGCTAAGTATCAGCGGGAACTACTTAATAAACGTGCGGCGGAGATCCACAAAAAGAATAACGTGAAAGGAATGATGACAGTATGAGCGACAACGTACACAATCCAAAACACTACCAGGGGCGGAATGGTCTTGAGGCCATTGATGTCCATCGTAACTTCATGAATGATGAGCAATTAACAGGGTATCATTTAGGTAATCTACTTAAGTATCTGCTTCGTTATCGCAAAAAAAATGGCATCGAGGACTTAGAAAAAGCCAAGGTGCACATGGATTGGCTAATTGAAAAAGAAAAAGCTATGATGCTTCAGCTAGAGGCATTGGTTGGAGGTAAAAATGATCAATAATGTTGTACTAATCGGTCGCTTAACTCGTGATCCAGAATTACGCTACACTCCGACAAATATCGCTGCAACCCAGTTCAATCTTGCTTGTAATCGGAATTTTAAAAATCAAAATGGTGAGTATGATGCAGACTTTGTTAATTGCGTGATGTGGCGTCAACAAGCTGAAAATTTTGCAAATTGGGTCAAGAAAGGCAATCTTGTCGGCATCACTGGTCGCATCCAGACCAGAAATTACGAAGGCACAGATGGCAAACGTGTGTATGTGACAGAAGTGGTTGCTGAAAGCTTCCAGCTTCTTGAAAAGCGTGATAATTCTGCAAATCAGAATTCAATGGCCGAGCAGATGCCACCTTCATTCGCAGGAGATCCAATGGACATCAAGGATGACGATTTACCGTTTTAGATTGGAGGAATAAGATGTCAGATAATAAGAAATACTACTATCTGAGAGTGAAAGAAAATTTTTATGATAGCGATGAAATGATCATCCTAGAAAGCATGCCAGATGGTTTTCTATACTCTAACATTTTGATCAAACTCTATCTGAGATCTTTGAAAAACAATGGTAAGTTGATGTTCAATGATCGAATCCCATTCAATTCTGAAATGCTTTCAAAAATTACAAGGCATCCTGTGGCAGTAGTAGAAAAAGCTGTCAGCATTTTCAAGGAAATGAACCTAATTGATGTTTTGGACAATGGAGCCATTTTTATGCTAGACATTGAATCATTTATTGGAAAATCGAACACGGAAGCTGATAGAAAGCGAGACTATCGCAGAAGAATCGAGAAGGAAAAACAAAAATTATTGACGGGACATTTGTCCGGACAAATGTCGGACGAACATCCACCAGAGTTAGAGATAGAGATAGAGAAAGAAATAGAGATAGAGATAGAGAAAGATTTAGAGAAAAACACACTCAAAATCATCGTAGATGAATATCAATCTCGTATTTCACCAATTGATGGCATCCAATTTGAAACTTTAAAAGAATTCATCACTCTGGATGGTATGGAACCAGATGTAGTTTTAAAAGCTATCAGTTTAGCTGCTGACAATGGCAAAAGAAATTTCAGCTATATTAGAGCTATTTTGCAAAATTGGAAAAATGATGGATTGTTATCAATTGCAGCAGTAAACGAACGAGAACGGAAGTTTCAGGAAAGCAAAACAAAAGGACAACCAACAAAGCAACAATCAAATGTTCCAGATTGGTCAAAACCAAATTATACCAATCAAACAAGTGATCAAGAGAAAAAAGCTTTGGAGGAAGCAAAAAATAAAATGCTACAGAAATTAGAAAAGGATGGGAAGTAATGTTTATTTTAAAACATGGATCAAAACAAGCAAAGCCATTTATAAAATCTGTAGTGGTTGGTGCAACCGGTCTAGATGTTTCATTTTCAGAGGAAACTAAAGCCATGAAATTCGTATCTCGTGGGGTTGCTATACAGGTAGGAAATGCTTTAAGAAAGTCATTTGGTACATTCTATCCAGTAGAAATTGAATAAGGAGTTGTAATGTATCATGGCAGGCTATACAAAAAATCAGATAGAACATTTCAAAGAGCAACTCAAGCTCTTAATGAAAAGCCATAACTTGACAGCTAGAAAATTATCCGAAGAAATAGGCTACTCAATGAATACAATAAGCAGTCTATTGACTGGCAAAATAAAAGTACACGAACGTCACATACAACTGATTTGCCAACATTTTCAAATCGGAGAGAACTCTCTCATCGGTGATGCGGATGAGTTAGCTGATTATAAGCTATATGAGAACGGACGTTATTTATGTACCGGATCATTGAAGAAGTTAAGCAAAATTACAGGGAAAGATAAATTGCTATTGAAATTCTATGCAGATTTAAACAAAAAAGGCAAAGAGACTGGCAATCTAAAACTTGTGAAAAAATAGAAAGAGGTAAAAATGGAGATTTTAATTTTAAACAAAGTAAAACAATGGTTTATTGATCGAGATCTAGAAAACGGGGGCCGGCTAGATAAACAGTCCTTAAAATTAAGTGAGGAATTTGGTGAGTTATGTGCAGGATTCTTGAAAAAGAATGAAGCATTAACTAAAGATAGCATTGGTGACTGTGCTGTAGTAGTTGTAGGTTTAGCATTGCTGATCAAAGAAGATGTACAAAGCATCTTTGAAGAGTCTAACAATATTAAGCGAAAAGAAGCAATGGACTGCTTTAAGCTGCTAAATGCCAATATCAGTGAGTTTCAACTATCTCAAGTTTTAGCAAGCAAAAAAATGTGTCGTCATAATCTTGTGCGCATTGTAGCCTACTTGAAATCAATAAGCAATATTTTAGGTTATGAATTCCTAGAATGTTTCAATGGTGCCTATAACGAAATCAAAGATCGAAAAGGTAAATGGATTGATGGTTCATTCGTTAAAGAGGAGGATTTGCCACATGAATAAACAAGAGCTGATTGAACGGATAGAAGGTTTGAAAACTCTTTTTGGCAACAAAGCAGAATATATTAAGATAGACGCAGTAATAGGACTTGTTTCTGAACTAAACGAACCGCAGAAAGTCACAATCCCGCAGTTTGTTGCGGATTATATTAGATATGCCATAGAGAATGATTGGGATTTTCAAGATTTATTTAAGCATATAGAAGATGAAGACGATGAAGAACTTCGGAGATGGGTTTATCACGAACGTAATCAAGAAACGTTTGCTACCGCTTGGATTAATGGCTACGATATCGAGGAAGAAAAACGGTATCGGGTGAAGATGAAAGGTATTGAAGAGCATAATAGTTATCTAAAATACAATAAGAACCTAAAGCATTGGTATTTTGGAAGCCTCTTTATCTATAATAATGATGTAGATACAAGTACATACCACACCCGCAAAGAGCTTGAAAAAGCTGGGTTTGGTGAAGTGTTCAACAGTCCGCTGTTTGATGTTGAGGAGGTGGAAAATGAATAAACAAGAATTGGTCAAAAAGTATGAGGAGACTACTTATGCGATTATTGCAACTGAGGAAGTCTTGAAAGATCTGAAACAACTAGACGAACCGCAGAAAGTAACAGTCCCACAATTTGTGGCGGATTGGTACGAGGAAAACAAAGATGATTTTGAATTTAATGTTTGGGATTGGGTTTCTTCAAAAGATGAACCAGAGAAGATTCACAGTGAGTTTGCATTTTGGGTAAACGATGCGGAGAACAATCCTATTCAAACCCTTGTAAATATGCACCAATTTGGATATGAAGTCGAGAAAGAGAAGCGGTATTATGTACGATTTAAATGGATTGAAGAATCATATAGTTACTTAACCTTGATTAAGCACCTTCACACTTGGACGTTATATTCAATAACACTAGATAAAAAATTTCGTACAGAACACACTCGCAAAGAACTAGAAGAAGCGGGTTTTGGCTGGGTGTTTGATTGTCCTGGGATTGAGATCGAAGAGGTGAAGGGATAATGCCAAATTGGGCCAAAGGATCTCTTAAATTAAGAGGAAGAAACGAAAATATTGCATCAGCATTAAAACAAATGCTATTAAACAACACTGTGACGCTAGAAGATGAATATGATGGCACTCTGCTTAAATTCAACAGCACAGCTCCCTATTTTTACATTAATAAAACAAGACGAGCGTTTATCGATCAAGAACAAATAGAAGTTTGGCTTGAAGAAAATTTTTGTATCATTGAACTGGATAATTTCAAACAAGCGTGGAGTGCTATTCCAGAAAATTATCAAGAAATTTCAAGTAAGTTTGATGTTGATATTAAAATTTTTACGTTTGAGTGCGGCATGGAATTCACGCAGGAAATTGAAATCTCAAAAGGTGAAATTATCAAAGACCTTTGTTATGAATATGATAATTACCAGTGGGAAGTTCCATTTAGCAATTTAGGAGGCTGAGTGATGAAACGACCTGAACGATACCCATCCAGACAATTTATTTCTGAACTTATTGAAGATGAAGATATTATCTTCAATAAAGACAGTGAATATCACAAACAACAAAAGAAGGAAAAGAAGAATCCTATTTTCAAAAGAAATAAACCAAAGAAGAAATAAGGAGGTGGAAGTATGAGTAAATTTGAAATCTATTTATCTAAAAACGACCTTGAACGCATTGCAAATGGATATGATTTAAAAATTGAAATCAATGATAAAAGGTTTTTAAAAGCGGATGAAATTATTTTGAAACCTGCATTGATTAATGACCTCATGGAGCCATTGCTGAATTATAGATATAAACTAATTGATACAAAGTTACAAAATATTGTTGACACTTTTGCAGGAGGTGCAAGATGATTCCAAAGTTTAGAGGACTATCCGTTGAGTTGGACAATAAAGACAAATGGAAATATGGATATTTGATCGAAGACGGAAGAGAATCGTTTATTATTAATCAAGTTATCGAAGCAAATGAACAGTATATAACTATTGGTTCTTGGTATCCAGTAAGACCAGAAACAGTAAGTCAATCAACTGGCCTGTTTGATAAGAACGACAAGGAGGTCTTTATCGGAGATATTATAAAATGTACCAGAGGATGTCCTCACGAAGTATATTTAGAAAAAAAATATGGTGGAAAATACATAGGAGGTATGCCTGCTGTATATCTGAAAGGTTTACTAGAGGGTTATGCATGGACAGGAGCAGAGGAAATTCTAGGAAATATCTACGAAAATTCTGAATTGCTTGAGGTGGAGTGATGAAAAGAGTTTCGGTTAACTTTAGTGACGATTTATTCATGCACCTTGAAGCACTAAGAATGTATTATGATTATAATTCAAGAGCTGAGGTTATTAGAAAAGCATTAGATGAATTAATTAATAAGCACACATCATATGAGACATTCAAGTACTACCTTAAAGGAGCTAGAGAGGTAATGCGTGATATGGAGGGAGATCAATGAGTAGACCAAGAAGATACCCATACACACGAAGTCAGTGGGAAGAAGAAACAACTCTAGTATGTTGCGGTGATGACACTAGTTTTAAATTAAGAGTAGAGCGTAATAGAATTACAAGTGAGGTAAAACAATGAAAGATTTAATGTTTTGGGGGATGATTGTAATTTCATCATTAGTGATTGGTATGTCAATTTACATCTTGATTGTGCAAGCCTATCTTAATAAGCTACTGATGGATAAGTTTAATGATCAAAAAAGAGAATTGAGAAGAGCGTTCGGCTGGGAAGAATACAACTGGGCAGAAAATTTCGGAGATTTCGCACGAAAAGTAGATAAGCTCATTGAGTTTAAAAAAGAAATTGAACGGCTTGAAGTAATTAAAAAAGCAATTGAAGTACAAAAACTTTCAGACTTAAACTGTAGGAAAGAACAGGTTGAGTGGGAAATTAAGAAACTTGAGGACAACTAATGAACTTACAAAACTTTATCTATTTACTACTCGCAACAGTCTGGCTCTCTGGTCTGACCTGGGCTGGTGTGATTGCTTTTAAAAACAGAAAGGGGAAATGATGAGTTTTGATAATGTACATATACCAATGCGAGCGAACAGAACTCTATCTATTACCCAAATAAATGGCAAGCTAGAGATAGCTATACTTGGGAAAGAGTTTTTTGTAACCGATTCATACTTTGAAGATCTGCACGATGCAGTGATGCCATTTGACAATATAAGAGATTTAAAGCGTATTATTGATCATATCGTCGATGTGGAGGACAATAAATGAGGGTATATGTTGTTAGGAAATACCATGGACGCTCAAGTTGGATCGATCCTAAACACTTAGCAAAATACATTGAGAAAGAATTTGAAAACAGACATGACGCACTTGCTTACCGTGAGAGTTTAGGTTTACAAGGAATTGTGGAAGTCTACGTCAAAGAGGCAAATGAATGAATTTAAGAAGCAGATATGGATATTTAATTCTAGCATTGAAGCAATATCCATTCGAAAAAGAAATCAAGGAACGAATTGAAGAAATTGAAGTACCTTGGAAACCAACAGATCCAAACACAGGGATCAAGAGTAATAAGGTAATGACTCCGAAAGCCCTGGCCGATATCATTAAAAAAGAATCGGATCCAGAACTGCATCGTCTCGAATTGCTCAGAGAAGCAATCAGCACTATCAAAGTTTTGACACCAGAAAAACAATGGGCTG